>ERZ746981.89-NODE-89-length-78735-cov-13.511480_pt1 | contig 78735 bp, 49 predicted proteins | sample MGYA00374948_ERZ746981 | MGnify/ENA primary metagenome ERZ746981 (study PRJEB28757, sample SAMN06711160) | food metagenome | host: microorganism | place: China:Harbin | collected 2017-01-30 | study: EMG produced TPA metagenomics assembly of the Analysis of Microbial...
ATCAGATTAATACGAGAACTACATCTATATAAAGTGAAGATTTTCCCTTTCGTATATCATTATACTTACTCTTTATTATATACTACAATACGTATCGAAATACTATATAAATCTGGTAACACTAACTTTAACAAAGTGTTCCCACCTTTCACTTGTCTGCAAAATCCCCGAGACCAAAGATAACAAAAAACGTTTAACATTTTTTTAGCATCAAGAAAGTATACTGTTTGAACGCATGTATCGCAAATAACTAGTACTGCACTTAAATCCTATCAACATTATTACAAATTCAGTGAATGGTAACTAAAATTTGTGTGAACCTAATTAGTTTAGTGTGAAAACGGTAAATGGTAAATTTGATCTAGCCGTTAAAGTTGGTATTACCAGATTAATTATAATTTTTGATCATTGCTGCGATATATAACTTGTATATTAAATTTAGTATAAACACACGAGGATGTGTTAATTTTACATAGTTTTTGTTGTTCTTCTTCTACAACATAATAGACAATAAAACTTGTTCCACATAAAACTTCGTTATTCTATGCTTTCATTGTTTTGATACTAGTTAGGTATCAATTCCTCATTTGTGAACTTACAAAACTCAAAGAGACTAATAATAGTCAATAATGATATTAATCTGGACTATGTTGATAACTTATGATACAATCAATATAAAATTGAGATTCAATTCAAATTAGAATATAATAAATAGCTTGTCTTCCTTAAACTCAAAGTAATAATTATGTAGTACAGTTTCTGGCAAAACTCAAATAACCCTTTTTAAATTTGGGATTCTTCGTGTCGCATCAATTCTCAGAAAATTGTGCCCATTTTTTTTGGATTTCTAAAAATACCCCAATCCGGCACTAAACAGGTTACGTGAAATCCTTTTTTTTTCAAAACAAATGTTTAGACGAATATCGTGGGATGAAGGGAAAAGTAAATTTGTGGCACTTAAAAAACATACTGACTTACATATCAAGCTGCCGGAAACAATTTATAACGTCTCACTACATTATTTTCAGCAACTTGTGCAAAATACTTCAAATTCAAATACTTGAGGACATGCTTTGCACATAACTTTGATCTGAGAAGTAGTTTAATGTGTTAAACAGGTAGTAAGTGTAAATATCATGAATGATAGAAATTGTGATAACATTTAATTGCAATTGGGTGAAAAATCCAAATGAAAGGCAAATTTGTGTGCCCGTGATTATGTGCCAAGTAAAATTATATATCCACCGTATTCGCAATTAAAAATCCTCAAGCGCGCACACATAGAAAAAGTACGAGCCAAAGTAAGTAAGTAGTCCAGTTATTTTGTCTTTCTACGGAATCCTTGTTAATCCAAAAATGTACATATATATTGGAAAGAAGAAAATACATATTCATCCTTCACTATGTGTCAATATAGCTATTATAGAAAATAGAAATGTAAATTTACATATTTTCTTACTTTTTAACTTTATTGTAACAATGAACAATAATATGTATAGTCTAAAAGAAATACAACCTCTTCCGCTTAATATCGAAACAGGGTCAACCAGAATGACACACACCCACGAAATAGAAGAAACTGAAAAGAAAAGTATTATCAATTGCTTTTCAAGAAAAAAGAAAAAGAAAGTAGAAGCGACATCAATCAATAATGAGGAAAAATATAGAATCGGACAAGTTCCGAATGAAGAAACATGTGAGACGACTCATTCATACATTGCACTTACATTTTATTCCGTTGGTATTTCTTTAGCAGGACTTGTATTTGGCTATGATATCGGGACTATAGGAGCGATCATAGATATGCCCGCATTTGTATCAAAATTTGGCGATAAATTGGATTCTACAACTCCAGAATTTTATCCCATAACGAAAGGTATATTACTCGGGGTCGGAAGCCTCGGCGGATGCATAGGAGGACTTTTAACAAACACCATGGTTCCGGTTTTTGGTCCCCGAACAACATTATTTCTATCAGGTCTAACATCAAGCTTAGGCGATATTATTATTTTGCTTTCAAAAAACTGGTTGCAAGTTGCCGTTGGACGAGCAGTTTATGGTATAGGCTGTGGGATTATATGTGTCGTCTGTCCCATGCTAATTAGTGATTTATCACCAACGAATAAGCGGGGTCTATTTATCTCAATAATACAGTTGCATGTTACTATTGGTATTATTATTGGTGCACTTACAATGTTTATAAGTGATATACAATTTAGTTCAAATGTGTCCAGCCATTGGCAATACAGCTACCCAGTATTGCAGGGTATATTATTTGGAATTATGACATGTGCTGTAATTTTCTTTATTCCAGAGTCACCAACATGGCTTCTATCAAAGGGTAGACAAAATTTCGATAAAGCCGCAAAATCGCTAGCAAGATGTTCCCAGCTTGCTGTGTCCAGCACTATAGTTCAGGCTCAAACAGAAAATATTGCAGTACTAATGGCTTCGGTTGAAGAGGATCAAGATAGTCTGCTAGAAAAGCTTAACAAGTCACTTTTAAGGGGCCAACCAAAATACTTGCTAAGAACCATTACAGGAATCATACTTTCTTGTCTTCAACAGTTCACTGGGATCAATTACTTTTTTTTTTTCAGCGTTGTCATATTCAAAACTGTTGGAGTGAACAACCCGTACATTGTACCTATTTTCTTTGGTTCGGTCAATGTTATCTTTTCTCTTCTCAGCGTTTTATTAATTGCTCGATTTCAGAGATTAACGCTTCTAAAGCTTGGATCATTTTTTTTGGCTCTTACAATGTGTGTGTTTACAACTTTAGGTCTCACATTCAGTGAAAGTAACACTGGCGCAATTATGATGATTATGGCATCGTGCATTTTTGTTGCCATTTTTGCAACTACATGGGGCCCATTGGTGAGTATAATAATATCTGAACTTTATCCTCACAGCATCAAAGTCAAGGCAATGGCTATATGTGGGTGCGCAGGCTGGATTTCGACGTTTCTAGTTTCATTTATGATACCAATACTTACAAAAGTAATAGGCTTTGCATTGGGCTATATTTTCTGTGTCTTCATCGTCTTAGGCATAGCATTCATATACTATTTTGTTCCAGAAACAAGACATGTTGAAAATTCGGCGTTGGATGCAATTTATGAAGCTAATATTTACCCACGAAAATTGTTCTGACTGCACAGCTACCAGGATCGCTAGGTTCAAGTTTTGACATGCAAAATATCACAACATTATAGTAGCCTAACCTTACTTACGTAACAATAGATGTAAGATTATCAAGACTGTAAAAACACTGAACACGTTCATCAAAACAACATAAAAATGGCCTATGATTTCTCGTAACTAATTGCAATGAACAGATCTAATATACATCCGTTCACAAAATTCACACAAGTCTGTACGAATTGCACATAAACCATTACGCGAAACCACCAAATAAAACATCTATGAATGAAACTATTAGCAGGAAAATATAGCACTACACTTTTAGTTCAGAAAAATTTACACGACGGCACACCACAAATGACACTAATAAAGCTATCCGACTACACATCATCTACATGACAATCAGCGAAATTAGAAATGAAGATATCAAGAAATGATAAAAGAAGGCTGGTATACATTATAGTAAACCTAATGTATAACGTACATTCTTTTATGCCACTTTCATCCGTGAACTTTCTTTCGCCTGAGTCTTAAAACCAAAAACATGTATATGGAACTGATGTTTTTATTGAATTAAACAGCCTTAACAATAGAAACACACACTAACAATTAACGAGAAGTAGGCTGAACCTTCTGGAAAGCACCTCTGGCCTGTTGTTTAGAAATGTTGCCTCCGGCAGCAATTCTTCTGGCTTTGTCGGCCTTTCTCCTCTCCTTGTCAGCCTTCTTCTTATCCTTATCAGCCTTAATGGCAGCAGCCTTCTTGACCTTTCTCTGCTCTGGTTTAAGAGCACGTCTCTCCTTGATGAGTTCCAAAGAAGCACCAACAATGGCTCTCTGGTGCTTAACGACCTTTCTAGACTTCTTCTTCTGAACGACTTCAGAAATACCCTTCTTATGTTGCTTTCTGTACAAAACAGTCCATGCCAATCTTCTTGGGTTCTTTCTCTGCTGGAACAAGGATGCAGTCTTTGAGTTCTGGAATCTGAAGATTTTGGAATCACCTCTCACGTAGAGAGTTCCTCTACCTGGGTACACCTTGGATCCTGAAAATGAGTCAACTTCGACCTTCATGTTGTATAATTACTTTTCTGATCTTTTGTGCTGGCTCAAGTAAGTGAGTTCAAAAGAGACGAAACCTGTATACGGAGTGTTGGTTAAGGCTAAGCGAAAAATAAAACCAGTCAAAGCATCCTTTCGCATCTCAATAGAAAAAAAATCAAGAAAAAAAATGCCATGAAATTTCTTGGACCGATTATCGCGACTAGGCAAGAAAATCTATATTCGCGCATGCAGTATAGAGGAAGAAATTTAAAAAAAAAACAATTTTAACAGTCACAAAACCCTCGACAATATCACGTGGATGCAAAAATATTATGAAAAATTTCAACGGGTTCACTGGTGAGGAAAAAAAAAATATTGAGAAAAGGCTAAAGAAACTAACCTTCAGGACATACAATCTCTTTTATACAGTTAAAGTTTTTACTCTTTTACCACCACACACACACCAACTAATAGATACATTAGGCCGGAGTGATTCATAAGAAAAATACACCGAGATGGCACCAAAAGTTAAGAAGTCCACAGACACCATGAACGCCAAACTTGCCTTGGCTATTAAGTCAGGTAAGTACACCTTGGGCTACAAGTCCACCGTGAAGGCTTTGAGAAAGGGTAAATCGAAGTTGGTTATCATTGCTGGTAACACCCCTGTCTTGAGGAAGTCCGAGTTGGAGTACTATGCTATGTTGTCTAAGACTCCAATTTACTACTTCCAGGGTGGAAACAACGAGTTGGGTACTGCTTGTGGTAAGTTGTTCAGAGTGAGCACCTTGGCTGTTTTGGATGCGGGTGACTCTGACATCTTGTCTGCCGTTCAGAACTGAACTTCTTTATAAACATTTTATTCTCTATCAAAATGATATCTATGTATAATGTAATATAATAGAACATCTAAGGGGATAACAAGAGCAATACTGTATTATGGAATTTGTATCATGTAGATGGTTAGGCTTTTAATATTTTGAACTTTGAGAAAAGAACAGATGAATACGTGACATGGGCGGAGAGAAAGATCAGAAAACACATTGAATGATTCATAACATTGATTCTGAGGGTAAAAGAAAGTGCCAGATAAATTTCTATACCATGAATGACAGATCAATCAAATCTCTATATTTTTTGCATCAAGTTACTTCCTGGAACTTTGAGCTGTACCCTAGGCCGGATTAACATCATCGGCATTTACTCATCCTGATACATAAACGCCATTACGATCGAACAATGTAATATTTGAAATGAAAGTTTGACCGCGGGGAAAATATTTCTCAAACGTGGCCAAAAAAAAAACTAAGGGAAAAATCGACCTCTTTCCTGTTTAATCACACTTTTTTTGAGAAAATATAAACTTCGTTATTTTTTTTTTTGGGGGGTAGCATTCAAAATAAATCTGGCTCCGCATTGCATACTCTGCTCTCCATTCCTCAATATGTATATTTATAAATTTGCTGTACCATCTGATCTACATCCACTTTCCTCCTTTGCAGATCTGTATTTTTCTGAAAGCTTTTTACTTTTTTCTTCTTCTTTCTGCATTCTTTTGAGATTATTCTGATCAGCTGTATAGCTAGCCATATATTTATTATTAGCTGGTACTTACACTGCAAATTGCGATCCAATAAACATATATAAGAACCTTGTGTGTTGACCGATAGATAACATCTGGAGATCGTATTATTGACGATAAAACAATAAAATGTCGGACACCAAAGAAGAAGAACATGCTACTACCGAGGAACCAACGTTTGACGTGTACATGCGCTTTAACGGTGATGAAGAAAGAGACTACTGCTTTCAGGTTCATTTGAATACAAAATTTGGTGATTTGATGGAAATATTTAAGGTGCTTCCATTAAATCTTTCGCCTTCAATTTTCTATGATAGGCTTCCTATTGGTTTTCAGCTTTCTACAAACCCTGGAATTTTGACTAGAGAAGGCGGTTTACTTTTTGGAGATGATGCTGACAAGAAGCAATATTTGAAGAGGATGAATAATGACGACGTGATCTCAGAGCATGCATGGCCTGGACAATTGATTATACCATTATTCTCTAAGAAGAAATATCTTCAATATAGCGTTATTGTTGGATTGATAGTTTGGCTTTACACAGATTTGCCAGACTATATTTCGCCTACCCCAGGCCACAGCTTGACGACGATGGCAGTTAAAGGTGTTTCGTCTCTTCTTAGGAAGATCAACCAGGATCAGATGGCTGACAATTTGGTGGAGAGTATGTTGGAGCCTGTCCCTGAAGTGATGCAATGGGTTTTCTTTGCTTTTCATATCGTTAAGGATCTTATTATCTACTTTGTCCTTTGGGTTGGCGGCTTTAATCCTTATTCGTTCACAAAGAAACCTGCACCTATAGACAGAGATGATCTTTTGAGAATTGGTTGGACCAGTGCTAAGAAGGCTCCAGTGTTTGATTTTTCCAAAGAATACCGTCAGTATAAGGTGAAACAGGTTGGAGGTACGCTCAAAGCATACAAGTCAGGAGTTTTGGATAGTATCAAAGACACAACTGTCACTCTTGGTGCTGGAGAAGGATTCCAAACTCCACTCTGTGCTAAGCTTTCTAAAGACAAGGTTGAATCCGACAAATTCTATCTCTCATACGAGTACTTGAGATTGCAGGAAGAGGCTTTCCAAAAAAGACACTCTACACTTTCTGACTTGGAGTTTGCAAGACAATACAAACATTATCGTCGGTTTGGACCGTTTGATGCTCCAAAAGAATTCGCTTCTAAAGCACAGGAACGTATTAAAATAAGCACGGATCAGGAAAAGAAGGAAAAGGAGCAGAAAGAAAAGAAACGGGATTGAAGTTGTAGCTGATTGTTAGATACATGCCTTGTTGATAGTACAATTATTATGAGGATACCCATCAATAAACGTTTAATATATACGTACCAGAAATCTTTGTTAAATGTGACTGACGTGGTTATCCGATCTATACAATATTACTTTACCTTTATTTTTGTGTGACTTGTTTTTGTGTTGAATTATTTTTTCTGCTTTTGAATTAAGCTTTACTAAGTTTCAACATCGATGAATGAATTTTATGAATCGCCGGCTGTAAAAACGGTCCATAAAAGATGACTAATGCAATTTTGCGACCTTAAATTTCTTCCTTTTAATACTTCAATTCACTCCGTGTGTGAAGTGCGTTTCATACAAAGGAACGTCTGTATTCACCCTAACAAAACCTCATCTGTGTCCGCTGTGTGTCTGGTAAAGAAATCTAGTTGCAATGCCTCATCCGCAGTCACCCTCTCTTTATAGTCGAGCATCAGACATTCCCGTAGTAAAGCTAGTGCTTCGGCATAATCTTTACCCAAAGGCGTATCTGTTGGTCTTCCATTCTTATCAAGCGCACTTAAGAGTTCCCAGGCTGGAGAATCATCAGCAAATGTATCACCTTCCCTCGCATCCAGAAGAACTGCAACGTAAACTATAGAGCCAAACGGATGCATATACTCAAGATGAGGAAGGTTACATTCGAATCCAAGACCATGCAACCTTGCACATTTCTTCATGGCGTCCCGTCCAAAAATTGCTGTGAGTTCCGTCAATGCATCAATGTCATCCGATGAGTTAAAAAAGGGAAATCTCCTAGCAAGCAATGTGAGAAGCATTACGCCTGCAGACCAAATATCAATCTTCGTTGTTTGATTGGGGCACTTGAATAACACTTCCGGAGCACGGAAACCTCTAGTACCAGCTCTATTTGCACGTCGACCTGGTCTTGAATCATCCTTAAGATATCCAGTAGTTGGTAGAATATTTTCAGGTGGAATTTCATCATTAGAAAGGCCACCTTTGACACAAGGGCATGCACTTGGATCCGGCACACATTCCCTTTCGGCCAATCCAAAGTCAACCAAAACCCCTCTTCTGGTGAATGGATCATAGAGGAAATTCGTCGGCTTAATATCTCTGTGGATGATTTTCTTTTCATGTACAAATGACAATGCTTCTAAGAGTTCTCTCATATATATACGAATTCCTGACAAGGGCAAATCTCTGTAAAAGTCCCTGAAGTCAGCATGCTTGTAATAGGGAAGAACAGCTATCACTTGATCTTCATATCGTAGTGCATCAACCAGGGGAGCCACGTTTGGGCATCCAACAAGACTGTGTAGCAACTGGAGTTCATTCAATATTCTTTGTGGAGAGGAGGTGACATATATAAGTTTGAGTGCAACTAATGGATGCCCCCGTTTATATTCCATCTGGCTCATCCATCCAACATTAGCAAAACTTTTCTTAGTTACATCTCGAAGATCCATTGCTTTATAAACAGACGAAAACGTCCCCTCTCCAATTTTATCCATAAGCTTATACTTATGGGATAATCCTGGAAAAGATTTAGCTACCAGAGTCAGTTCCGAACGAACCTGTACCGGAATATCCTCCTCCTCATTCGTATCTTCAGAATCCGTATTAGGAACCTGACTACTGCTTCCTTCATCACTGGATCGTCTTGTAAACGATCCGTTCTTCGTTTCATTCGACTTTTCCACTTCATCGTTGCAACTTCCTTCTCTTTTGACTTCAATTGATTCAAGGATATCATCACTTTCTATCTTAACTGGGGATACACTCTTCTCCTTCCGGCTATGCTTTTGTTGAGTAACACGTTCAGGCTGTTCTTGATATGCAATCTCTTCGGTCTCCTCGCACTCCTGAATTAATTCTTCGTCTGTCTTTTGTTCTGTTTTAATCATGAACTTGTCATCATCTGATTCAGAATTTTGCTTTGTCCTTTTAAAGTTGCTTCTGTTTAGTTGACCAATATCTGTGCGAAATGGATAATTCTCTGTATCATTTTCAAATGACGCTTTCGTTTGCTTCTTAAAATCAGAACTTTTAATGCGTCTATCTTCATCACGATCACGACGCTGTGTTTTCACATCATCAACATCTGTTCTTATATCATCTTGAATTTCATTGTTGATTATTAAATCACTGTTCTTATTAATATGCTCGTAGTTTTTGCTGGACCCAGGTTTAAGTGGTTCATCTAAACTTAGAATTCTTGGCTTTTTCATGAATTTGGGAGGAAGTCGTAACTTAAGCCTTTTATTCTTATGATTATCATTATGCACGTCTATAAATGGGTTGTATCCTAAAGAATGTTTAGAAGTCATTATTGAAACAGCATTAAAGATGCGCTGAAAAAAAAAAGCTTTTAATATATGCTTCGAAATGCAAATAAATAACAATAATGATCACCTCAAACAAAATGGAACACAGCTGGTATGATTTCTATGCTGAAAAGTATTAAACGGAAAGCTGATTTTAGTGAACCGATATGATAAACAAAGCAACACACTTTCTAAAAATTGCAAACCATACACTCTGATCCTAGGCTAATACTTCTTATCAGATGTATCAAGAACAAGACCAATCTAAACTATTTACCCTCTCATCTAATCTGACCCTCAAGGGCTTTCGCACCCTTTAATTCGCGTAAATAAACAACGGAAAAAGACAATCGAAGTCCTGAAAAGAAGGAAATTTTTTTGCATGGAGAATATTCGCGTCGAGCTATACGCGTCAACCACAGACGATTGACGCCGAGAACATTTCAGAAATCTATGAAAGTGCGTTTACTTTATTCACATCGTCTATTAAAATTTTAGTGGAGTGCACACGGAAAATGCTAAATATACCAAAATCATGTTACATCCATGAGAGCAAAGTGCCTCACTTTTTTAAGGTCAGAAAACAAAATGATGACCTAACTTTATAGACTGCATCATCAAGTCTTTGAGCTTTACTCTGAGTCCAATCGGAGCTGCTACTTTTATTTTTCACGTTCGGATTTTTGCCAAACAAAAGCTGGAAGCTTCTGTGTTCCGACTGAAGCTCTCGAATGGCACTGAGGTCCCCACAACTAGCACAAACAATGATCAAGGTGTTTGCTGGAACTGCATTATATATTTTATCGAAGTGAATACCAAGATTAGAATATGCTTCTTCAACCGACACGACAGATTCAGTATTTCCATCATTCTGAGAACTTATTCCTTTAGAAAACTCCAATTCTCTAAGCTTCATCAAAATAAGATCATGCTTTGTGATTTTATTTTGAAGCATTTCTACCTCCTCGTCATCACTTTTACACTGAACCAGCTCATCTGGACCATAAGGACCAGATAACTGCAAACCAGAATCAATAACTAAAGATGATTTTGGTATCTTTTCACCTTCATTCGTAGTTTCCATCTTGTTGCAGTGTGCAATATTCGAAAAAATTGACGTTTTCAATGACTTGCCAAAGAATAGACCCTTTTCAAGTTTCAGCTTTACCAAATCAAGACAAGAAGTACAGTCTTCAACTGAGTCATGGCCAGTAGCTTTGTCGTGTATCGTTCTACCAAAGTATTTGAAGATAAGACTTTTTAAAGCAGGTTTCATCGGTGGTCCACTACCATGATCATAGCATTCTGCTGTGTCGATAATGCGTGGATGTTTCATTTTCAAAACATTCAGATCAGATTGTAAAGAGTGACCAATAAGTATGTCATCGGAAGAAACTATGCCTTTTATTTTTTGCTGGATGTCAGGTAATCTTGTTTTGACATCCTTAAGCATTTCTTCTGTAATTCCAGAATATTTTGTCACGTAGTCAACAATATGCTCATCCGGCTTTACAAGTTCATCAATTAGCCTCTTTCCATCCCAATTCGTTAACGAGCAACGTGTAAGGACAAGCCCACTTTCGGCGCGGCACATTTCACAATCAAGAGCAAACACTTTCGCACCTGGATGATCAAATTTCACAGTACTAACATAATCAGATGTTTTATCCACTGATTCTTGTTTGGCGCCTGTGACATCTTTGTGAATAGGGTATCCTGAAGCTATTAACTGATCCAACTTCAAGCACATATTATCTAATGTGGCCTCTTTCCCAGAATTCTGATGGACAATCCGCTTTCTTTCTTTATTGCTCAAATGAACCGAAACGAGAGAAGTCATAAGTGGATAAACAGCATGATTAGATCCAGGCATTGTCATAGGAACCATATAGTCGAAAGCGTTGGAAAATGACACCAATTCCTGTCTGAAGTGATCTTTCTGTAAAGTGACGGCATTTTGCACTCGGAGTAGACTCTTTACACCAAAATCTGTACAGTTAAGCCCCCTGACCTCAATAAACAAAACCTTGGAGACTGCTCTTCTATTTATGACCTTGCAGAAATCAGGTTGCGAATTAGAGCTTGTCAGCAAATAAAGAATTAGCTGTTGAAGAGACGGCAGATGTATTCTTTTAGTACTGCTATCAATAATGACTTCTGGTTCGATGGATGCAAACTTTCTTTTAATTTTCCTTACCTTTCGGTGCTTACCACTTTGTCCATCAATAGAGTCGTCCAATCTTTTTCTTTTCTTTGGGTCCACCTTAGTCACAGCAGACCTATTATTTTCCAATTTGATCTGGTCGCTCATCACAATCCACTATCGATTGTACAATGATTCTTTTTCAATTAAACTTTTCTGCACACACAAATGGATAGACACTCATTCAGGTGGTAAAATACACAGACTCGTCTGAACCGTAATATGCTAAATTTGCTGCAAAATTATATATAATAAACCACTGAGCACCAAAGTCTCCGTTAAAGTAGGTTAAAAAACAAACTTTTTTTTTTAATTTGGGATCGACTTAATTTTTTCACCCGTCTCTCTATGTTTGGTTGACGATTTGTTCGATAATTCAAATAAGCAACCACCTATTATCTTATTATTCCCTTTATTTGTTTGATTTATCGTATTTTTCAGATTGAAATTATCTACTTGGACCGACTTTATTTACCCGAGCTCCATTCCTTGAAGTTTTCATGCGGTTGAGCTCTTTTTTTAAAAATGACTGATGATGCTTAAAGATCATCTGAGAAACATCGTCTGACGTATCTGATTTATTGGCTTCTAAAGAATCATCGGATTTCTTATCGGGGTGATCTGATTTTTGGATATTACTCCATTGATTAGCCCAGTATGCATAGTCGAATGAGTCATCAACAAGCTGTATGCTTTCCTTATCATCACATCGTAAAGGGACAAACATCGAGCTATAATCTTTTATTTCAATCTTTTTGTTGACTTCTGTTCCGTCAATTCCTAATAACTCGGCAATCCGATCTGCATCAGCACCAGAATTTCGTAAATAGGCTACGGCACCGTCAGAATTTTCTAGACACTTGTTTTCTTCAATAGTGATCATTCGAACAATTTGTTGTACCAAGTCTATGACTTTCATAGTCTTAAAATTGTACTCTATGCAATCGTATCCACCCACAAGAAATCCAAAACCGCCCACCTGCTTGATTTTCATCACTTGATCCAGATCATTATGCCAGGCTTTTAGTAAATCTGAAACAGAATTGTTTATTTTACAGCCTCCCGCTATATTCGATTCTAGTTCTTTATGAATTTGGTAACCATCGATGACAAAATACACACTAATGCTTTCCTTCACCCCCTGAAGAAGAGTATTGCATATCTCACCTTTAAATATTGATGATACCGTGTAAACATCCAATCTCATCACTGCACATTCAAATGTAAAGAAGCCAACCGTTCCACGATAAACTTGTAGTTTCACTTTATCACTACTATTATTATTGCTGTCGTCAGTATAAACCTTATCATTCAGCCCTAGATTATCATTGCTCACAGAATCACGTTCATGCTTAAAAATTGAATCAATTTCCCTGATTATTGTAGTGAGGTAAGCATTTGATCTACTTAATAGAAGAATTGTTTTCTTTCTGCTTATAAGCTTCTTGCTTATATCGTGTGATTTCTGCTCAAGGAGCTCTTGAAACAATCCCATTACCAAAGAACGGAAATAAATGTAGATTATAAGGATAAAATGCTCTTAATGAATCCAACCGCTACCTCTGTATCATATATATGAAACATTCTTGTCATAATTTTAGATTTGCGGTACTTACGTAACGTAGCGAAAGATAAACAGACATATGCATGTACGCTTGGAGGGGAAAAAAAACATTTCAAATACTGATCAGTAAAAAAAAAAAGGATTGGTCGGGTATTCGTATTTATTATTAACCTTCTAAATGCTAATAGAAAAGGAGGATTTGTGAAAGAAGAAAAATGTTAAGTTAAATAGAGTGGTGCAAAATCAGTATATGCAACGATGCATTGTACAGGGTGGCAGTCAAAAGTTGGCAGTTTGATCTCAACTTTGAATGCAGAGTCTATCAGAAGAATTGGAACAAACGAATAAACGAACGAACGAACGAACGAACATACAAACAAACAATATCACTTAGAATTGTCATCATAATCAACCTGTTTGAACAATCTGCGACCGGCAGTCCGACGCTTGACTCTATTGTACATAGTAATGTCATACTTGAAGACGAAATCAATAATAGTCAAAATCCAACTTTCATGCGTCGGTAAACCCTCATAGAACTCAGAAGCCTCACGTCTGAGTTCAGGAAGACGAGTCCAAGGGATATATGGAAAATCGTGGTGTTCGTTATGGTATCCAACATTCCAAACAAGGGGATTTAGTGGACCATAATAGGAATAAGTTTCAGCAGGGGGTGCATCAACAAACATTTTAAAATGTTTTGGTGGGTCAAAGAGATAATGCTCTCCAACAAAATGACCAGCTGTTGGATGCAAAGATCCGGCAAAAAAGGAAGAAAATAGAAAATAGAAAAAGGAATTAATGCCCCAATATCTAAGAATGAAGTAATCAAATGTGAATTGGACCACAATATTGATAAAATGAATCCACGTTATTGGAATAGTGGCGACACATATAGGCCTCAAGGCGTAAAAGAAAATCTGAAATGTGGTGAAGAACAGTTTACCAGGAATACTTGACAGGAATCGAGCCTCGAAGTTTGTGGGGAGATCAGTATCGTACTTTTCATCGCCGAAGAACTTGTGATGAAGCTGATGATAAGGCTGGAAAGAAGCACTATAGGGAATGCCAATAGGCAAGTTCACAAATATAGCAAACAACTTGTTCCATAATGGTTTCTTGAAAGCCAAACTGTGCGAAAGTTCATGAATACACATGAAAACATTCTGGTTGCAAGTACCACCCAAGGAATAAGCAACCAGCAAAAATAATGGGTCCAAAGGATATGTGTTTCTAAAAAGATATGCAACAAGAATTTGAGTAAGTACAACTGCCGATGCAACATATTTTGTTAATGGTTCGGGACCACATAACTTTAACACTTCCGGATGTGCCTTAATGATTAATTTCCGCCTGATGGCATGAGGATCTCTATAGTTGGTCCAATAGAAGTTGTTCATACTTCCATTCTCATCCCTATTATCCTTACCAACATTTGGGCCCGGAACTTTAGTTGAACCATCAGAATAGTCAACTGTAACAGACTTCACTGGCTGCTTTGCTGAATGTCTTACTCTTAAGCTTTCACTCATAATTCTAGAAATGCTTAATTAGCGATAAGACAACAAAAGACGAATCCACAGAATGTGCTTTTTGGATTAAGACAAGTCCATGCAAGGGTGAAAAAAGATGAATCAGACAGATTCCAATACCTAAAAACTTACAATCAGTGAACTGCTGCTCCTTCATTCCGGATCAGTGCTAATTTATCGAGGCACAAAGCTGGGGACAGGAACAATTGAACAATTGAAAAATTGGATAATTTTATTTTTTTTTTATCCGCAGCCGCGGAAACACGTTCATTCATTTAGGTTTAAAATTTACGCGATAGGGAAAGTTAGAATCTTGAATTCGAGAGAAAAAAAAAAAGCAGGCAGTCTAAGGAAGCAACAAGTGACAAAAGGTAAAAGGGAAAATAAAGAGTCGAACGAAACTTAATAAATTTAACAAATCAAATGCTTTTAGTATAAATAAACGTGCAAACCTAACTGCAATTGCATAAGATCTGAATAAATGAATGAATGAGGAAAGGCTTCATGCTTTTTCATTTATTCGAGTGAAGGCCACAGAACCGATTAATTTAGTTACCCATATTGGCATCCCGACACCAAAGAACAATTGGCGATGAAATTTACATAATAAAGTTTTTTTCACAAATTGGAAACTGATGTGGACCGATCGAATAATTTTGACCGGAACAAGCACGGAATTGAAAGCTAGTCGTATAGAGGTAACCGGTGGTCTTAGTTCCCCACATCAATTAATATCGTGAGTAAAGCGGAATTTTTTAAGCCGTATACTATCTGGGGTCAAGTATATGCCAATTTGCATTATAGAACTGAGTCTGTATTGTCATATTCTCCGACTGTTATTCCAAAAAAAATTCGCAGGTTTATATAAAGCACCGCAATACCCCACTTTCTGCATACAGACAATCCGGGACCAGTATCTGGTGGATTGATTTCACGTACACAAAAGCGGTGATTCTTTTTTTACAACCTTTAACATATCCACTGCAGAAAAGACACAAGAAAAAAAATGCTAGCAACAAAAACATTAGTTGGTAGAACACCTGTAATGGCTTCAGGACGTTTACAGCATTTTTCCCGTATGATGGCTTCCGCAAGTAAAGTGGAGGAGGAAGATGATGTTCGGTTTAAAGTGAGTGGAGCTGCTAGGATCATTTCTTTGAATAGAGCAAGGAAATTGAATGCACTAAATGCTAGCATGTGCGAAAAGATTATTCCAAGACTTGTTGAGTTTAATAGATCAAAAGTTGCAGATCTTATTATTCTCAAATCTCTTTCTCCTAGAGCATTTTGCTCTGGTGGCGATGTTATACAATGTGCTAAGGACAACATGGCAAATGAATCGCAAAAGGCGGTCAATCTTTTCCACAAGGAATACAGCTTGGATTATCTATTGGCTGTTTATGGCAAGCCAATTGTGTCACTTGTGAATGGTATCGCTATGGGCGGAGGTGTCGGACTTGCTGTTCATGGTCCCTTCCGTGTTGTGTGCGAAACAACACGCATTGCTATGCCTGAAACGAGAATAGGCTTCTTTGATGATGTTGGAACATCATTCTGGCTTCCTAAGCTCGATGGAAATTTGGGATACTACTTATCTCTTACTGGCGATGATTTGCGTGGAATCGATACTCTTCTTTGTGGATTTGGAACACATTATGTGCCATATGATCGGTTTGATGGCTTGGTTGAGCGGCTTTCTTCTCTTCAAGTGAAAAAACTGGCCACTGGAGAAAACGACACCGTCTTCTACAACAAGCATCAGTACTATTCGTTGGTCAATGAGGCGATCGAGGAATTTACATCGGAAATTCCAACGCATCACCAGTTCAAATACACACCCGAACAACTAAACACCATCGAGAAATGCTTTAATCCAGATACTCATGAATCCGTCGCAAAGATAATTGAAGACTTGATTACGGATGGTTCGGAATTTGCCATTTCCACGGCCAAGAAACTTGAGGCAAAATCTCCAATATCGCTTGCGGTGAACTGGAGCTTAATGCTAAAAAATAGGAAGAGAACAATCTACGAATCCTTGAACAATGAATTGAAGGTGGCAGCAAAAATGATGACTGACTACAAGCCGAACGATTTTACTACATCAGTGAACGCAAGACTCATCAAGAAGATACCCGATTCTACCAACATTAAGTACAAGTATCCAGATTTAAAGTCTGTTCCAGCTTCTGTGGTTGACAATCTTACTTCTAACGAGATATTCAACCCGGACTTGTCATCTGGTGAAGAATTGGAGGACAAAGTTGCACAACTTCAGAATCTCAACATATCACAGTTTACCTCTTGCCCTGTTTTGATTAGAAACTACCAGAATTATCCTTACAACATGGGACTTCCAACAGAGAAGCAGGTGGAATCATACGTGAAAACTTCGGCTGGTATAAGTGGACTTGGACCGTCATTTTCTGAAACTTTGGAACATTTCCAAGATGAGTTTAAGGACAGGGCTGGAGTCACCTATAAGGTGAAGAGCATCCTAAATCGGAAGACAAAGCATGGATCTGCCGCAGACAAGGCCTTGCATTGGATAGAGTAGTTATAATATATGATTTTCTGTACATAAGATTAAATTCAATAGTCGTTTAATATTCATGGGTTGCGATGTATACTTGTGTAATACTGTACATATAAAACACCACAAGAAAAAAAAGATTTAAAAAAAAATTCGGGAGATCACTATCACGGCCAAGCTGTAATCAGCAAAGAATGATCCTTAAGTGGGGCATCAGGACATCTACAATACATTTTTTTATATTCTGTAAGCTTTTGATTGAACTCGATGAAGAGAAAGAATGATTTTCAAACTCAGGAAAAGAAGGTTAAACGGCAACATGAAGAGTACGATAATAGGCCAATTATAAAGATACCACTAACGGAACATTGGTCAACAGTAATTACCAAACATGGCGATAGGTTCTATTTCAATTCTTCTGGAAAGAAGTCATTTTGGCAATTACCAGATGGAGGTAGGGATGAGGAGTGGACTAAAGCTGATCAGGCTCTATCGAGATTCAAGAATGTTATAATAACCATTATCGGTATAGTTCGGGGATATAGTATAGAAAAGTTTGTCTGGAATACAGAGAAAAAAGAACTGCTCTTGGACCAGATACAAAAAGTAATAGGCACAGCGGACAATGATGAAGGTGTACAGGTTACACCTGAAACTAAAGAGGATGACAAGAAAGATACAACTACCGAGATATCAGATACGGTAACTTTGAAGGTTAATGAAACCGGCTTCAAAGGGACTAAATCAGTAAGCGAAAAGCAACAAGATGTTAATGAGGAAGCAAAGAGTCTTCAAATCGGTTATGAATCTTCTTCTAGTGGGGAAGAAGAACAGGAGCAGGAAACTGCAGAGGCAAAAAATGAGGGAAAAGACTCGAATGAAAACACAACCAACAATTCTTCCAATTCTACTGGAAATGAGGAATCATCGGATGAATTCGGCTTGGATATAGATGATTTGGATGATTTAGATGAAGGAGAAAATACAAGTATCGGTGATTCCGGGATATTTAAAGAGTACAAGGATGATCATTTGGCCTTAAACTTTATTAATCTCCTCGAAAGGAAGTCCATAGATCCATTCTCTGCCTATGAACTCGAACGTGAAAAGTTTATGTTAGAACCAGAATATATAGCTGTTAGTGCTGAGAAAGCAGAGGAACTTTTTAACTATTGGTGCTCCAAAAAGTCGTTCAGTAACGAGAATAGTACGCCGAACAGAGAATATTCTGAAGAAGAGGAAGAAGGAAAGGAAGAAGCACCAGATAATATAAAGGTTTATTTGGAGTGGATGAAATCGCTCGACAGAATTCCCAAATATTACTTTGAACTAAGACGGAAGCTTCGACATAGTGATATAGCAAGGAAAATAGTACCGGATGAGAGACTTGTTAAGCATATTTTCCAAGTGTATCAGCGGCTATTGAAGCAAAACAAAGGAAAGAAAGAGACATTGGAAGCACTTGAGCAAGAAGTACGATCCGAAATGTAATGATACAGCACAGCATACAGTGAAGAAAGTAGTTACAAATGGAAAGTTAAGAAAAAAAAAGTAGAACGTAATTTGAATGCTAAATGATTGGGAAATGTAAGAACAGCAACCACAAAGAGTGAACGATAGATAGGAACTAAGAATAAAAAGGAGAAGAAGGGAAAGAAAGAAAAAAAAGCAAGAAAAAGAACAGGGGTAAAAAAAAACAGAGACAGCAGAAAAAGAGAACGGAAGTAGAACTCTCAGAATGCATGCAAAGCTTGCTCTTTCTCTGGTTCCAGCCATATCAGGACAATAATGTACAGAGCATGAGTGAAAATGGTCGAGCCACCTCAGCATAATGAAGAACAGATAAACGACTTAGCGCTTAACATCCATCAACAAGCTTGTTCTTTGGAACTGTGTAACCAGCACTGGACCATTGGGTGTAATTCCAATCATCGTAGGCCTTGAGATGGTTCTCGATGTAATCGTAGGTTGGATAATCATCGGGATCACAAGTCATGGACACCGAGTCGTTCGGCTGGTAGATACGGACATAGTCCACCTGCATGACAGATGGGAAACTGATGGAAGGCCAGTCAATGTAAGCCCAGTTGTTGGAGATACCCAAGTTCAAGATCATCGACATTGGTTCCTTGGTGATTCTTCTCCATCCAACGTTACCGTTAGGGGCCATTGCATAAGCATGCATTGTGAAAGTTGGGTCATCTCCAACAAACCATCTGATGTAGCCATCCTTGTCATCGTTCAAGTATTCGTAGGCATATTTTTGGAAGTACCTCTCACCAGTTCCCTTCTCATACCACTTGGTATTCAAAGTGGTGGTGGCAGAAATAGCTTGCTGGTATGGACCACCAGCATAAGTGTTCATCGATGTGATAGACTTGTTATGGACCTCGATCCAGTTGTAATCCGGCATATACCAGATATCCATAGGAGCAATCTGGGCGGACTGCGAAGCAACTCCGTCTCTTATATTTGTGTCGACTTCCGCCTCGAGAATATCGATTTCCGGTGCTCCACGACCAACACCTCTGTTTGGGTGATCTTCACCTTTGCAAGTGCATGAATTCAACCTTTGGCCTGGAAGATACGATATGCCGTCGGGTGAAGACTGGTTTGCAGTAATTCCCGCATCGCATTCTTCGTACGAATATGGCCACACACCGTCGGTAGTAGCCTGATAACCTGGGCGACCCAAGTTGCCCATAGACCACATACCAGGCCACAAACCAGTAATATTACCGTAGTTGGGTAACTGCACACTCACCTCCATAACACCCTGCGTGAAGCACATCCTGTTCCAGGAATGTAGCATACCGGACCGGTAGAACAAATTATGATTCTTGAAAGCGTCCAGGGTAAGCTGTAAAGAACCATTGGCAGTGGTAGCGGCATCTGGATCATACCATTCCAAATCGTTGGTGGCAGCATAGTGTAAGTCTGGAGCATACCAGAACTGGTCATCCCCATCATAGAAAGTACGACCTTCGGCGGCAAACTCATCACTAAACGTCAACTTCCAAAGTGAGCCATCCTTGGCCTTTCTTGTCTTGGCATCGTCTGGAGTGTCCGGATCAACCAAATCCGTTCTTATGGCGCTCAACTGCGGGTATGTGTAATCGGAAAGCTCGATGTAAGTCTCTGGGATCATTTTTTTCGTGGCGTTACTTGCATAAGTTGCAGCTGGAAGGATGATAAACACACCAATAATTCCAAAGAGGAAAAAAAGAATCCCGCCCAAGGCCCATGAAGAACGCTTGTCGAGACTCTTGAGATCATACCAGAACCGGTGCTTCTCGTAGTCTGCGTCAGCTATTGGGTCTGGGTTGTGTAGATAGTCATCATCCTCCTTCTCATCAATGTGAAGGGGGAAAGACGAAGCTGGATAGCCACCAAACGGAGAAAAATCAGAGTCAACCACGAAAGGACTCGAGGACGATTTCTCAGACGACTTATCGGAGGAATTTGACGACCGCGAATAGTCACTATGGGCCAGTGAAGGGCTGTTTACCATAGAGGATGATCTCGGCAATGCACCGGGAAGCTGTGAGTGACGAATTGTCGATCGGCTCGAGCCCAGGGATGCCATCGATGCCACTCTTGACCCAGTTAGTCCCTGAGGATAGCGGTCAAGCTCAGAGGCTGCACCTGCACCTGTACTTGAGTTGATGAGGTTGTTAGTCGATCCAAACGGATTCACAATCGATGAAGACGAGTTATGATAGCTCGAATTGTAATTTAGAAGCCTTTGCTGATCATCCGTGGTACCGTTTGTAGCTGCAGAGCCTTGCTTGGAACCGTGCGAGTGCGTCGAAGAGTCATCATAGCTCTGCATTTCATATTCTTGATTGAATGGATCTGTCGCTTCACTACTATCACTTGAACCCGTGTTAGAGTTCGACTCCACATGTGGGGAGCGTGATGTAAGATTCCTAGAGGACATTGCTTAGATTATTTCAACGCGACAAGTATACTATACTGGCTTTGTATCGAGGTTACTATCAAATGTGATGCGTGAAATAAGTACACCTTCCTTCCTTCTTTCCCGTTGTGAATAATACTATGGGCTGGGAAGGCAAGCAATTATTGATGTGACAGTAAATATAACTTGAGGATAGAATCAGGCGTAACCTAAAAGATCACTGTGAGTTTTCTGTCGCAATCTCTGAACTTGTGCAAGCTTTAAATTAAAGCGTCAACTTCTTGAGCGTGTTTCCAGAGATAGATGGTATAGAAAAGTTCACAAACTGTGACACAGAACGTTCACAACAAAGTGTACTCTGTTCTCTTGACAAAATTATCACAGGCTGATCTGATCGATGGATAATCTGGCAACCAGACTAGACGTTTTGGAGGATGAATATTGTGAAAATGAACCAGTAATTCGTGTCTGGGATTAAAGGGGGAAAAGGGTCTGCAAAGCAAAAAAATAAAAAAATAAAACACAAAAAAAATTTAGGCGCACAAAAAAAAAAAAGGCACAGTTCGGAAAAAGCAGAACTTCCTTATTATTACCATTAATCGGCTATTTTGATTAAGTGTTGATTCTATTCATCCAAAAAATTTTATTCTGCTCTCAACACCAAGTGCTCTATTTTATGAGGCACAGCCTTGTTGCAATAGCTAAAAAAAGAACACAGGAAATGCATGAAGGAGAAATTTAGAAAAGCGCGAATGTTGTGTACCATTACATAAATATTAACACAGCATAATAAATGCAACACTAAAGAAAAGAAAAACGTCAGTTCCTTTGTAGCTAAATAATCAATCATGGTGTTGAAAGCAAATTTCTGTCTATTGTTTATTGGAAACAAAATTTTGCGTTTTTAATAATTATTTACAGTTCAGATTCCTTGGCATCTTCACACTTCAGCCGAGATCCAGACTTCATCTTAAGATGAGCTACTGATGAGTGATTACGTAAGAACACGCTTAACACCGGTGAAATTTTAAATTTGTTATGCATGTTGAATAAGATGTATAAAAATAATATTAAACATGGATTGGTAAGACCATGGGAACGAAGAGAGCCAATCTATTTGTTGTAGATGATGTGTGTACTAAAGGGGCTGCGATCTATGTATAATTTTTGTAACTCAAGACTTTCTAAATGTATGTATGTATAAGTCATATCTCCAGTGATCAGCACTAAAGAGAAAAGAAGTTTCTTAGCAATTGACTCTATGTATATTCAGGAACATCATTTATCTGACGCTTCATCCGGACTCAAAGCATCCAATTTTTCGACTTTTTTGCTTTTTCCCTCAAGTTCTTTGACCTTCTTCTTATCTTTCCTATAATTTATCATCGCAAAACCAAATGCAGTGAAAAGGAAAAGAGATACCAATGCTTTGAACACCATTTCAGGAACTGTCATTGGTGGATGATTCCGAGGACCCCATTTACCAAAACTGATGTAATAAATTGCTTTCTTTTCGTCCTCTGATAAATGTAACCACGCAAATGATTGCTTCACATCCAAATAATTAAGTATATCCTGCTTATCATCTGGTGTCATTTTGTCCCATCTGTTGGAAAGATCTTTTACATCAACTTTATAATCGGTATCGGAACTTTGAATTTCAGGTGATAACTTCTTTATATGAATGCTTTTCATATTTTTCCCTTTCATATTCGTGTTATATCCATTTTTTCTATCATTGCTCTTTCCTCGTAAGCTTTCTTGCTTTTTGATAAAATCATTTAGTCTGTTTTCCTCTTGCTTTTGTGATATGGATTGACTTCGGCTTAAGGCTCGAAATAAAATTAAATTTGAATACTTCCCTACAATGGATCGGGTCACAACGTTTCTGATTATATTTCTTTGAAACATAATGACAGTCCATGAATATTAAAAAGCATGCATAAACGTCAATTAAGTATGATTCTCTATACCAAACTGTTATGGGATGGGCCCTACTAGATTTCAGAAACCACATTTGACTTTAGTCCACCGCCTTTTTAATTTTACCGCGAGTTACTGAACCTCTCATTGAAAAAATCGCAAATCAGACGATCCAAATTAAATTTCGTTAAATTATAGTAATCATTATTCTCTCTTTTCTTTCATTTTCATCTTATCATTTTCGGCTCCAATCGAATAGCTATATACTCCAGCACCAGCAAAAACCATTATAGTACCAAGCATTCCTAATGGACTCATTTCGTTATGGAACAAAAGCATGCTAAATAATAGACTTAGAAATCTTCTTAGGAGAAGAATTACGCCAAGGGTAACGGCAGAGGTCAATATGGCAATTTTGTTGACGCCGGCTACACAGAGCAATTGCGTGATGACATTGGCTAAAAGAAAAGCCCAATATTTCTTGAAGTTGCTTGATGCCGAGAGGCTTTCCACTAATTCATATTCTCTTTTCAGTGTTCCTGGCATCAGGAGGAAAAATGGAATTGCATAAAGATGGGAGTAGAAAAGATTCTCCAACCAACTTCCAGACCGCTCTTTAGCCCGGTATATTCTATTTGAACTTTCGTTGTAGAGGGAAAGAAAGCTTGTAAGCATTGTAACACCAACAAGGATTGCCAAGCCAGAAACATAAGTGCGAAATTCTTGAGGTTCTTCGTTTGGTTGGCTGGACCGATCGGACATATTTGAGATTGTAACGGTGATTACACCAAGACTCATAAGTACAGATCCAAGTATCTGACCCAAGCTGTACTTCTTTCTGTAAATTAGATACCCGAGAAGCATTGTAAAGGCAGTGCTGGATGATCTGAATATTATGTGAATAGGAAGAGATAGATGAAACCTGAAAACAATGTTACCAAGAACACTGGCCAAACAAAACCCGTATGTGGATATCAAATATCGGTATAGCGGCATTGTTGTGGGGACCACAAGCAACTTTGCGCTATTCCGAATGCCATATTTTCGCACTAATAGAACATAGGAGGCAATCGCAACAAACACATACTGGCAGAAAGTAATGAATGTGCTGGTATTTGATTCTAGCTTGATTAGGCTCTCGAATGTAATCACATTTGAGCAACAACTGGTGCATGTGAATCCAACAATGCTGAAAAGTGAGAAGGCTTTGATATTGGGTGCATTTACCATTGATCTCGAATCTATAGTTTCTATTTTAAGTATGGTCCAAGCTATGTCACACGTTTAAATGCATTTTTTGTTTTCCCGGAGTGCCTATTCCATAGCTTTTTGAAACCAACAAATGCTGGTCGGGCTGAAAAATAATTGTAAGGGCATTCATTATGTTACAAATGCATCCGTGCACCTAATCACGTTATATAAGTGCAGGCTTATCCCGATCCAGGTAGTACATATCTATTTATCAGAGAGGGATAATGTTACACTCATTAGACACGAAGTGGTGAAGTTATTCCTTAGTATTTCAACTTCAAAGATGCATACAGTACGATTTACGGCAGAAGGCAAGTTTGCCGGAAGAGGTGATACATTAATGAGCAGGGATGAAAAGCCACCGAAGCTTCCCAGTGCAGAATCTTTTAAGCTTGCAAACATTATCAATCATTTGGACAATTCTGCAGAAATACGACAGCAAATTGTGGATTCAATATTAGAAATAAATGCGAATTACACGAAGGATGTGGATAGCCAGGTGGGAACGATCAAAAAAATAGAAAAGGAGGAGATATATGATAAATTGGAAAACATTCGGACAAGCTATGAATCTTTAAAAAAGTCGCTACCCAACGAACAAGAAAGAAGAAAGAGGGTGATGGGCCAGATTAAAGAGGATCTAGGCGATATAAATGATCAGCTTGTAGAAGTATCACAGCGTATGGAACGTTACTTGGGCCAATTGAAGAGTTTTGAGGGTAAAGTGCCGTTAAAGGATCGACTACTTGATTTAAGAAGTCCGAACAGAGACCAGTATCAGACTTTGTTTCTGTACAGCATGAGAGAAGAAATCGAAAGGGAGAATGAACGTAGAAAAAAGGAAAAAGACGAGGAAGCTCGGATAATTGAGGAAGAACGAGCCAAGTTAAAGATACAAGGATTTCATTACAATGAAGGTAAGAACAACATTGGTTGCGACATCAAAGCCAAAGATAGCATATCCGCATCCCCGGTGAAAATGAGACAGTATCTTTCTGTCGAAAACGATTTGAATGAGGTGCAGAACAATAAGAGTTCAGGGTTCAGCAATCCAATTCGTCTAATATCCAACGAGTCACCAGTGGTAGGTGTTAGCAATGAAGTTGTTAGTGGGAACACCACTGGAACATCACAGAAAATACACTGGAAGGGGAAATTCGAGAAGATGATGAAGACCGATTAATTGGTACGTCACTAGTTTTCTAAGCAATAATGATATGACTTTATTATTATAATAATAGTAAAATAACCTATAGGAGAGAACAAGCGAAAGAAACTAGAAAAGGATTCTTATTTTATCAATTCGGCTTTCGATTCGTCTCACTGAGAATCTGCTCGGTGATCTTGTCAAATAAGCTGGAAAGCTCACATTTTTTATAAAGTGTCATTAATGTGGCGTCCTTACTCTCCGCTCGCTTTTGCTGTTGTGTTTCTATCAACTCTGTAAACTTGGGATCAATTGGAACATTTCCCAAATAAGGAATCGCCAACTGGTCAGCCAATATCTTTCCACCTCCGGATCCAAATATATTGGTACAAGTTGAACAGTATGGACATACAAAGCCCGACATGTTTTCGATTATTCCTAGAATACGAAACTTCACCTTGTGGCAGAAGTTGATTTCCTTCCGGACATCACTCACACTAACTAGTTGTGGTGTTGTAACGATCACTGCACCATCAATATTATTGCAATATCTGATCTCCTCTGCCAATGCTATATGTTCATCAGAAGTTCCCGGTGGAGTATCCACTAACAAATAGTCCAATTCCCCCCATTGAACATCCTTCATGAATTGTCTGATCATTCCTGTCTTCTTTGGTCCTCTCCAAACTATAGAGTTACCTCTGTCATTGAGTAAAAATCCTATGGAGCAGACGGAAAGTTGCTTAGTACTATCGTAAAAAGCTGGAATCCAGCCGTTGCTAGTTGACTGATATAACTTTTTATCTTCTAGTCCAAACATCCTTGGCATCGATGGTCCGGTAAGATCAATATCTAGGATCCCCACTTTAAATCCTCTATTTAGTAGTGTGAGGGCGAGTTGTGTGGTTACTGAAGATTTACCCACTCCCCCCTTTCCAGAGAGGATTAGTAATATATGTTTCACTTTTTGAAGTGATATAGGAATCTCGCCTTCCTCTACCATTATACTATCGACAAACGAAAAATAATGAAACGCACTTGGTTGTTTAAACTTGTTTTCTTTAGATTAAGGTAGTACTAGTGTACCTATAGACAATCGAAGATGATGATAAGGGATGGCGAAGATTCGGAGATTATTGAAGTGAAATATGAATTTCAGAAAGTTGAAAATGGAAAGTGGGCAAAAAAAGCTTGACGCGTGGATTAAGATTTTATTGCACGTGACATCTCTACAGAAAAATGTTTTCCCATACTTGAGATGTAAATACTGGCCCATTTAACGTGGAAATTTACAACTTGTTGTTCTTTCGTCCTTCAAAAATTACGTATTAAAAAGGCATATTCATTATCAAGGATGGTTTAAATTTGGTATATCATCCAGTGTTACTTTATTTCAGTTGACTTCAGACACAGAAAGTAATCCTTGTCGGATATTTCGGCGTAGTAACTCCTTATTACGCTCAAATGTCAAATACACCAATCCATGCAGCAAAGAATCTGTGACATCATCACCTTTTTTCACTCCACCGTCTTCTAGATCAAGTCGATATCTTGGGATATTGACTTCATTAAGTAATTTCATACTTTCATAAATCCTTCTGGATACACTTTTAAACCGCTTAAAACGTTTTGAGATTCCATCGGATCCAATCATTTGGAACCCTTCCGTAAGCTCGGAGCTGAATACAAAAGGCGGATAAAGGGCATCACGCTTCGTTTTACCTGATATTGTAGACCCAAATGCACACTGAAGCCAGTCGTCAACTAATATCATTCTAAGAGCTTTTGTATCCTTGACATCCACTCCAGCTCGTTCTGCTTCAGTTATCCTATCCAAAAAGTAGTTTTCCCAATATAAGGACATCGTTCGTGGTGATGAGCTCACTATCAATGGGTTGAATGATGGTTGCACCATATGCAATGTTTGTAGCGCGGAAAAAAGCATGAATTCAACGATATTACTCTTGATAACACTTTCCTGAACTGTTCTGCCCCCATTACTTCGAAATCTCTGCCGCTCAATAATTATTATGTCCGGATTTGATATATTATTTGAAACATTCTGCATAAGAACAAGATCCATTAAGGCCTGATCAATCATCTTAGAATATATTTGTGGGTCCAATTGTGGACACTCATTATAGCCAGCATAATGAGGAAGATTCACTTTGAACCATTGTAGAAGGGAGGGGACCCCAGGAAGGCCCGTATCTGGGGTTGAACCGACACTAAATCTTGATAAAGAAAAGTTCTTTAAGCCAACATCGATGGATACTATGGAATGCTTATTTGATTTTCCCCTTTGCGATCCGTAGTCATTTTTAACATCTGCAGCAGTTTTAGTCACAACCGGTGAGATCGAAGGTGGTGCAACAGCAAACAATTTTAATGAGCTTATTAAAGCTTGTTTAGTTGAATTCTGTGGCTGGGGCACACCGCATAATCGAACAAGATTTTTGAGAAATGCATTAGTCGGCCTTGCTTTGGAAAGAATGGAATCAAATTTAGAAACGAGGCTCATCGGTACCCTGTCATAAAATATTATGCTTTACTATTGTAAATGTGTAGTGGCCTATAAAAAAGAGAAGAAATAGCGGTGCTAATATTTCTCTTGCGTAGCTGATAATAACGATGCTTTGTAGTAATAAGACATATTCATCGCTAAACAATGGGTAAATAAAAAACTGATTCCCGGGTAAACAAACGTCAGGAGGACAAGCCGGAAGATAAAGTAACGCGAATCCCGAGTGAAATGAAAAATTCTGAAGTTCGAAAAAAAAATAAAGTAAATAAATAAAAAAGGAAGTGCCAAGCCGAGTTGAGGGGAATGCTTGGGATAAATTTCATTACCTCCCTTTTACTTTTTCACACATTTCACAGATTCAGTATCCGAACATTCATCCGGATAACGCATGGTGCATCAATTTCTTTAAGCACCACCAAACAGATTCATCTATCACTTCTAGACCTAATATTTGTTTATACAACAGACTTTGATGGAAGGTTTCCAATAAGGCTGTTTTTGCTATCTTACACATATTTTTTTTCCATATAGGAAAAGGGACTAAGGTAGTGGAAGATATACTTCGCTTCATAAGTTTCATCTTCTAGTTTTGCTAAGCATATTGCATTAGAACAGTCGTTTATACTCGTCATACCCCCATTTTGTTTTGCTTTTTGTTTTTCCACAATGGCATACCTTGTCTTCCCACCAGAGTTTGTGCCTGAAATTTCTACAGTTGTCAACTGGGTGATGTCATTCACACCGTTGATTTCCTATGGGTCAACTGTTTTTAGTATCAGAAAACGACGTTCATCAAAGGGCTTTGCTATAGATATATGCTCAACAATGCTAATGTCGGCGACATTCCGAATATTTTACTACTTTAATGATCCGTTTGAAATAACATTGCTCCGGCAGTGCTTTGTCATGATCTTTATACAAGTTATTTTACTCTACAATGCGCTTAAGTTCAGGCCACAGGAGTCCATCAAGCTTGAACGTTATGATGGCCATTGGGAAGATCTTCATGATGATTTTATACGTGCGAACAGCACAAGAATTCGAAGTGATATAGATCAATACTGCAGAGATGAATATGACGGAAGAATTGTCTTCAGGAGAATTATACTAGGATCCCTCAGAGTTCTATTTAACAATTGGGGGAGGAACTTGATGCTACTAGGGATCGTCTTTCTCAAATTGATTGGAGAAGTCTTACGCCTTTTTGATGGCCATTATATGAGGCCCTTGCGTTTTTGGCAGTGGCAAGCATCCCGAAAGTATTGGTACTTTTTGGCTTTTCTAGTGGCAACATTGTCAGTTTTACAATACTACTTACACGAGAAGGAACATTTTGGAATAATCCTAGGGTCAATTTCATTTCTGATTGAAAGCTCGCTTCCTTTACCGCAAATTATGCTTTTCAGGCGAATTCAAACCGTCCAAAACTTCAAGACAATTCTTCTTCTTTCGTGGCTAGCTGGTGATCTTACAAAAATTTCGTATCTACTTTATGGAACAAACAATGTCGGTATGATCTTTATAGTGGCAGCTGTATTTCAGATGAGTCTCAACTTGGTGATAACGTATCTGTTCTTTAAATACAAGAGGATGGATTGGAAACGGGAGCAGGGACTATTGCCTATGAGCACTCCAAAAGAAGAGTCGAGTTTGGAAAACTTAAATGAGATTGCTTTAAGGGATATGGGATCCTCTGGAATGGAAGCCAGTAGTGATGAACGTATTCCAATCCGGCGGACTAGTTCACCTCTTCCTAATATAAGGTCCGGTCAGGAAACTATGCAAGATCTTTCAATGAGCCCATTACGTACAAGTGGCTCATTATTTGAAAACATTAGAGCTGTTTCAATACCGGCACCATTACAATTTGCCGATTCAAACAGAAACTGGATCCCTGAGCCGGTTGCTAAGATAAGATCTAGATCCAGCACTATAGACGAGCATCGAACAATTTCTACTAGCCGGAGAAGCATCACGTCAACTAGTGATAGCCTCAGAGATGATTGAATTCTGAATTTTGTGCCAGAATTATATTAATAGACTAAAGAGAATGATAACAGAAAAGGAACAGCAGAGTCCAAAGTAAACATGAGATTTGCTTCACAAATCGACGGTAAATATAAGGGAAAGAGAAAACAAAAAGGAATAATAATGATAACAATAATAGTTAAAAGCGGAACGATAACTCTTCCTTCAGGATCCAAAATCTTTCAAACCAAGTTTTTTCTCCAAACGCTTACGCTCCTCATTAGCTGACCACCAGAGAGAGAACGTGCCAGTGGTATCATCATATTGATCCGGATCGACTTGCCATGGCTTCGGTGTAAGGATGTAATGAATATTCTTAATCTTCTTTAGGTCCCAGATATCTGGATGGCAACTAGTGAAGCTCTTCAAGGAGTTGTACACGTACGACAAACAGAGCCAATGATTCTCAAAGATGTCCGACAATAATTCCTGATCAGTGAACTTATAAGTGGCTGTCTTTTCTGGATTTTGCAATGTCTCGAGGATTTTTTGATAGTTAGTCTTACTCGGTTTGATGACCACGAGTCCTCCGTTGCACGTTTTTAGCCCCAATTCAGCACTTGGGCCCTTCACTTCCCAAAATGGGTCACGTGGATTAATACCAGATATCTTTTTCTTTTCATATTCTGTGAAAGAACAGTTTGAAGGGACCCAATCGTGCGGATAATGAGCCAATTTGAACGGATTGCAAACGCAGGCTGGTGCGGCGGCAAAGGCTGTGTCAGAACTGAGAGGGATATCCATGAGTTCGTCCATGTTTTGAGTGACAACCATATCACTGTCCATTTCAACAACACGTTCGAATTGTGTGAGTTTAAAGGCATATAACTTAGACCAGCACTCGTTGAACCTGGGATCGTTTGATAGTTCTGGTGATTTGGCTGGTTTGAGTTTATGGATCCTATGAATTGGGATCCCTCTTTGCGCAATTGCATTTAAGGAATCCGGGTCAATCTGCTCAGTATACATTGCTACTAGAGGATATTTTGATTTGGATCTTTTTAGTGAATAATCCAACGTCAATAATCCAGGAACATATTTATCGTTCGTGATAAGTGTGGCCCATATTTTCTTGTGATCACTGAGGTCAGTATCCTGAAATGTGCTCAATTGTTGAACTGTCATATCTATATTTTATTTTGCTTTTCCTCTTGTTCTTTACGGGCGCATTAATTGCTGCCAGTACACAAGAAATTAGTTACTTTTTGTCCTTCAGATAAAGTACAAAAGATAAAGCGAAAGACAACTTATATTTAAAGAAAAAAGCAAGCGTACCTTTGCTCATATATATAATTATCAAATATATATACAATTTAATTCACGGATAATAAAATAACAGCTACGGATCTTACTCACCAAAAAAGTATATTATTTAGGGAAAATCTTGGAAATCTCTTTGTGTGGCTCGGAGTTTACGAAATTAGCTCAGCGGTTCGATATGGAAAGCCAAAATTTGAGACTAATGAGCAAATAAAAGAGAGAAAAAAGCATAAAAAGGACATAAAAAAAGAGGGGGTGGGAGAAAAAAAAAAATTAAGATTGTTAACATGGATGCTTCTGGATTGAGATATTTCCGCCCGGCGGATTTGATGATAGTCATTTTTTTTTTTTTTTTTGCCGGCAACGTTATCGATGATTCCGGATCATGCCTTCTCAAGCCTACAATAAAAAAATGCTCGTACTTAAAATCCATCGCATGTCCTTTATCTAACAGATTGACATACTTTCTAACACCCCATGGTTCATAAGTTTAACTTCACAACTTCACATTTTCCCTTGGAATTCATCAAATAATAAACTTAAGAAAAGGGTTGGTTATATCTTTAAATCAATCATCTTTCGAATAAATCCACGGAATTTTTTATAGAACCTTACAGAAATGATCATCATAAATAACATGAAATACGCCTGTGAAAGGTGTATCAGGGGCCACAGAGCAAGCACGTGCAATCACAGGGACGCGAAACTTATTATGATAAAGCCAAAAGGCCGGCCATCGACACAATGCCCACATTGTAAGGAGCTTCGAAAACTGAAAAACTCTCATGTTGCATGTAATTGCAGCCAGAAGCACAATCCTTCTGCAAAGATTCATGACAAAGACTGCGCCTGCATTATCACAGGTGAATGTGGTTGCTGTGCAAATAAATCCAAGAAAAAGATAACTTCTTCTACATTCAGATTGTCCGCTTCACCTCCAGTTGAGTCTCCCCTAAGCTTTGATCCAAATACAGCAACGTTTATCTCGTCGATCGACTCGCCATCAAGTGGTGCCCCAAATGGATCAACTCCAGATTTATATACGGACCGCTACGAAAATTTGCCAAGCCCGTCAACGAGTTTGAGTGCAATGAGTCCAGACCAGGTGATTGATTACATAACTGGAGGCAAAGACTCTCCAGCAATGGTTGATGAACCTGCATCGATTGATGAGCATGTTCGCCTTAGTTCCTCGGCAGCTCAACAGGAATCTACGAGAAACGATCCAAACTTAAGTGATGCACTGGCTAGAAAGATACCTATCTCTAATACTTCCACAGTGAATATACCAGCTGAAAAATCCCCGCATGGCGTTTCTTTGCAGAAGAAGCAAGGAGAAAGTGCTAGTGATGTGGTTGGTGGGCAGCTTTTTGAGGATTTTCTACCAAGTTCTGGGACACAGACATTAGAGGATTACATAAAGCAGCAGTCCGGGGACGATCTATTGAAGTCTCTTGGATTTGATGATGCTTTAAAGGAGGTAAGTAGGGAGGACGAAATGCAGCAAATGCTTCAACATCTTGGCTCCAGCGCCACAAAAACATTTATGTGAGTTCAATACAAGGCATTTATGGGATTACGGGTCTATAATATGGATATCATTAATATTTGCAGTTTTGGGTGGTTATAACATTTTCCCTGTTTATGAGTTGTAGCATTCATTCCAGAAATCGTATTCTTGCTGACAACCTTCGGCGAAAATCTTTTTTAGGCGATTGTAGCTTGTTTCACCTTTGGCAACTGTATCGTTGAAAATTGAATTGTAGGTTGACTGCAACTCGAATAAAACCTGATGATAAGAAGGAGATACAGCAGCTTGAAGCCAGCTCTCATATTGGGATTTACAAGGTACAAAGTCACAAAGATCAGTAGTGACCTTACCACCAGTTGCGGTGTCATATGCAGCGGTTGGCTTATAGTATCTAGCGACAGCGGGGTTGAATCCAAACTGGCATGGAATTAAAGCTGTCTCGAGATCCAAGAAACTGTCTCCTTTCTGATATTTCTCCATATAGTTCACGTAACTCAATAATGCCGGTGAAGATCCTATTTTCTCTGGATTGTCTATTCCAAACTTCGTCTTGAGAAATTCAATGTGACCATTCAACTCCTTTTCAACTGAACGTGCTGCATCTGCCATCTTTTCGCGCGATTCAGGAGTTGGGGCAAGTTCATGAAGGCGCCAATGACAGGCTAAGAATGTTTTAAGATATCTATAGTCTTGAAGAAGGAAGTGGCGAATGGCAGATTCTCTCATTGTACCATCGTTAAGCGACCGGAAGAAGTCTGACTGTGTAAATGAAATCCATATCGGGTTCACATCCTTGTCCATAATTAGATTATTCAGCAAGTTGAGCTTTGGTGAGAATGGTGACGATTTTTCAAACGTTTTTGGATTGACGGCAACTTTCTCAAGATTAATGTCCTCCTCAACCCTCCATAGGTGATTCACTGAGCCATTATGCTGAGGAATGGATCTTCTAATCGCCTCGTTAAGAAACTCGATGGATTTCTGCACTGACTCCTTTAGATTGTAGCCAGATGCCAAGCTCGAAGCTATAAACGATGACATAGTGCAACCTGTTCCATGTGTATTCTCAGAATCAATGTAGTTGCTTTTAAACACAGTTATCGCACCTGTGGCATCATCATAAAGAACATTGTAGATAATTTTTGGATTCTCTTTGTCGATACTGGAACCCTGGGCATTGAAAGGTATATGGCCACCTTTAATTAATATGCTAGACTGTACTTGCTTACCGATTGTGGCAGCAGCTTCGCATAGAGATTCTACCCCGGTAACTGCTACATGTTTTGATTCAGAGTAACCTTTCAAGTGCGATAGAATGATCTCCGCCTCGGCAAAGTTTGGTGTGATAAGACGGCAGTATTTGAACATGCTAATTAATTGGGGAGCCTGGGATGATCCAAAACTATCACCACTGTTGGCAACGAAAACGGGGTCCAGAACAACAGCATCCAAGTCCATTTGATGGCATTGCTTTAAGAATTTAGACACCGGTTCAATGCATGTGCTTGGAAGAAGACCAACTTTGACGGCCTTGAGGTTTAACTCGTCGTTTTTCAAAGCTGTAAGCACCTTTTCGACAGTTTCTGCAGAGGTTGGATACACGGCATGAACACCTTTTGAATTCTGTGCTGTAAGAGCTGTAATGCACGTCATGGCATAACACTTACAGAGAGTAATTGTTTTCATATCGGCTTCCAATCCTGCACCGCCAGAGCAATCTGAACCTGCAATTGTCAAAACTCCTGGTGTTCTAATTGCAGGCGGTGTAAGGCCAGCCTTGAGATATGATGTAAGGTCTTTTGTGACAGCTTTCTCTCCGGTCATTCTTGAAAAACAGTAACTACTGTATTTTAACTTTCTTTGGTTTGCTCTATTAATTGATCGTCTACATCTCCATCTACTTCGTTTTGGAACCAGCTCGGTTCAAATGAGCACCTGGCCTTGATAAATACGAAAAGAAAGCGCGGGTGAAAAATTATTTCGTTTCGAGAGTAATTTTGAATTTTCTTTCCGCCTTGGGATATGGACTAGATTATAAGTGCGTGGAATGATATTTGATTTCTTACCCCAGATCCATTGTAGAAATAATGAAAAAAAAAATATGCAGAACAAGAACTGTAATGAGGCATCCACACAGATCTTCAATCCGATTAATTCATTGCCATCTAGCAAGGGATGTAATTTGGATGTATCGGAGGGAGTGTTTACTGAAAGAGATTGTTCCAATTTGCAGGTCAATACAACCCCTATCTGGCATTATTTATCTTTTCATCAAGATTATATTTTTGTCCTACCCGACATTGGACAAAGTCCGGTATTATCCCACGGACTATGACAGGTGCTCGTATGTAAGCATTTGTATTTATTATCACTTAAAAAGAATAATTATATAGCAATTAAAACAGAAAAAAGCAGTGCTTGTTAAGGTTCATAAGCACCATTTAATTCTTAGAGTATGCATCGGCAAAACCACTCAAAATGGCAGCCAAACCAATTGCACCGGGATCTGGCAATCCACCTTCCGCCTCGAATTGTTTAAATTCTTCTTTTCCCACATAGGCAGCTCTTCCAAACATGGCATTCATCTTTCTGGTAGCTTCTGCTCCTTCGTGAGCTGCCAATGCTGCCTTCTTCACATCCTTTGTCGTGTCGAGCTTTTCAATAAATGGAATCAATGCATCCATCATGGTTCTGTCCCCCTTTCTAGCTCTGGTGTAGTTTTCAAGCGTAGCTAGAGCATCTTTTAAAGCCGTGACTGTTGCATTAATACCCACGTTGAATCCCTTTCCATTCTGCTCCTCCTGCCTCTTGAAACTGTTGGCTAAACCAGAAATAAAAATAGCGTACAATCCACCGGATGTTCCACCCATCTTAGTCTCGATCAAGTCAGTAAGCTGGGATAGGGACTTCACTGCATCCGTCTCCTCCAAAGAATTCTTCCTGAAAGCTTTCAATATTCCATTTGCTCCTCTAGAAAGAGTCTCACCGCAATCTCCATCACCTGCCACCGTATCATAAAGCGTGATCTTAGGTTCTTTTTCAAGCGCTCTCTTAGATCCTTCAGTTAGCATCTCCCGGAAAAGCTTCGAGTCGAACTTAACGTTCGAGGTTGGCAACTTTGGATGAGCAATTTCCTCAGGTTCCTCAACCACAGCCTGATCACCTAGTGCATTTTCCCATGTCGCAGATGAAACATGGCAGTTCCAAGCTGGGACATCAGTAGGATAGTCGAGACACTCCTTGATTTCCTTTCCACCGGCCTTGGTGATGTTTAATATAGTGATACTGAAACCTGGGCCGTCCAAAGATGTCGTGAAAGTTCCTGTGTAGCATCTAACCGGATCGATTCCATACTTTTTACGCAAAAGTTGAACGGCATAGTTCTGAATTGCAAACAATTCAAGATTGGACGTAGCACCCAAGCTGTTCACAAGCAATGCAACTTCATCGCCATCGTCGAAATCAACATAATGTCTTTCTTTGTCCTCCTTCGAGAAGATATATCCCAGCATTTCATCTAACAAATCGTTGATATCTGGGATAGGTGAAATCCGCTTAATACCTGGCTCATTGTGAATACCCATACCTATTTCCGCCTCGTCCGGTTTAAGTCCTTCCACCTCTTCATCTGAATCACTTCCATCTTCATCCTCGTTGGTCGAATTTTCCTCGGTGGTAATTTTTGGAATAACAACATGATCAAGGGAGGCACCAACAGTGGCAAGATTACGGTTGACACGCTGGCCAATATCGTAAACTTCATCTAAAGTTGCCTTTGCTCCATCTTGGGCAGCTTTGGCACCAATCACCTTGTGAACAAGACACGTACCAGCCAAAGCACGTCTTCCAACCATGGCATTCTTGCTCCGAGGAACTGCAACATCGTCTTGCACCACTAAAAGCTTTGCATTGTAACCTTCAGCCCGGACTTTTTGGGTGGCCATTCCGAAATGAATAACATCACCTGTGTAATTCTTCACCACGACCAATGTACCTTTGTTGGACTTCTTCGCCTTCAATCCACTGTAGATCTGCTTAACTGAAGGTGAAGCAAACACCTGGCCTGAAACTGCCACATCTAGCATTCCCTTACCGACAAATCCTGCATGTAAAGGCTCGTGTCCTGCACCTCCACCAGAAAGAATAGCCACTTTATCCTTGCTTGATGAGGATGAATACACAACTCTCTCGGCTGCTAAGTACTTCAAGTCCGGGTTGGTTCTAACTAGTCCCCTAAGCGAATTGGTCAATATTTCATCTGAGTACTGCCAATGGTTTGAAACAGTCATCTTAAAGTTCTGCTAAGCTATACTTTGATTCTCAAATAGCTCAATCGCTATCAATTGTATGATATCCGGGTTTCTGTTTGTTGTGAAATTGAAAAACGGTGCGAAACTGTTTCAATTGTAGTCTTTTGAAGGTCGAATTGTCTTCCTTAAAAAACAAGAAATCTGGGGTAGTATTTTTTTATATTTCTTTGCCTGGAGATCTAAAATAAATATATTTATTCCTCTGGGAGTAAATATTTTTTTTTCCACTGCACATGCTCTCTCAAGCTTTATCTATAATTATTCTTCCCCTCCTTTTATACCTTTACCGCAAGCATTTCACTTTACGGCATCCGGCCATCTCCTCTTTCTGCATTCGGATATGCCTGATTCGAAATACCCATACCTGTATTCTAATTTTGAGCATGACTAGAGCCTGGTGACTTTGTGCTAATATGGAAACGGCCCCTAACGCATTAGTGGCACTAATTAAAACGCTTTAAAGGCAGCTGGCTCGGCATCCGCGAAAAAAATTAATTTTTGCCCTGATCTTGGCAAAGACGGATCTTTCGCACAGCCGGATAATTCTCGACCGCGAGTCATCTTCCCCTACAGTGCCACTAAATTTAGTATCGGGATCTAAGGGAGCTTGGTTTAGTTTTATTCAGGAGTTGCGAGACGAGTGTGTGCCGGGTTGATTGAATCATTTCATGAAAATATATTGTAGTGTGTGATTAAGTCTGTGACTTGTCCATGAAAGTAACTCCGAGCGGTTAATTATTTCGTTGCACTATTTTTTATTTTATGCAATCCACCAACCTTATCGAGATGGAAATATGAAAATACGAAATTAATTGTAAGTATAATAAAATCAGGTGCCTGCAAAAGATCATGATGAAGAGAGGAGACCTCAAATTTTTATCCACTTGAAATTGATATACGTATTTTTTGACACATATTGGACTTCTTGTGTATGTTACCGAAAGTTTGGTATTTCCTGCAATTTACTACAAACTTTTCCGAGTTGTTAGTCAGCTCAGTTTCACTGAAATCTAAATTCGTTGTGTATTTTTTTTTTTATTTGGATTGCTCACCGTCCGCCCTCAACTGTACACGATGGTCCGGTCCCTGAAATTTTTTTCCCATGTCTGCCTAATGCGGTAATCACGTTGCTTCTTCTTACGTTCAACAAATTAGACGGGTATGATAATCGGACGACAACTTATATGATTGGTACTAGATTCAGTGTCTTTTACCTTCATTTGCAAAAAAATCCAACGCTAGTACATCCTGCACTTGCTCTTTCAATAAATGGTATTCTCTGTGAATTTTGTAGCCCAAATCATACACGTTCTGCAGAGTTCTCTCGGGCGTATTTTTCTATGCAGCTCGTGTTTCATCTATTGTTTCTTGATTGGCTGTTTTCCGGTATTTAGTCTTTCCTGTAATAATGCTACTTGAAGGGCAGCTGTGTTTAAGTCATATCAACATACGTTGCATCTTTTCGCAAGTTCAAACTAGCATAAAATATTGAATATAAAAATAATACTTTTCTCGTAGACCAGATTGCCTACAGTATGCGTATATATGAGGGGGAAAAAATAGCATATCGTTAGAATACAATCTTATCTTCAAGTTGGAAGAAATACCGTTGAAGCCCTGCAATAATTGATGGACAGATTCTTTTTTCTTATCATGCTTTGTAGCCAAAAGTCCTGCTTTTCAAATAACTGACTTATTTTATGCATTTGAAGCGTTTGGGAAGGTGGTAACTGCGGAAGGCTTCGAGTCCTTTCCTTTTTCAGATTTTTTAAAAATATTTTTGGGGCCCTTCAGCACTTCCTTACATTCCACTATCAATATTTCCCCGCTCTCTTAAGTACCTTGGCATACCTTGATAATTTTTGTAGTCTTATCTGTTTGCATTTACAGACACATTCGGTCTATGAGCATTCAATAAATTTGATTACATGCAATCGTTTCATATCACATACAATGGCTTCTAAAATATATTGTATATCCTTTAATCAGGATGATTCATGTCTTGGCGTGGGTACGGATAACTCATTTTCTATCTTCAACTGTGAACCATTTGGTCGATGCTTCAATAAAGACAGCGATGCAAAAATAGTTGAGATGCTTTTTTCAACACCCCTTGTTGCAACAGTTGGTTTGGGATATAACTTATCATCATCATCGAAGAAGCTCATCATTGTTAATACTAAAAGAAAATACGTGATATGTGAATTGAGCTTTCCATCAACTGTTTTGTTTGTTAAAATGAATAGAAAGCGACTTGTTGTTGCTATTTCAGGGCAGATATATATATATGATGTTTCCTGTATGAAACTACTCCATAAGATATCCATACCGCCTTTTGACGGTCCATTTATTGCCGATATGTGTCCTGCAGATTCATCTATTTTAGCATATTGCCAGACATCCGACATGGCTAACACAAATTCACAGTCTCCCACCTCTTTATCCTTGCATTCAAAATACTCCAATCTAGAAAATTCTGCATCAGCTGCTTCTTCTTCAGCAGGATCGTCTGCCAATCAGCAGCAAGAAAATCAACTTTCGGAATCTGTTGGTACGCATCTTCATGAGGATAAAAGCCAAGGTGCAATTATGCTTTTTGACGCGTTGAATCTTCAACCGTTGAATAGAATTCAATGTCACAAATCTCCCCTTCGAACAATAACACTTTCAAAAGATGGAAGTTTGATTGCAACCGCTTCTGTCAAAGGTACCATTATTAGAGTTTTCGCATCGGACAGTGGACGAAAAGTTTACGAGTTTAGAAGAGGGACATATTCTGCCCATATATCATGCTTGAGATTTAACTCAGATAATTCAATTCTTGCATGTTCCTCAAATACAGGTACTATTCATCTTTTCAGGCTTGATCATCGGGATAGATTAAATCGAGTGCCTGGAAATGAGGATTCAAATAGAAGCAATCCACAAAGTACAAATGATATATCTATTAGCACCAATGATGGTATCATTGCAAATAGTTCTCTTCCAAATAAAGGTGATGATCAAGATACTGATGAGCAGAGCTTTCCGTACAAAGCAGTCATGACCGATGAAGAGAATTATGAAATTGAAAACTTGATAAGAAGTCGACTAAGCATGCCTTCGGCATCCGGAACGAAGGATGAAAATTCGATTACGCATAAGCTATTTAACAAGGGAAAACAATCTACAAAGGCATTAAGTAGCTTCCTATGGAAGCGGTCTAAAAATTACATTCCGCCACAGTTCAATTCAATATTTGAACCCGCGAGAGACTATGCATATATAAAATTGAGCAAGGAAATTCCATCGGTTGTTTCTGTAGTCGACAACAGTTGTTTTATAGCAACATTTGATGGTGAGTTTTTAGTTTATCGTATTCCTTCAAAGTACACCACTCATTCACAGCGAAGATCTCCAGGCGGCCGCGTTGTTTCGGGACAGGCTGGATCCAAAGAATGCGTTTTACTTAAGGAATATAAATTAATTTGAAAGAGGTATTTTCGGTTTGATATATATATATATAAATCCATCTCTTTCCGAGATTTTTGTACAATTATATATGCCCATTTTTACGCTATTAGATGGCTCTAATAATAAATCGTTAGAGGCCAAAAAAATATAATCCCAGTTTTCCCGAAACGGAAACTCGCGTGAAACGAGTATGAAACAACGATGACTTCCAATTTTCTTCAAATGAAAATATTCATGTGTACTTTTATACATATATATGTCTTTTCACTATTTTCATGGAAGAATATATATTTTTTATTCACAAGCCTATAAATACGCATCCTTCCACCTGGCTGCGAAATAGAATACAACTTTCAGAAAGATGTACTACAGTTCTAATTCCCACCCAAACATAATGTATGATAAAGTTAAAGGTTACTTATGTCTCAAATCAAGATGGGTTAGCACATTATTTTTTGATGCCAAATTTTGGGGAACAGTGCTTGTTCTTATTTTCATGGTATTTCTTCAAAATAATGAGAAATTTCTAACCAAGGGTACTCTTACAGACTTAACGATGTCCGTCGTTCCTAAATCGCATATACACAGCAACTTGTCTTTCGACGGTTCACTTTTAAACTTGGAATATAAATTTAAGTCCAGTCAAAATTATCCCACAAATTTAACTAGCCTTCTGTTTCAAAGTTATGTCAACAGCACATTCTCACAATTGGAGGAGGCAGTAAACAATACCATTTTCACAAACCACGAGAGAGAAAATAAAACGAATACTGCCATTGCTGACAAGGTGGAGTATTGGAGATCACTAATCATTTCAAACTTAACTGCTCAATCAGATAACTTGAAACAATTCCAAAAGGATTTGAATTCAGATTCTTGGGTTCCCTCTTCAAATTCGGTTAAACTGAATGAATTAAATCTAAATTATACGTGGATCAACTCTTTGCTCAAAGAGAGCTCCTTACAAACAAATACATATACCAAATACTATAAAAATTTGGATTTAGTAATTTCGGAACTTGAAGCACTAAAGAACACTACCAACAAGAACATTACAACTGACATCAGGTCATACAATAAGGGTGGCAATTTTTCACAGTCAAAAAGTATTGCCTTTAAATCAAAAAAACATTTGGTATCACATTCTAATGTACCAATGCAAACTTCTATAACCAATGGAACAATTGTTTTATCCTCTGTTATAAATTCAGCACGCCTAAATAATTCCAACTCTGGCTTATATTTTCTATGGTTAATAATCCCCATGATTCTAGTAGTATTGCAACTTTTCCTCACGTACAAACAGTATATCAATGAGCAAAATGGTGTAAGGGCACTTGAAAATGCATACATTTCCAATAAGCTAGAATTTATACACGAAATTATGGATAGTCATAAAGTCATGCTAGCAAAGACCTTGACCAATTGGTTTGGATCTAATAGCGATGGATTAAAAACTCGGATTAGTTGGGTATTGTCTTCATTTATGGGTATTCATGCCACCCTTGGAAGTATGATTTATTATATACTATTTGGAGCACTGTTACACTTTTCAGTTTACAGGTTCGGTTCAACCATTGAATATAAGCAATCAATTGGAAAGGAAAACGGAGCAAGCTCTCTCAGTTCTGATAAATTGATTAACATTACAAGCAATATGGTCCCCTCCAATTCCGAGCAGCACTTTACTTATAATATATCGCCAAAGATTATAACTTTCCAGGAAACAATTGGACAGGCAAATTTAGGAATAAAAGAAATATTAGATCGATACAACATTTCGTCGATTATGAGCAACAATTATAGCTATTTAAGTACTTCCATTCTAGACTATTCTACAAGTGCGTCAAACATAACATCATCCATCAGCTTTCAAAATTGCAATGAAAACATCTCTCAAACAGAAATTATAGAAAATTTAGTTGAATATAATTTATCTGGTGATAACTCCACCCGGTACTTTACGGTCACAAATTCAACAAAAGATTTAGCAAATAATTTATTTTACTACACGGTTTCGTTGGCAAGCATTGTGTGCATATATGTGGCAAGCTGTATTTTCTATATAGTATTTCATAGTTGAGCAAACTTAGAATAAATGGAAAATAAATTAAAAAGATATGCTCCTTACATATCGCAAATAATTTTGTATCTTCAGTAGCACCAGCCGGAATTAAAATCCCAGTTTTCTTCAGCCCCTCGAAAAACCAACTGCTTACGTCATCTCGTGGATCCATTTCACCTTTTTTTTCCTTCGGTTTCCTTGGGCCTTAAAAAAATTTTTAGAAGACATTGTTCAAATCATACGGGTTGTCCCCCTCAAACAGAACATATAAGTAGTTTTCCAAAGTCCGGGATAGACAGAACACTGTTATAGACATCAGTAAGACTCGATAAAGACACCAAAATCGCTGGTGAGGCTTGATCAGCTATATAACGTCTGCTTGAACAATTTGATGGAAACAATACGAACAAAGAAGATAGTATTACTTTGATATTAGCCGATCACAGTGTTTTCCAAGATGTCGGGGCACAGAAAACTACAACAGTAAGTATTCACATATTCTTCTGAGTGTCATCTATCGAAGATTTTTTTGTAATTGTAGCGATCAGGATTATTGAATGCGATATATGTGGTATAAGTGAATGTGGAGATGAAGTGATGAATATAGAATGGAGAAGATTCGGAAGGGATATGATAATCTTTTTTTTTGGAGGATGGCTGATTTGCAGGATCATTGGTATCATATTGGAAGTTATGGACGTTTTTCTTGACAAAGTGCGGCAAATATATTCCTACTTTTAGCATTTGAAGTTAAAGCTCGGCTTACACCGGCTAGGATATACGCAAAGTGCGATTCAGTCTAGGACAATCAGTGATAAACAGGAAAATTGGGAAGATGGCAAGCATAGTTTGTTGAAAAGCTGGAATACTAACAGGACCTACGTTATTCACCCCAGAGAGATGGACCGAGTGTTCAAGAAGATTAAGGAAGGAATGGAAATATTCGACACACTGTACGAACGACATCAGACAACGTCGAGCTCTTCTCAACGAGACAAATTGGAGTCTGAATTGAAGAAGGAGATCAAGAAGTTGCAGCGATTCCGCGAGCAGGTGAAGAATTGGCAGACGGCGAGTGAAGTGAAAGAGAAAGATAAGCTTCTGGAGTATCGGAAGCTTGTAGAAAGAGCGATGGAGCAGTATAAGGAGGTGGAAAGAGGATCAAAATCAAAAGCATACTCGAACGAGGCATTGGCAGATGCTGGGGAGGAGAAGGAAGACAATGAGGCGACGAGATTTGTCCAAAAAGCGTTGGATGAACTTCAACGGCAGCAGGAGATGCTGGAGGCCAAGTTGGAAAAGCTGGATTCAGGACGAAGGGGACGAAGAAGCAATCCAGAGGTTGAATCGAGGAAGCAGGAGATAGAGACGACTCTCGGGCATCACCACTGGCACACGCAAAAGTTGGAGTTGATACTGCGGCTTCTTGAGAATAAGGTTCTCAACCCGGATGACGTCATGGCGATAAGTGACGATCTGCAGTACTATTTGGAGGATAACCAGGACCCGGATTTTGTGAACGATGACACAATGTACGATGAGCTAGACTTGGATGCTGATGTGGCGATTGCACACGAGGTCCACAGCACGTTTGGTGAAGGAGTAAGCGCGAAAAAGGAGGATGATGATAAGGAAGAGGATAAGAAGAGCAACGAAAAAAACGGGCAGCACGAGCAAAAGAAAGAGTCGAGTGTCAGCAGCGGGATCAGCAGAAGCAGCAGCAGTAACAGCACGAACAACGGAGGGGGCAGTCACGTGACATTCGGGGTGAGGAGTAGCAGTAGGAGCAAATCCGGTTCGCCGGCCCCGGCAAGGGTGTCGCGGACGAACTCTGGCCGTAATACACCACTTCACAATTACAGGCTTCGCACGAGTTCGTCTGTATCATCATCATCCGGGGTGCCGACGATGGCCAACTTGCGTCCTGCTCCGGTTCCTAAACCGGCCGCTGATTTAAAGTGGTCTGCAGCTGTTGCGATGAGCAGTGGAGTGGGGGGTAAGTCTGAGGGTGGAGATGCAAGTGCGATGAAAGCCGCATCTGCAACTGCAACTGCAACTGCAAATGGAAATGGAAATGGAAATGCAACTGCAACTTCTGCAACCCCTTCAACGTCAAAATTCTCCCAACCATCTGCTGCAAGCAGCGGGATGAACTTGAACGCTCTGAACGCCGCAAGCGTACTCGAGGCCTTGAAAAGACAGCGGCCGAAGGATTTGGCTGCAAAAGCACCAAGCAGCACTTCCGGTGCCAGCACAGCAAGCAGCAGCCGTAATGGTGGCAGTGCCGAGACTGCAACCGCCGCCACTTCTCACACAGCCACTCCTGGCAACACCAGTGGACCGGATGAGGCATTTGGCACGGAAAAAGACACTGTTTGCAGACCTGCCATCAAGATTAACGGCGGTGGTGGTGTGCCCAGTAGCGTAAGCACATCCGTACACACTCAGGGGGCAGCCGACAGATGCCGAATAGGGCCGACACCGCGTGAGTTGGGCGTTCAGCAGGATGAGAGTTTCCGATTTCTGCCCGCAGGCCTCCAGAACATGCTCTTATCGTCGGCTGTGGCATGTGACCGCCAAAAAAGCGGAAAAAGGCCCGCTTGTGTGGATTTAAGAACGATGCTCTCGACACCAAGAAGCTTTTCACCTCTCCCCGGATTCGTGTACCCACCAGGCCTCGAGGCTCAGCGTGTGAGCACAGTGTGGAACCAGGTGAGAGTGTCGAAAAATATCGATGCAGATGCACAGAATGTGGACACAGCAACGCTTTTTTTTGCGTACTACTACGGACTATCCCAAAGGGAAAGAGAGGTGGCCTACCAGGTGCTGGTGGCTAGGCAATGGCGGTGCAGTAAGGACCGCACCGTTTGGTATCAGAGACACTCGCCAGTGAAAGCACGTGGGGAAGGCTTTGAAATCGCAGACTACAATGTTTTCTCCGCCGCAGACTGGAGTCTTTCTGAGAAGCCGAACTACAAGGTGAGCTACTGAGTTTTATAAAACGTGAAAAGCAAAGTAATATATTTCTGTCTGGCTCTATTTAAGTCAAGCAACGTGCAGGATGTAGTTGTTAGTAAGCTGCTCGGCTTCTTATAATGGTGTGTAGTTACTAACCTGAGCATTTTCTTTTCTCTTCTTTTTGTTTTTATTTTTATTTTTATTGTTTTCTTCCTATCTTACATATACATAGAGAAGTGAGAATAGTGTCACACAAACAAACAAAACAGACAAAAAGCAGACGTGGAATAGAAAATCAATGTTATACAGCAGTACACCGGATATTTCACCAAATATCTCACACCACATATTCATAACACACCAAACATTCATAGCCTCAATGACATCAAAGATCCCACAAACGTCAAAATCAACCTCGACCGAACCTCAATGATATCCTCCGGCACCAACCAGATCAACGCACCCAACTTCCTTGCAATCGAAATTGCCAACCGCGCGTTTGCATATCTCTCCTCGTGACTGTTACCCGGAGTCACCAAGCTGTAGTCAACGTATCCTGGTTTCATACCGTGAAGAACATCCAACAAGAAATGACCATTGGCCAACGATGGATCGCTAAACGATCTGATACGGGAGCTTTTTCCACCTTTAGCAACCTCGTTGTTAGCCCAGGCTATGATCTCTGTGTCTGCAAGTTCTTTGCCGTTCTTTGCCAAGGTGGCAAGTGTGTTGTTAATGTTTCTACGCATCAACTGCCACACCAAGCCCAACGTAAGCATCTTGTTTCCATCCGTGATGTCAGAGCCCTCTATTCCCACAAGTGAGAAGTGGTTGGCCTTACCTATAGCAACTGCGTAGTTAGTGTTCTCAAGCTGCTTGAATCTCGACATCTTCCTGCCGTTCGTAGGCGTTTTGTTCACGTGATTCATTTGCACGGATCCAGGCATCACTTTGTCGAATGCCTGCATGAGAATGGTTCCATCCTTCAAATCCTCAAAGAGAGACACAATTGGTGGATCCACATCCAAAGAGTTGAGCCACAAAGTGAACACCCTGGCCTCACGCTCACCTTCGGCATCAAACTCTTCGATTTCCGGCTTCTCATCCTCCTCGATGGGATCCAATCCAGGACATGTGTTGAACAAGTGTGCAACGAAGGCCAAATTAAGCTTCGAGTTTCCGGCAACAAGTGCCTTGGGTGTCAAGTACTTCCTGCATCCGATCTTGTCGGCGTTCGACAATATTTGCTCGGCCCTCTGCAACAAATCCTGAATCTGTAGTGGAGACTTTGAGCACTGATCCGGTGCCAATTGGTTCAATAATATCGTGTAATTCTCACCATCCCGGATATCGCTGCTGAAGTTGTGCACTCTCCGCTCCCATCCCGCGTTCTTCAAGTGGTAGTTGAACCATCTGAGTAAGATCTGTTCAGGTGGGAGACGCAAGAACTCCTCAAGCGTCTCATCATCCTCCAAAAGTCTGTACAACTCTGGGTGGATCTTGATGTCGATCTTGCTGAGCAATCCCTTCCGGATTATCTGCCATATCAAGCCCAATATCAAGTGCTCCTTACCATCAACTATATCCTCCGAGTGAACATTCACCACAACACAGCCAATAGCCTTTGCCGAGTTGAGCACGATGTTTGCGTTTTCAAGCATCTTGAAGTTGTTCAACGGTTTCCCGTTTTTCGAAACGTTCAAAACACGTGTATCGATTGTATCTGGCACGGAGTCGTTTATCAAAGCAGATAAAATCAAGCCATCCGTGCACTCATCGAATATCTGGAAGCTGTCCAATGGAACTGGCAACCGTTCACCTACAAGCGAATCACCAGCTAAAACCGCATTGATGTGTCTTGTGAATTCGACTCTCTCCTCGTCGTTGATTGTGTGGATGTTTCCCGATTGGTTGATGAGCACTTTTGCATTTGCCCCAGAGCCTTCATGAACAAATTGCTCTGGTGCCGGTGCACCAGGCATGGCAATTTTCGACCGGCCACCTGCTGCTCCAAATCTTTGCCGAATACTGCCAAAATTCTCCCCCCTTGCATCCGATGCATCATGTGCCGATGGGTTTGATGCCTCGGATTGCGCATCGGTAGACTCGCTTTTTAAGACGGAATTAAGCTCAACGTAATCTTCTAACTCCACGTGACCAGAGGCATCAATTGACACCTGTTTAAGTGCTTCTCTCACTTTATCGTAATTGCCCTTGCCTTGCTTGGAAACATTTTCGATAACGTCTTTTTTATCCACCCATCCGTTATCGTCAAGATCGATTTTCCTGAAGTCTTCAATAAGCCCGAAGAGTTCGCTCTGGTCCAAGTTTGGGAACTTCTTTTGCAACCGAAGGACACTCATAGCTTTCCCGTTTTAATATCCGCTGTAAATGTTTATATTTGTGTAGATATATGTGTAATTTTTGTGATGATAAATGTTAATAACCGGCGTGTACTGCTACTTATAACAGATGCGGGAGGGGGAAAAAAATCAGTCCGATGTAAAACATGGGTGAAATTGAGCTAAAGCTGCAGGTTAAAATAGAACAAAAAAATTACGGGATATAAAAAAAGAGCCGTGCACTCTGCGGTAGCTAGAACAAGCCATGCGGCATAATACACTAGAAAAAAAAAAATTTAAATAAGTAAAAGGCGTATCAGTAAAGCATACATATTAGAGCTCAGCCTACTACACCAATCTAGGATCCAGACGTATATTATATCGTATTATCCAGCTAAGTATACAATTGCCTCGCTGACCACGTCTTCGAAAGATATCCTAAGAAAAAAAAATTAAAAAAATAATTAAAGTCATCCATACATATGCGTGTATAATCTTAAATATTACACTTATCTATATATCAGCATACATAGATAGCTGATATAGATAGCCGCACGCTTCATACAGTGATTTCCCCATCAGTCATCCTGCAATTTCAGATCAAGAACCTCATCATCAAATTGAATGTCTTCCTTAATCCTTCTTCGGAGATCAGCAGTGACTGCTGATGTCATGTCATGGTCAATATGCAGACCATATAATGCATCAAACGGCACATCGATGAAATCCAGTTTCTGCTCTTTTTTTTGCGTAACACGAGCCTCTCTGGATTCCATGCTGTTCTCCTGGTTATCATCAGCAGGTCCATTTCCCGATATGCCATCTTTTCCGGAAATCATTGAGTCCATCTCATCATCAAATTGCTCATTCATCATTTCCCAGTACTCCAGCTCTCGCAGGCTCAGCCTGCTAAGAAACTCGCCTGTATTTTGGAAAACTTTCGGAAGTCTCGATCTTCTCAGTCTTTGCTCCACCATCTCCTTCTCGTTCAGCGGTTTCAGTGCTCTTTTCATCGCATTCAACCTTTTCTGGGCCTCTGTTTGTGGAAACGGCCAGTCTCGTTCATCAATATCATCATTCATGTAGTAATTTTCAAGATCCATGTCAACACAGTCCTGCTGCATCAGACGTCTTGTCTCTGCTTTAGAGAGCTCTGGTAACTGAACCAATATATCAGCTTCTGCTTTCTCTTCCGGGGATTGTTTTTCGTATGTTTCCATGTTTGTTTCTGTTTCTTGTCCGTTTCCTTCATCTAACCCGTCTGCATTATTATTTGCCATCTCCTTTCTCTCTCTGCCACCGGAAAACCAGCTTTTCCGTTTCCGCTTCCAAAGCCGTCCTGTGCTAACGGTTAGTTCTTTACTGCCATGAGCCAGTTTGTGTCTTGTTTTCACATATGCCACTTTCGGTATTTGTTCTCGCCCCTGGAACATAGCCTCCTCGTTAGAAACTTCGCTTTCTTCGTAGAGATCATCTTGCTTTTGCCTGAAATATAACTTTGATGTGACTTCTGCCTCCTCTAGTGCTCGAACCTTGGAAAGCCTCATCGGCCTTGATGTGTTGAATATTTTATAATCACAGTCCTCCGCGGAATCCGTGCTTCTCCTAATAATTGCGTCCGCCACCTTTCCTGTTGATGTTGTGTTTGTGCTAACCGCAGAATAACGGGATGTGTCTGCATTTGTCTGCTCGGCATCATAAGCTTTTCCGGCCGTATTTCCAGAATTGTTCACCCGTGCACCTGATATTTCTGCCAGGCTCCTTGAATCCGGCTGGCTCTTTCCATGTATAAACTCGCTGCGTTCGGTACCATATGAAGAAGACGAAGATGCATCCTCCAGCTCTGCAGAAGACACAAATCTGCCTCGAGCGAAAATATTCTTTTTCTGTGCACTACGACTGTTATGAGGTGGTTCTTGCACTTGTTTCCTGAAATTCTGCCTTTTATGAACCTGTATTGTGTTGTACGGCCTTTCCTGTTGCTCCTGTTCCTGAGATGAGTTATTGTTAGCCTGGTCTTTTCCACTTTCCCTTCGTTCTACTGACCCATGGTTATAAGAGCTCAGATGGCCTCCTATTCCTTGAAGAAAATGTCTTGACATTGATCAGCTTCTTTATTACTCTATTTGCTTGCTGATTTGATGCTTTTTCTGATAAACTTGAGGGCTGAAACGTCAATTAGAGTCTTTAAATTTTTTATTCCTCTGCTTCTTTTGTGCTTTTGAAAAGATGATAAGATGTCACATGGCACTCGCTCTCCTTATTTTTATTTTTTTTTTTTGATGTCCATCTTCTATTATTCTTTTTTAAACTTTTTTTTTGTCCCACATGATTTTTTTTTTCTTCCTTTTTTAAGATTATGTAGAGATGCGGGAGCGGCCTGCAATCTCCCTATTTCATAAAGTACCAGCCTAGGACTGCAGATGGTAAATATGGGGGTGCCTACCATATATTAGTACCAAAAATATCCTACAGGTTTATAAAGATAAAAAGAAGTAATGTACAAATGTACTAATTTTTGTGGTGAAGACCCCATACTGTAGACATCTGGATTGTCCTGCTTATATAATTTGCGAATTGCAGTAAAAATCGCTCTATTTGTTTAATCGAAGAATTAGTATAAAATACATCCAATGGCTGTACATTTGTAAAATCAGAATCGTTCGTCTTTATATTTCAAAAAATAGAAGAGTTAAGTCGAGTGAACTGAATCAAAGTTGCACGTTAAACAGTCCAGCACGTTTTTCGATGCCATGTATTGCAATTGTCTAGCTTTCCCCCTATAAATAGACTTCAGTCAGTACAAAATCCATGCTCAAGACAATTGCATCCACATCCACTCGGACATTCCGTCATGTGCTCTTTCTCCCACCACTGCATTGCACATTCTGCATGCATCACGTGACCGCAATGTGAGCAAATCGTTATCATTCTACTCACTGTCATCAAGCAATACTGACACTTTTCTTTCTCAATAAGCCTCATTCTACGCTCCTGGTTCACATTAAGAGCATGCCCTTTGGATGGCATGTAACTGGTTTCATTGTCTTCAGTCCATCCCACTTGACCCATGTGCTCGTGATATTCGTTTGTTGAACTACCAATCTTGACTTTGCTTTGCTTCTCTTCTCTTCCTCCGTAATTAAACTTCAAAATCTTTGTTCGACTAGCTGGAAGCCCCCACATAAATAACAGCGATGCATATTCGGATCTGTAAAGCATCAATTTATCTTCATAAACTGCATCCTTCAGTTTAAAGCACCTGGTATCATGGGTTGCATCAAGTGATGGTTGATTCTGCATTTTGACTTCAATTTTAACAGTTGAAGTTGACGTGCCCGATGGCACTGCCCGGTCAAAATTACTTGTTGAATTTCCACTGCCATCTACTGCCAAGCTACTTGGAAATGATGATGCTCCAGGTATGATCTGTACCGTTTCTGTGGTTGTTATAACATTTGTGGCAGAATCAGAATGTGAATTCGAACCCTCGGTATCTCCAGAGGGAAGCAATCGAGACTCATTTTCCTCCTCGTTCAAAATACAAGAAATCATTGCAAGCATCTGTATGTCACCAATCTTTTCATAGTAGCTAACTATCTTGCTAATGAGCCAGAGACCTCCAAAAGGATGGATTCCCCAGAAAAACTTCGAATCAGATGATTCGGTAGTCAAGTTGGAGCCACCTTCGGTCAGAAGGATGGACAACAGCCTCCAGCATGTTGCAATTTCCTGATATCCCGCAAGCTCTGCCACCTCTGCATTATGTAGGCATAGATTTTCAGGGGTATCACCAACGACTCTATAGCCAAAGGCCAAGTCCATCTTTGCAGGCATAAGTCGGCTGAAATCGTATATTTCAATCACATTTTTGGCGGAAGAGCTGGTCGTGGTATCGTTTGCAGTATGCTTTGTATAAGATCCTGTGGATATATGGCTGCTTCCATGCTTTCTGCTTCGAAGCCTGTCCGGTATTTTCATCCTATACAGGCGATCGTATTGCAGAATATCAAGGTCGTTTGCAAGTGAGGATGATGATGAAGAATCCGATGAGTCCGACGAGTCATCCTCAGATGAGCTTCCAGAAAATACACTGGACGTCTTTTGATCATGATATGTTCCAGTGGTTGGCATTCTTGTATGAGAATCGTCTGTATTGCCGTCCTTTTCTGCATTTTTGTCTTCCGTCACTAGACTGAATCCCTGTTGCCCAAATTTTATCAGGTGTGCTTTCTTTTCTTCTTTCAAGTTGAAAAAACAAATTAGGTGTCCCGAGGGTGTCCATATAGCACCGCAGTTTTTAGGAACTGGTGTTGAATCGAATGATGGTTTCGTTAGTATGCCTGAAGTGGCAAACTCGTCCTCCTCCTCCTCTGAAGATTCGTCAGAAATCGGTATATCACTGCTTGGGCCATCTTCAGAGATACTTTGATGCTCTGACCCGATTTTGCCCGTTTGATCCGCACTCACACTCTTCTCCTTTTCATCTTCAAATTTAAGTAGCTCCTCCTCACCCTCAGAGACATCAAGGTTCACCTTCTCCCCCAAGAGATATCTCATACATGGCTCCAAGCAGAATTTTCCACTGTTACAATATGTCTCTGATATCTCTTTCAAGTGTTGAAGAAGCTCCTGCCGACACTCCTCATCCAAATCATGTGTCTCCTCTATTCTAAATTTTGGCGTGGCACCTTCAGATGGATAATCTTGCGGAAAGTCAATCTCCACACGAAGAAAGATGAGATCATCCAAATCTCGTGTTGTTGATCGCCATGGGCCATTCAACGATATCACCAGATTTCCCGTCGAAACTGAAATTCGCTCGAAGCGCAATTTTGGGAACTTATGACCCACATCACTCACCTCTTCCCCAAGGTTTTGTGGTTGTGCATTCACTTCTGACTCGCTTGTAGTTGGTAAAAATGCAGATTGGCCAATTCTTATGCCGGATATCCAATTGAGATGATTAAACTGTGCGTTCTGCTGTATATTAGGGTTCTCGGATGTGCCTAAAAAGTGTGAACTGCCACTGCCAGAGTTCCACCCGAAGTTATTCTTAAGACCGCTTATCAGTTTGCGGTTGTGGCTGCTCTTACTGTTGCTTCTATGTCCATTTGCACCGCCAAAGTATCCCCAGCGACCGTTTCCACGGTGCCTGATGATAATGCTGTCTTCATAAGGTGTGCTTGGCTCAGGGCGGTAAGATCTGTAGTCATAATCAACAAGCACCTTTCCCGGAGAAAGTGGTGCTCCTTTCGTATAGTTAAAGTCCTTGTACAGAGAACTTGGAATGGGCCAAAGCCTTAAGTCGCAATCTTGAGACCATGTGACAAGTTGAAACTCTCGGTCGTCCACGTGACTCTCCTTTGGATGTCGAGACCTCCATAGAAAGTCTTTTATCGGCTCTGTGTGTCCTTTAAAGACATGGCTTGGCTCCAACGATGAAACGCCACTTTTCCCGCCATACTTGACTATGTAAACAGAGTTGTCTCCCCCTCTCAGTGGCATTATTCCGCAAACCTGATCCCCAAACGGCACATGTCTCGCACGTGCAACGGGGAAATCCGTGTGTATGGTGTAGTAAGGAACTTCACATGAGGTGTTACACGACCAAAACTTCACAGTCATGTCATTTGAGCAACTAATCAGCCCATCTTCCGTCTCTCGACTCCAGTCTATTCCGTTAATGCGTGCATCATGAGCGTTTATTCGCTTCAATGGAAGCGCGCCCTTCCGTACATCCCAAATCATTATGTGCGAATCGTGTGCCGAAGCAACAATGTTCGAATTCTGGTAGTTCCATTTCACCTGTGCAGAACCCGCACGCCAATCTGCCCACTGATGAGTTGGTGCTTTTGGAGTTCGAAGATCCCACGCAAGTACAAACGAATCGACTGAACACGTTGCAAGAAGCTCTGGGTGCGTGGGATGGAAATTAATGTCTGTTATTGCCCGGGTATGTCCGTGGAGTACATGCTCTATTGCATCATGCGAAGGTCTGGCAATATTCCAAACCATCGCTTTTTGGTTCGAGGTAGATACAATCCACGAAGGTTTCGATTTGTGCGGAGACCACTGAACATCTGCAACCTCCCACTGTGTCTCATGATGTAACCATCGAGGTGCTGCGAATGGATCATCAAGATCTATCACAAATAACCCTCTTCGTCCAGCAAGAACTGCATCCCTTCCATTCGGAGAAATTGACATGGTTGACAAGAAATTTCCGTCAACCCTGAGCGAAAGAGGGTTCTCAAATGTGGTTGATGCATAAGGTGATGTCATTTTATATTTGTGTTATGCCTCCGGAAAAATCTTTGGATTCTTTCCACTCTATATAACGATTTATCGATAGCGTCGTAAATGTAGATGCAATTTTGATTGAATAAAAGTATGTAGGGAACTTCTAGCAGTGAAATAGATTAGTTATTGAAGTTTCAGCCATGTATTGCTATTCTAATGGATGTAACCGCTTTGCCAGTACTGTTTCTGAGCAGTAATCTTTTAAACTGCTTGTTTCACGTTTAGTATAGTAGCAATTTGCTAGACCACGCAATTTCCCAATAGTCCGCACAACTCTATAATATGATATTATACAGAATGTATTGCAAGAGAATGCAAGTGCAATTTAAGTGTTATCTTTTTCGATTTCAATATGAATATCGCATTCTCTTTCACTCAACCCATCGAACCTTCCATTTGCTCTTCCGAAGTAAGCTAGGTTTTTTTTTTTTGGTTATCATGTTTCTCACTTTTATTTTTTCATCTTCTACCATCACCTTAGCATCTTCATTTTTGACATGAAAATCGACATTTCTACGAGATTTCCTCCAAACTCTTGTGGAATACGTTTAATGGCAGCAGAAAATCAAGGAAAAAGAACTCCGGCTAGGGTACAAGTGGATCCTTCCACAATTAATGCAAGTTCAAAGCCTGAGCAGACAGGTCAGACTTTTAACATATGGTATAATAAATGGACTGGAGGTGAACATAATGGGCGAGCGGGATTGGTTCATGCTAAAACACGATGTCATGTTACGAGGGATTCGGGCTATACGAAAGCTGACAAGCATTTTAAGCAGGATTCCTTAAATACAGATCACTTCTTCTGCCTATATTTTGCCCGGGGTTGTTGTTGCAATGGAAGAAGATGTGAGTATCTTCACCGAATACCGGGAAGCACAGATAAATTTCCACAGACTGTGGATTGCTTTGGTAGAGAAAGGTTTTCCGAATACAGAGAAGATATGTCCGGTGTAGGTTCATTTGGCCGTGAGAATAGAACACTTTACGTGGGTCGGATAAATGATATGGGGAATAATGTTGAGCTTCGTATCAGCAAGTGTTTTGGCGAGTTTGGTGATATCGAGCACATCCAACTTGTGAAGGATAAGAAAATTGCATTTGTCACATATAGATACGAGAGTCAGGCGCAATTCGCAAAGGAAGCAATGTATTGCCAGGGGTTGAATGAAAATGATGAGAGTGAAGTATTGAACGTTCGCTGGGCCCTAGAAGATCCCAATCCAAGAACTCAAAAGCGTATGAGGGCAGAAGCAGAGCAGAGTGCTCTTGAAACGGCCCAGGAACTTTTGAAACGAGTTGCCGAAAGTCGCCGTTTGGAGAATGAGGAATCCTTAAATGAACCTGAAGTTGAGGAAGTCGATGATAATGATGATGTTGCCATTCAGAGGGAGACCAAGATGATTGAAAATCAAGAGCATGAGAAGCCAAGGAAGCTTCAAGATATTATCAGCGCCAGTAACTTAGAATCACTTGGGCGTTTGAGAATAAAGAAAAGGCGTATAGAGCACAAGTTCGAGACGAATACTGAACCCAGGCAAGATCTACAAAGTATTTTGGCTGAATATTCAAGTAGCAGTGATGATGATACGGATTAAGATTTTACAGCTTCTTTCCGTTAATCGAATAAGCGCGATTGATGTGGGTCATTCTGAGCTTTCTGATAAACTTCTATAAATTAACATGTATTACAGCACCTATGTATATATTATATCATATATTAGTGTTGCTCTCCATTCTGCCACATTGCATATCTGTTTTCGGCCAAATCCTTGGGACAGTAGCTCACGTGACTTTTACCGATCATTTTCCGGAGATCGTATAAAACTTCCCGGTCCGAATCTTCATTCCAAAATGTAATAGCTGTACCTTTTCTTCCAGCACGGCCCGTTCTACCTATTCTATGTGTATATTCTTCGATTCCCTTTGACATCTGGTAGTTTACCACCAGGGAGATATTCGGAATGTCAATACCTCTTCCGGCAACATCTGTAGCCACCAATATATTGGCCCTACCACTTTTCAAATCATTTATGGCCTCCTCTCTTTGCCTCTGAGATCTTGAGCCATGCATTATAGCCACCCTGAATCCCATATCAGATAATGTATTCCCCACGATTTCACACGATTTCTTGTAGTTCACAAAAATTATAATCTGCGATCTGTATTTCTTCTCTTCACTTAATATTTCCTTGAGCTTTTCAAGTCTTGAGTGGTCGTCATCCGGAACTTTTATGGCTATTTGCTTTACACTGTCAATAGCCTGTCCTATTTGTCCTATGGTAGCTGTAACTGGGTCCTCGATGTATGATGTTGCAATTTTCCTAATTTCATTAGGCATTGTTGCAGTAAACATCATCGTTGTCCTCTGGGGCTTCTTTATCCCTCCAAAATAATATGGATTAGTCTCTCCTGGTGGAAGTTGGTTCAATATAGTGGTAAGTTGTTCCTCGAAGCCAAGATCTATCATTCTATCTGCCTCATCTAAAACAAGAAAGAAGCATTTATCAAGATTGACGATTCCTTTATTGATGCAGTCTATTAGTCTGCCGGGAGTTGCTATCACCACCTCAACACCATTTTTAAATGCATCTGTATTTTCCTCGTACCTATGACCACCAATCAAACTTGCGGCGGTAAATCTTATACTCCCATAAAACTTCTGAAATTCTTCATCAACCTGATTTGCAAGCTCTCTAGCTGGAACCAACACTAATGCGTAAGGTCCCTCGTATGGTCCTAAAGGCGGCACTTTAGTAAGATAATTTAAGATCGGAAGAATGTAAGCCAAAGTCTTACCTGATCCCGTTTCGGCTATTCCAATAGCATTACGAAACTTCACTCCAGCCGGAATAGTTGCTCTCTGAATTGGTGTTGGTTCCTTGTATCGCAATGCATTGATTCTACTTAATATAGTATTCGACAACCCTGATTCCTTCCATGTTCTTAATGGATTTGGAATATTCGGCCCCTTCAATTTAATATCGAAATCCTCCCTCATGATCCTCCAATCTCTGTTAGTCATTTTTTCTAACGGCTTTTCCCACCAATGTTGTTTATCGTATTTGTTGTCCTTGGTCCGACTTTTGTTCCTGGAAACATCAAAAATCTCGGCTCGTTTATTGCTTGGTTCTACTATTGGTTTGAAATAGTCCTCCGAATCATCAACATTATCATTATCCCTATATTCTATTCCCTTATTGTAATTGCTATTAACTGTAGCAGTGAGTTTCCGTGATTCATTATGTGTAGTATCCCTGTTGAAAACTGTTCCATGTGTATTGTTCATTTCATTGTCATATTTTCTCTTTTCTGCCCTGACTCTCTGTACGTCAGTCAGTTTCTGATCCCTTAATTTTCTTTCCAATTCATTCTTTTTCTCAACGGTCTTCCGGTTCTTTTCTTCTAGTTTCTCTCTTCCTCGTTTTGTTAGATATCTGATTTCAGGTTTAGACACACCTTTAGATACACCATTATTGTTTTCCTTCTTTCCATTTTTCAATGCAAGTAATTCGTCTAGAGAGAGCGGAACTTTTCTCATAATGTTTGCCTAATAATTGTAACTCTCTACTTGCTTATTAAACTCCTGAATATATACATATATACGATACTTCACATACGTATTAACATCCTACTTTCTTAGCTATTCATGCTAACGTTTATCATGCATTCTTCACATTACATAATGCATCTGTACACCAGTTATATAAAAATTATCGCGTTCTTTACACAAAGCATATTTAGTTTACGTTCTAATGGTTATGTGGATGGAATTTCCGATGTGCATGGAACCTCTTCACTTTGTTAATGGCTTCGGCAGCAGCTCTATCCACAGAATCGTGTAATGCCAAAATCTCGTTTCTGTCAGGCGTCTCCTTTGGGATTTTCTCGCCGATGACTTTCTCTATCCTCAAAATCAACTCTAGATCATACTGAGTAACCAATGAGATTGATTTACCGGTTCTTCCCGCACGAGCAGTTCTTCCGACTCTGTGAATGTATGCCTTTGAGTCAGTTGGAATATCGTAGTTAATAATGAGATCCACAGATGGAATATCAAGACCTCTTGCAGCAACATCGGTAGCCACTAGAATAGTTTTATCGCCTGACTTGAATTTATTTAATGCACCCAATCTTTGGGCCTGAGATAACTGTCCATGAAGTGGGATTGCGGGAAATCCAAGAATTCTTGCCATAAGAGCAACATGCTGTGCATGTGCACAAGTTCGGGTGAATATGATAACCGATTTTCCCACATGATCATTCAATATGTACATCAAGAATGTATTCTTGTACCCGTCGGGCACAACCATCAGTGATTGTATCAATGTGTCAACTGTTGAGTATTTGTTGTTCACCTCCACCTTTGCTGGATTCCTGAGAGATGCTCTCTGCAATTTTTCCACCTTCGACGTTAAGGTAGCAGAAAAAAGATACGTATGTCTCTCTCTAGGCAAAATCTCGAATATCCTGTCCAAGACATCACCAAATTCCATATCTAACAACCGGTCTGCCTCATCCATCACAAGATACTTGAGAGCCCTTAGAGAAAATCCCTTTGTATTTTCTAGATGATCCATAAGTCTTCCCGGTGTTGCAACTATCACATGTGGCTTCCGCATTAACTCCTTTGCCTGGTCAATCATATCCATTCCACCAACAATGGTAACGCACCGAAGTCCCATATTACTTCCCAATGCATCGAAAGTTTCTCTAATTTGATAAGCTAACTCTCTGGTAGGGGCAAGAACACATGCAAAATATGGAGTCTGTGCATCCCAAAGAGCCTGTAATATTGGTATCACGTAAGCGGCCGTCTTACCAGATCCGGTTTGTGCTATACCTATTATATCCCTTCCATTTAATGAGTACGGTAATGATTGCTCCTGGATAGGCGTGGGTTTTGTAAAATGTAGGGTATTTAATGCCTCTAATATATCGTCCTTCAGCCCAAAATCCTCAAATTTCTTTTCCTTTTCAAGTTTTTCATCATCCTTTTCGTTGGTTTTCTCCTTTATCACTGTGTTCTTCTCTGTGCTGCCTTTTCCATGTGCTAATTTCTTTTTCAAGGCTTCAATGTTAATTTTTGAACCCGAGCCCGCAATCGAAGGCTTTAACACCTTTGCATTTATGCTCTTGTGTGAACTTTTCACGTGTGACATGCTTGCATGTAAAGTCAGGAATAAGGTATCGCCTTCGTAATAGTCAACTAAAGATAAAGATGCCTCAGAAGGTTATATCTATCTGGATAACAATATTCTAGATAAATTTTTTCAGGTATTTTTTTTCAGGAGTATAAAAAAAATCGGATTTCTTTTTTTTTCAGTCCCTGCTTATTCTAGCTCTAAAAATTTTCCAGCTTGCTTTCAAGGTATCAGTAAATAACATCCCTATAGCTACAACATCCAATAATTTTGGCTTTCCGTGCAATAATACGCGCTATATTACAAAATGGGTATTAGAAGAGTAAGTCCTATATAATGGGAATGTTTACACGATTGCGTTCCTATGTTGTTTGTTTCTTCACAGCAGGATTTTGGTATACTAACAGGTTGATCTTCTCTTGATCATATATTTAGCATAAGAAGAGAACACATGCAGTTCTTACTCAGGAGGAGTATGATAATGTTCCACGGTCAATGGTTATTCATACGGGAATAGCGCTTAAGAACCATTCGATAGGCCAATTGGTCAAAGATGTCAGAAATATGATGCAACCGCACACAGCTATTAGGTTAAAGGAAAGAAGATCCAATAAAGTGAAAGATTTTGTTGCAGTCTCTGCATCCTTGGGTGTTTCATTTATGATGTTATTCAGTCAAAACGAAAATACCGGTAACATACATTTCAGAGTTGCTAAAATGTCGCATGGTCCTACGATATCATTTAAAGTTATGGAGTACTCGTTGTGCAAAGATATTGCAAGATCGATGAAAAGTCCAAAATCGCTTTCGAAATCAAGCATGGAATTTCAGAATCCACCCCTTCTTGTACTAAATGGATTTACGAATCCGAAAGAAGCCGAACCATACGAGAAATTAGTTATAACAATGTTCCAAAATATGTTTCCCCCTATTAATCCCCAATCTATTAAAGTTAACACCATTCGAAGGGTGATGCTTGTCAATAAGGATAAGAAGACTGGTTTAATTGATATACGACACTATGTCATCGATACAAAGCTTGTCGACGTTTCTAAGAATGTGAGGAAGTTGGTTACAATAAGGAAGAAGCATGGAAAAAAGCTTCCAGATCTGTCAAAGGCAGATGATGTGGCTGATATAATTCTTGATCCATATGCAGCAGCTGGTTTTACCTCTGAATCAGAAGTGGAGACTGATGCCGTTGTTGAGGTCAGAGAAGAAGAGGAGGAAAATGTCACTAAGATGAAAAATAAGTCTTCCAAGACAGCTAGTACTACTCCTGTATCTTCTGGAGCTTTTGAGGATGAAGCTAAGGCTGAGAATGGAAATGAACAGCCGGAATTGAAAAGAAAAAAGGCAGTGAAGCTGACAGAAATAGGTCCAAGAATGAAGTTACGTCTCGAGAAAATTGAGGAGGATGTTTGTGATGGTAAAGTTTTGTATCACTGGAAAATACACAAGACGGAAAAGGAGCTAAGTAAAATGGATAAGGTTCATTCTGTGAGAAAGAAGCAGAAGCTTGAAAGAAAACAGGAGCAAAGGGAGAATATTGAGAAAAAGAAGAAGCATAAGCGTAAAGTGAGATTTGCACAGGATGAAAATAAGGAGGATACTGAAGAGACTACTGAGAACGTGAAAGATGATACTCAGGCAAAAAGTAATAAAAGCAAAAAGGAAACCGAGGAGTTCATTCCTCTTGGAAGTCGTGATGATAATGATGATGATGATTCTGATCAGTTGTTCGATGAAGAATGAGTAGTCGTTTCCCGTTATGTCAAGTCCTCTGCTTTTCTAATTAAGTCCCTTCTTAGAATTATTCGTCTAATTTAAATTTTCATAGATACTAAATATATATTTCTACTTTTTTTCCATCTAAAGCTTTCTGGAATCCGTGATTTGGTCCCTGAACTTTTCATCCCACTCTTTCTTCAACGTTTCTAGGTACTGTAACACATCGTCTTTCCCTGTAGAATCAACTGTTGTCGTTTTCAAATACTCTTCACCTCCTTTTGTGCATGCACTACCATACTTTAATGATTGATCGTCCTCTGTATCAGCCTTCACAGAAACATATATAGGGGCGTTTGCAGCTTTCCATCCGTCAATGTTAAGCCATGGAGATCCTAGCCATCTTGCAAGCAAAAATAAAGCCAGCATTCCATAATACATAAAGACATTTAAGAATCTTGTGTAGGTATACGAGACAAAAATACCAGGGTGTGTCAAATATTGCCTAATACCATACTTGTCCTTCAGTTCCTTGTATGTGGCAAGGTGAAGTAAGTCAACGAGTCTCTTGGATCCCCCATATGCCATTCCCGTTTTCAAAAGTTGCATATCATTAAACGAAAAATTCTCTGGTCTACCAAGGATAGAACTGATCCAGATGATTCTAGCATCATCTGATTTTGCAAGTAGGCTCCCTTTAATCTTTTCAATGAGATAATATGGTGCAAACACGTTCACTTGGAACACCAATCCAAGGCCATCTTTACTTTTCACACCACGCTTTTCGATTTTGTATCCCGGATTTGTCGATGCTCGAACTGGATCGGTAAGCATCTCTTTCGTGGCTTCAACATAATTAAAGTGATCATGAGTGTTCTGTGAAGCATTCAAAAACAAGTAGTCTATCTTTTCATAGTTTTCTTCTAAACTGTGAACCGCCGATAAGACGGACACCATATCAGAAAAGTCGAGTAGCAAGTAATCGAAATCTAAATAACCATCCGAACGAAGGTTCTTCTTCTCATTATAATCCTTAATCTGATGAATTGTCTTGTTTGCTTTGACCAAAGTTCTTGATGTCACTATTATGGTAAGTCTGAACCTTTTTGGAACTTCTTCCAAAAGCCTGTAAGCTATATTAATTCCCAAGTTTCCACTTGTGCCTGTTATAATGGCAATTCTCCTAGGAACATTTGCCATACTCATTTTTGAATGATATTCACCGCTACTTTTAATTACTGTTCACGTTAAATGATCTTTTAGTAAAGCAAACTAGTATATTACCGACAAATATATAATAGTTCCCGACCCTTAACGCTTTATTCTCTAAGATCGTTAAATACCCCGGGAGAGCTTTTTTTTCTCGCAACTCGTTTTTTTCGTATTCCCTCGTTCCGGTACTTATTCCGAATCAGAAATCGTTTACCCTGCTGCTATTCAAATATTTAACTTCTAACAAGAACTACAGTTTGAGAATATTCAAAGACTAAATAAAGGCTTTACGTTATCAGGATGGAATATCTTCTTGAACCCGAAATTCAAAATAGATTAGAAAGAAGCCCTATTTTTTGCAGTATGTTATTGTATCATTATTTCCGTTTGTTTCCGCTGGCATATAAATGTCAAGTAACTATTGTCACAATATCTTTTCCTAAGAAAGTATCATAGTGATCATCTACACAATAACTTTATGTGCAATCGCAGAAAAATTCCAATCATAACTCAAGCCGCCGCTATTAATAACGTATTTAATGTTTTTACATGGATAACGCACAAATAAGCTTACATATATTGTAAGAGCATTTTCACTGTTTCAGAAAATCAAAGCCTGCCCTGCCCAATGGTGCAAAAAAAAAGTTTCACCATTTGCAATTTTTGTACCAATGAGATTTCCTTTTTCGTCTGCTGACGCATTAAATTTGTTTCAGATTGGACCCAAGTGAAAGTTGCATTATTAGTGTGATACAAGATAGTGTTCAGTATGAGTTTACTTCCCCCATTTGATACATTTTGATCGATCGGCGATATCTTTCTTTTCAGTAAATAGCGTTCCTTTTTGTTTATACTTGTGTTCGCTATTTTAAGAACTTGAGAACTGCTGTATCACTCTCTTTTCACCATAATCCTCAGCAAAATAGTACATATCAAATTTCATTTTGATTACACTTTAGTGGTTGGTTAAGTTCGGTTCAGCTTTGTCGACCGGCTTATTACAGGGAACAAATATAGTTTAAACGGAAGAAGTAAGGTGGTTCTTTAGGGCAGAGTACGATGTCCGTTATTCCAGTTTCATATAAGCATTACGTGTTTAATGTGAGAGACTACAAAGTGAAAGAAGTATTGGGTGAAGGAGCGTATGGAGTGGTGGCACTGGGTGTTCACAGAAAGTCACAAAAGGTGGTTGCGATCAAGAAAATTCAGCCGTTTCAAAGGACGTTGTTTTGTCTTCGGACACTGCGAGAAATCAAGTTTTTAAGACAGTTCAACCATCCAAACATTATCCGAATCTTAGATATTCAGAAGCCTTCAAGCTTTGAAGGTTTCAACGAAGTTTATGTGATTCAGGAATATATGGATGCAGACTTACACACTGTGATCCAGACCCAAGAGCTCAGTGATGATCATATCAAATATTTTCTCTACCAAATTCTCAAAGGTGTCAAGTACTTGCACAGCTGTGGTGTTATCCACAGAGATTTAAAGCCTGCAAACCTATTGGTGAATGAAAACTGTGATCTCAAGATCTGTGACTTTGGTCTTGCTCGAATCGATGCCAATTCCACAAAGGGTGAGGATAAAATCTCATTTTTGACTGAATACGTAGCCACCCGTTGGTACAGAGCTCCAGAAATCATGCTTTCCTCTGCACAATATTCAAAGGCAATAGACATATGGTCCATTGGTTGTATTGTTGCCGAGATGATACTCAGAGAACCATTTCTGCCGGGTACGGATTATAGAAATCAGTTGGCACTCATTTTCGAAGTGCTTGGAACACCAACAGCGGAAGAGATGAAGTGCATCAAGCTCAAGAAAGCACGTGATTTTGTGGCCTCACAACGAGTGCGTCGGAAGATTCCGATGAAGAAAATATTCCGTAATGCTAATCCTCTTGCAATCGATTTTATAGAGAAAACTGTGTGCTTTGACCCGGAAAAGAGGATGACCATTGAACAAACGTTGGAGCATCCATATGTTCAAGATTTCAGAAATCCAAAGGAAGAACTTTCAGCCGAGAGAATTCCTTCAGACCTCTTCTTTTTTGATGATTACAAGGATCAGCTGAAGATGATTGATCTCAAGAGAATGTTATACGCGGAAATAGTAGCCGGTTGATCGACGAATACATTAAAGGATGACATACTTTGTTGTTTACTTGAGGTTTGATCCGTATGTTTTTGATCACACTCCAAAGTAAGATAGCAATAAAGTAGTTTGTTACTTGTATGATTTCCAGCCATGGTACTATATCGAATTTATTGAATTATTCCCACACTGGAATTCACTACTTGGTTTGAATACGAGTCACAGTGGGTTTTCTTTTCCGTTTCTCTCTTTAGTCCTTATATCCGTATATCCATTTCCGGCATCTGGGCTTAGCTCCAGTCGGGCTTCAGCAGGCATGGTTATAGAAAAAATAAAAATTAAAAAATTCCGAGGTTCCTTACAATAGAAACACTATTGTGTGTATGGCTGGTTGCGAAAAATACCGGATTAGGTTTTTTGTGGTAAACAGTGACAATTTATATCTCTTCGGTATTTCTTTCTTCGCCTCCTTTGACGCGCGTCTAATTATTGCTGAGTTTATCTCTTTGAATTTCGATCGATATTTCAATTACGTAGTATCTATTTTGCTATATCTGGTTTGGGTTGCGTTTGTTATTTTAAATGATACGTACACTTACTGCTCATGTTGAAATACTAATATCGATTATGTAGGTTTGATAGCTCATAAATAATTTTCGTACCGATTCCTAAAATCATTTTAATTCAACAAGGCTCAATGGCTCTTTATGTCACTTCTAACTACATTTCCGATCCTATTGATCCAGCTCGGTATTTTCTGGGAAATGAATCACAAGATATTTTCTATTCAATTTCATACGCGCCTGAAGTTATTGTTATGCGATCCCCGGGTAATTTTCAATTTTCTTTTTTTTTTCTCTTGATCTCCATTCCTTTCGCTCCTTTCCGCATCATCGAGCTTCCAGCTTTCTTTAAATTTCCTCCGTCTCGCTTTTTCTGCATGTTCTGTTTTTGTCTTAAATATACTTATTTTTTTTTTTCTCCTGTGCTTTATTTTCTTACTAATTTATTTCTTTCTCTAAGATACGACCTTTCGAACTTGCTCTTCTTTTTGTATTTTACAGACTTTACATTCCATCCTATCTATTTATCCTAACCTATATTTACTGAACACTTTTGTCGTCATCATTACAAGGAGACTTTTGGTCACGGTGATAAAGGGAAAAGCATTAAGAACTTTAAATGTCCTCGATTTTATTAACCGCAAGAAAGCGTCGTATACTGGGTGTGGCAGCTTTGTGCTTATTTATCATATTGCTCATTTCCGTGACAGGAACTGCAACCAGTGGTAAGCAGCAAGCGCTAGCGAAAGTGCAAAGTACACTTCAAGAAGGTTCTCAAAGTTCATCTGATCCATCTAAACTGGTGCCGGAGAATGTGGTAAACGAAGATGATGGCTCAAAGAGTGGCAAAGTTGGTGATTCGTATAACCAAAATTCCAAAGGACAAGAAGAAAATGAGGAGGAGCCAATAAGAGTGAATACAAAGAAGCTTAACAACGCCAATGAAATGGTTAAGGATGAGAAATCGGGTATCATAGATGAGTCCAAGGTGAAGCAAGCTGAGGAAAACAAAGGCTCCTTAGGTGATATTCCACTTATGGCTGGTGATGATGCTGCCGTTGCAGCTGCCGCTGGCAGAGCAAAGCAAGGCCAAGGTGATGAAAATTCGGATGAGTCAAGTTTGCCTTCGTCTTCTGATTCTAAAAAGGAAAATGGTGCACAATTGAAAGGTGATGATACATTAAGAGAAGCAGTGAGTTCTGAGGATGTGGGTTCTTCTGCAACTGCGCCACCAGTCACTGCAATTCAGGCTGATAAGCAGCTCCGTAGCTCCAGAAAGAAGCCTGAGGTGGAGGAGGATAATGTACTTGTGGATGTGGAAGATGATGAAGATCAGCAAGCAGATGAGTCTAGCGAATCAAATAAGGAGTTGAAGCAGCAGCTTGATAATGATGTGGAAGATTCGTTTGACTCGAAGGAAAAGAAAGAGAAAAAGGAGAAGGGTTTTGATGCTGCTAGAGAATTCCAAGAGATTATGCAGTTATCACCTGTGGTTATCTTTTCTAAAACATACTGTCCATATTCCAAAGGTCTCAAGGAATTGTTAAAGAGCAGCTACGAGATCACTCCATCTCCAGCGATTGTGGAGCTAGATATGCACAAATACGGACCCCAGTTACAGGAATATGTCGGTAAAAGAACCGGCCGTAGAACTGTTCCTAACCTGATGGTTAAGGGTGTTAGTCGGGGTGGATTCGATGACATCATAGAACTTCACAAGGAGGGAACATTTGTCAAGAATTTCATGGAGTGGGCTGGAAACGCTGCTAAGATCGAGAAAATCAATGCTCCATCTAACAGTTGAAGTAGGCGATAACGAGTTGTTTGCACTCGGCCACTCGCTCTTCTAATTTTTTTTACGATATTGCATTATTCTGGTTGGTTTGTATGTATGTTTTATTTCTTTCCGTATTCTATTGTGATTATACTTGATAGGTTTTTATGATAGCGGCTATAGTTTGGTTTTTCATTTTTCGAACATTGTAACGATCCTGTAGTAAGCAGCAGGCGGAAGAAAAAAAAATTAAAAAATGCGGGGTGTATATCGATCGATCTCCACCTGGTATATGTCTAATCGTATCTCGAGATCAAATGTTCTCCAGAGAAGGAGTACTTTGGTCCTTTCATTAGCATATCCCTTTAATCTACCACCCGGTAACAAAAATTGTTGATTGGAGCAAACGGCAACAACATGTCTTTTAGTTCACAAACAATTTACACAATGAGCGACATCAACAAGCCAGATATCGAAAAACCTCCGTATGCTTGTAAAGGAATAGTAAAACCTTCAGAAAAAGTGCAGAGACTGATAAAGGGATTAGGTCTACAGAAGCATCCAGAAGGCGGTTATTTTAAAGAAACCGATTGGTCTCCTTTATTGATGTAGAATTCGTATTACCCTGGTCATAATGATGGTAGGAAAGGTAATTATCTTCAATCGGGAGATTCAAATGAGCCCGTCTTGACAATTAAACAGGCAAATTCTCCTCGAGAGAGGAAGCTAAGTCCGTTAAAAAATTACTCAACACTAATTCATTATTTGATTACGTGTGATGCACCTATGGGTCGTTTTCATGTGAATAGATCAAGAATTATACATATTTTACAAAAAGGAAGAGGTCGGTACGTTCTCATTTACCCAGATGGACGACTTAAAACATTTGTTGTTGACTTAAATACCGATCGATGTGAAGTGGAACGGTGGGTTGTGCCAGGTGGCGTTTATAAGGCAAGTTTCTTACTTCAATTAGATGACGTAAATGGTGAGTCTGCGGACGACCATTTACTAATAAGTGAAATTGTGGTTCCAGGATTCGATTTTGAGGACCATAAGTTTATGCTAAGCAAGAAGGTTTTGGAAAATCTTGTTGGTACTGAAAAAGCAGGTCAGCTTAAGTGGTTCCTTGGTAAGCATTAAGTCTTGTAAGAGATAAGTTAATGAATGATCGTTGATTATGATTACGATGTACATGTAGATGTATGTAGGGTTTTGCTCATCACGTGGTCTTGATTATTTATTTTGTACCCCTTACACCACTATTAATTAATTTTTGAATGGGCAGGCGTAAGAAAAAAAAATAAGGTGGGAAAAGTAGCCTGAAATTCTGGGAGCCGCACTAAATCAAAAGGTGAGAAGAACCACCGGGGAAAATTTTTAACTGAATGGAAAGTACCCTCAGCCTGAAAAAAAACTCTTGGAAAAAGAAATATTCGAAGTGGTACTAACTAAAAAGACTTATATCATCTCAACCAAACATCTTGTTACTTGATTAAAGGTTATATCCAAAAGACAAGTTTGAAGAAGCATACAACATGGCTACCGAATTAACTGTCCAATCTGAGAGAGCTTATCTTAAGGTACGCATTTTAATAATTAGCATAGAGTGTTAAGTGTATATGGGCATCTGGTGTTGTACGGGAAAAGAGTGAAGCAATATTACATAGGGAGGACAGCAAATGATATCATCAGGACTATATTTAATGAGAGGACAGTAATAAGTGTTCACAAAATACACAAAATGTGAAGATTTGACGTCCAAAAGAGGAATCTCGCCCAATTATCAGCAGTTTAAGTGGAGCTCAATACTATCATATAGTTATCTTTGTTACAGTACCAGTGATATCAAGTTATCGCTTTTTTATTGTACAATGATGTATCTGTGTTACCATATTCTTAATTATTACTAGTGAAGCACAACACTTAACATGTTCAACTTTGGCGTTTGGAAAACATTACTAACATCGATAAATATATTTTCTAGCAACCTCACATCTACAGCAACCCAAAGTCCAAGGTCAGCAAGAGAGCTAAGAGATGGTACAAGGATATTGGTTTGGGATTCAAGACTCCTAAGACCGCCATTGAGGGAACCTACATCGACAAGAAGTGTCCATTCACCGGTTTGATCTCTATCAGAGGTAGAATCCTCAGTGGTACTGTTGTCTCTACTAAGATGCACAGAACTATCGTCATCAGAAGAGACTACTTGCATTACATTCCAAAGTACAACAGGTACGAAAAGAGACACAAGAATGTTGCTGCTCACGTTTCTCCATGTTTCAGAGTTAAGGAGGGTGACAATGTTACCGTTGGTCAGTGCAGACCATTGTCGAAGACTGTTAGATTCAATGTTATTAAGGTCAACACCACTGAGTCTACCAACAAGTCCAAGACTTTCGACAAGTTCTAAGTGAAGATAGGGTAGTGTATATCTTTTTAGTTGCTTATAAGATGCGGGCCATATAATGTGGACGTGTAATAAGAGTATAATCTTTGATAACATCGTGTATATGTAGCCACAGTGATTCAACCGGTAGATATCCTTTGTTTGGAGAGTTTTCATGTAACGTCAATTGACGCGTCAGCTTTTTTCTCTCCCTTTTTTTCAAATTTATTTTTCTTTCTTTGCAGGGTAACCCCTTCATCTAAATTATCTTGTAGTTCGTAGATCCATTGGATTTTAAAGGTTACCCTCCACAAAAAAAAATACATATTAGCCGTGGTAATTGGTGAAGCTTGCCTATTAGGGTAAAATAAAGGAGCGCATAATAGGATTAACGATCAAGGCTTTATTTCAGCCAGGTATATTTTCAAGTTGTATGAAGGTGTCATCTAAAGCAGATCATGAAGGTATCCAGAGGATGGATGTTGAAGAAAAGCCTCCTAATTCGAATAAAAACAGTTTAACAGTTGAATCTGTAATTTCAAACGGCGAGAAAGGCAAGTCTGGTGTTCTGGAAGATCTTGACAATCGTTTGAGTATTTCAACAAAGAATGACCGGAGTTCAGTTCCATATGATGATGAAATGCTGAAACTCGTGCGAGGCACCCTTGAGTCGGCTGGGTTAAAACAGCAAAGAGATGGTTCTAATGAAGATACGATGAGCCAGTTGGAATTCCAGCAATGGACTGCTGGAATCCTAAACGATGATTATGTCAATGAAGGTAGCGTCACCAAAGAGGATCCTGCTACAACTATAAATCTGAAAGATCATCACTCAAGCATAGCTCATGGTATCGATAGCTTTGGTGACTTAGCAGTACTCGATACTCATTCACATCACACTAAATCATCAAAATCTGATCTGAAATCAAAAACAAGCACCGGGAATAATGATTTTGATAGAAAAGTGGTTCATCATGATTCCACTATGTTAGGTCCTCTTGATGCAACAACATTTATTCATGACGCCTTACTCAACGTAAAGACGCTGGAAAGTCTCACGAGCTTGGATTCATATACAAAAAAGAGCGATAATGAAAACATTGCAAATGTAGACAAGGCGATATCTCAGTTAACAGATATCGATGATTCTTCAGCAGAAAAAGAAGTTCAGCATCTAGCCGTCCAGGCAGTTCAGCAAGCCGTTGCGGAAGCCGAGGCAGAAAGGCAGCAAAGTAAGGATATTCCGCTGAAAGTTGAAGACAAGAATACTTCTTTTCATAAGAAAAATGTTCCCAATCATGAAGAGAAAGCTCTAGAGCCCCGGGGAATCAAGCGTTCCAGATCCCTAACAGCATTGGAAGAGAATCAAAGATCACCAAAAAGGTCACTGCTGAAATCTCTAGCTCGTCTATATGATGATAAGGAATCCAGCTTAATAATAGAGGCTATTATAAAGGCCAAAGAGCAGGTTCCTAGAGGGGTTCAAGGACAGTACTTCTCTGTGAGTGAAGTTGCAGCGTTGGATGTTTTTATACATGAGTACTGTCGGATTTTTGGAATATCAATAGATCAAATGAAACAGCGAATATGGTCAAACGGAAAGAAAAAGGACTGTTTTTGGCGATGTCTACAAGAAGTCCTACCTGAAAGAAGCAGAGCTTCATTATATAAGCATGTGCGAAGATCTTACCACATATTTAAAGTGAGAGGTAAATGGACCAAGCAAGAAGATGAGCAGCTTGCAACGCTTGGTAAGCAGTTTAATGGCCGGTGGCAGTTGGTGGGGAAAAAAATGGGAAGAATGCCAGAAGATTGTAGAGACAGATGGAGAAACTACATCAAATGTGGAGAAAATAGAAAGACTGATAAATGGACTCCCATGGAAGAGGAAAAATTGATGCAGGTGATTAGTGGTATGCTGAAATCCCACGATTCAGATAAAGCACCAAGAATCAACTTCACAAAGGTTAGCGAGCTGATGGATGGTACCCGTTCCCGTATTCAATGCAGATATAAATGGAAAAAGCTTCAAAAACGATATGAAGAGGGAAATACAACAGTGAATGTTAAACGCTGGTTGCTTTCTCGGTTGAAAGAGATATGGTCAGAAGAGAAAACAGAGCATATAGACTGGGATGCTTTGGCGGCTGTTTTTTCAAGACCTGCCTGGAAGGGTAAGGATTTACATTCATGCTTCGAAGGAATGAAGAATAGTATTCAATGTCAGGGTAAAACGTTTCCGGAAATAATTGACAGACTTCTAGAAAAGTATAGGTCTGCTTGATAGATGACAAATGTCTTATATTACAGTGGCAGATGGCTCTATATTGAAAGCTGGGTGATATTGTCAACATTTGTTTTTGTTTTATTGGAAGTTCAAGGTTTTAATAATGTTTCGACTTCCATTTTTGAATGGCTTTTTATTTATGTATTTTAGTCTTGTGTACACTACCTAACCAAGAAATAATAGAATCCCGAGAAAAATATCACTCTTGGAAAAGGTATTTATGTGCTCATCGTGGGATACTTGCGCGTGAGATATCGGTGTTAAGAAACGTTTCCGGATAAAGCTATTTTCACCATAAATGAAATAATGGCCAGATGCATAATTTGCGATTACCGGGCCGGCAAACAACGTATCTTAAGCTTTTTGCTTCACTGTTCGTAATAATATTTTTCGCCGTGCGTTCATGTCTTCGCTTTTCGTTTTGTTTTTCCGTTTATTTCTTTTTTGTGGAGGTAGTTGGAGTTAGGAAAGGTACAACAGTAGGTCTTGTATTTTGATGATCGCTTTGTATTGTTTATTGACGGCAGTCACCTACGTTATCCGGCCGGCACAGTAAGTTTTCCCCTTAAGCAGGCACATCGTATAACAGGACAATAAGTCTGATCTAGCACTAGACTCTATTTGAAGTCAATTATCATAATTTCAACGGCTGAAAATTTATATTTTTGTGTTGCCCGAGGACAAAAGGAACACAAGTGAATTTTTAGTGTTTGAAAATTTAGCAGACGCACGGCTGGAGGTTTCAACTTCTACCAACAACCTCAATCGATTTATTTGTGGACTCACTTGATCAGTTTAGTTCACTTGGAAAATTTACGTTTAATTTCATTTTGTTCCTTTCTGTTGTACTTTCGATACTTGAATACATCGGTACGCCGAGCTCGAAAACATTTATCTAATCGATCAGTCAAATCTGGGGTTCCTCGATATTTTTTTTTTGATTTCGCGCACCTATTTTTCGCAGTCCCATCGGCATCTAACGTCTGGTGCTACTGTTTATTGTTTATCTATCTATTAAGAATAGACGCATCAAGAAATACCACAAGATCTAGAGACCAGGCATATTTAAGGTGATACAAATAATAGTCATTTCACGGTATTGAATTACATACGTTATGGTTAAAATAAAAGGCTCTCGACAGCCTCAGCAAAAGCCAAAACCAAAAAGAAGAAGAAGAAACAGAGTTCCAATATCATGCACCATATGTCGACGAAGAAAAGTTAAATGCGATAAAAAGAAGCCGCAATGTACAAATTGTATCAAAAATGGTGTGGCTCATTTGTGTCATTACTTAGAACCAAGTTGGGCAAAGCCATTACGTGAAGAAGAACTCAAATTTCCAGGAGCAAGAGTTACGGATTATGGTACTCCTTTGGAGAGGGAGAACAATCAGTTGAAGCAGAAAATCAAGGAACTTGAACACCAAAACATGGATTTAAAGCAGAAAGTTATGGTATCACAGAATGCTCATCGAACAAATTCTTTAAATGCGTCGCTTAACTCTCTTGATAATGCGGACCTACTTGATTGCGTATCAAATTCAAATATATTGTTCACAGCAAAAAGAGGTTCCACTTACCATTTTCCGATAATCTATGAAATCAGCGTGTTTTCTTGGATGTTTATTGTGCGGAATGACTCCTATCTTAATGATCTCTGGCTCAAGATTATCAATCTCAGAAAGCATTACGAATATTATTACAGTAGTAAAAATGCTATGGCCGATGCTTCGCATCGTTTGGCAACTGATTACAGCAATTATGGTACGAAACTAGATAAAATTTGTGACAATTCTTTCCCTGGTAATGTTGATAATAAAGCCAATACTCATACCAGCAAGCTAAAGAGGTTTTTGGATGGTACTTTATCTCTTGCGGCAAAAAATATGCCAAAAACTGAAAATTCGGCTAGGAGTAATGCAATGAATAACACCATCCGATCTCAAAATGGAATTAAGAATGTTGTTAAATCCCCAGCAGCGCACTCGCTAAGCGAAATTTCTGATGATGAGTCGGATCTAGCTGATGAGGAAAAGGTTTGCCCCTTGATGATTGGAGATGCCCGTGATGTTTTCAAGGAAAAGCTTACGAGAAAGAACATTAATGCCTTAAGAAGTTTTGCTGACAATTCAAAGCAAGAATGTGACGATGTATGTTACAAGACGCCTCCTACTGTTATTTGTTCTCCAAAAAGTCCAGAACCAATAAAGCTGCCAAAAGATCAAGAAAGTTTGAAGAATAATCCGTCAGATTCTGGTAAGACTCGAAAGGTCCAGAAATGTCCCATTAAAAATGAGGCCGCATCTAATTCTTCCTTTTCAGATGCAACTGTTTCATTTTCATCCTCACTCCATGGCAAAGAGGAATTTTCGAAAAAGAGAACTTTTTCTGAAGGTTCTACATCACATAGAATAAAGCGATTAAAGAAATTGTCACCCTCAGAGGTCAAGGGACTAAACTATAATAATACAGAAGAGGTTCTTTCGATTATTGAAAAATATCTTCCGGGGAGAAAAGTTGTTTGGTTGTTAATTGACCGATTCTTTGAAAAGCTTTACCTGCAGATGCCATATCTCGATGAAGAAAGCTTCAGAATTTGTATGGCATCAATCATCGGACCCAGAGATTTGGATGTTCAACGCATAACAATACGAAATATTGGAACCCATTATTGTGAGGAGTTTCTAAGTGTTTGTTTAATGTTGATCATTATCAGGTTAAGTTGGTTGTCCCTTCCTAGTAAAATTAGCAATAACTTATCTCCAGAGGATAAAATTTTAATGAAGCCAGAGAATTTGGTCACCATGGTTTTGGTTGATATGGTTAAGGAAGTATTTTCTAGCGCCAAGTTAATGGGCAAGCCCTCGTTGGTTATTTTCCAGGTAGGTCTGTATTTGAAGATTTACAATATTCTTGCTCCTGAAGATGGTTTTGATGTTGATGATACGTTTACAGATGGTGGTTCTAATGAAGGCAAACGTAAGAAGAAAAAGACCGGCTCATTAAAAAGTGTGAATGATTTAAGCGGGGATCTTTCATATGAGGCACCAAGCATTAATTCTCCAAATTTTATGGCAATGTTAGTACAACTTGGTCGCACAATTGGTCTTAATAGGGATCCACTTAATTTTAGGAATTTTTATTCATCAGTCGATCCAATTGCAAATTCTAGGCTATTCAGAAAAAGGCACCTATGGAGGAAGTTGTGGTATGGCCTCCTATACCTCAGCATTGAATGTAATTTAAGTATGGGTGATTATAAAAAGGGACTTCCAATTGAGTTAGATTTGGATCCAACTCTTGGCTCCGTGAACAAAACTTGGGATAGTAGACTTCCGGGTGGTGTTGAACAGGGAGTTCTAGAAAAAGCATTTTATGGTGTCGCCTTGGAAAAGGAACAGATAGTGGTGAACAACTTCAGAGATTCTATTGCAGTTTACCATTTACTTTACATGGCCATGAGCTCTTTAATGCGTGTTGATCAACCATCATCTACTAGGGCTATTGCAAAGATCATGAACAAACTGCTTGATTTGATATCAGAGAAGTCGAGATTAGGACTTAATACAGCTTTTCTCTTGAAAAGAGATGATGATGAAAAGTTAAAGTCTCTCAATCTGCGGTCCAGAATCTCTCTTTCAGATACTAGATTTGGTAAGTCCGTACGAGTTTACAAGTTGCGTCTTTATCTTATTATTAAATCCATGCTCTTTGCTTTGAATTATCTCCTTCTTATTAATCATGAGCAGAAGTTCAACCGTCTTATTGCTGATAAATCGAGCACTTTGACAGGAATTGCCAAACAAAAACAGTATATCACAACATATTTTGAGGGAACGCTTTTGCTTGCGGTTGATAATTTCAATGCTTTTATCCAGCTTCTCGGAAATACCAGCAAGAATTTATCTAACTGTGGTTCCGAGTTGATTACGTATCCATATTTGTTGATTTTAAATCATAGGTCACATGAGTTTCTCATATCTTTAATACTTCGACTTCAGCAGAATTCACCACTTATTGCTGATATTATTCAAAAAAATGGGATAGACAAAGATGAGTTACTTAGTAGAATGTTCCGATACCTAAAGACATTTTTGGAAAAGTTGGAAAGTCTCACTGGATCATATTATTATGCATGGAGATTGAAAAAGATGGTAAAGTTTTTCTATAACATTTTAGTTCATTCAAAGAAGCTTTTCGGTGTTGGTTTCAACTTGGTTAAGGATGCTTCTGGTAATAATCCTGATGAGCGGAGGAATTTAATATCAAGAGACCATCAAATACAACTTCAGAAATCGCACGAATTACAACAGCTGCAACAGTCTCAAGATTCGCCTAATGTCCATCCAACTGTTCTGAAAAATGGACCTACTAGCGCATTTGAAATAGCCTTTGGTACATCAAAATTACCACCTGTTACAGATTATGCTGATACAAATGTGCTTCCGTGTCGCCATTACAAACAGACCTTTCACCGGGATATGCACTTGAGCAATGATAAACAACAGCAACCGAAAATATCAGTGCAACATAGTGAGTCACAGATGAGAGGAGAAATACAACCCCACAATTCTGTTGGGAGCGATATTCAAGATTCTTCATCCCAAAATATTACGCACGATCTTTCCAATGGATTGCAGGCGAATCCCCAAATGGATGATTTCTTTGGAGACGACTTCTTTTATGACTTTCCGGATGGTGATTCCGGGCTGCTAGGTGATGCTTTCGATATCATTTCTTATAATGGTGCTCCAAAATTGACCATCAATAATAATTCACCAAGTATAGGTTTATATCCAGCCGAAGCATCTACCAGGACAAATATTTCAGGTCCCTTACTTTCAAGCACATCGGGCGCCAATATATTTGTCGGTAATGCTTACAATTCATTAAACGAAATTGATTTCACTAACGTTGACCTCAATTCACAACTTGATGAAGTTACCAGTAGAGAAAATAGCAATAGTGGTATTAATGATCAACTCACGGATGACAATCATTTGTCTGGTCTTTCAAATTTGCATTTACAGTTTACTGACCCATGACATTCTTTTTTATATATTTCCCGTTATTAATGGGCTTCGGTTGAAGTACAGTATTTATAAGCATTTGAATGTTGAATATATTCTTTTTAATTATCATAGTATATTACTACATGTTGAGACTTTTTTTTTCTTATTATATGCGCTTAATAACTTAAGAATTGGTTTTCTATAATGAATGTTGAATTCTCATATATATAATTCGTTCCCCTGAATATTTCATGGTACAAGGATTGACAGTTTGCACCGCCAAAAATTTGTTTGTAGCGAATTATGTGCAGTTAATTTTTTCTGGGGTTGGGGTTTGTTAACTACTGCACCCGAATTAACATGATCTACTGATTTTATAACACTTAAATTTCTTCCTAACGCCTATACATTGTTAGCTATTTGTTCTAATGTCATAATAATAATGTATCATTTCATTATCAGGCAAGTTGTGGTACGTCCTCGTATAATTACATCAGTCAAGAGTTTTTCAACTGTTAGTTCAACTTTCTTTCCTCATGCGTCAGGTCAGCCTAGAAATCCAGTACAATCTTCGTTTAATAGTAATGCCGCGTTCATTCATTTTCACAGCTATTTTTCATCTGTTTCAAAGTGTTCAAATTCAAATTTGGCATTAGAAAATGGCCTTCCATCATCACATTTTTCTAATAAGAAGAGACGCTCTAGACATTACTTTGGATATACAGTTCTTACACTCCTTTTTGCTGGTATTCTCTTAAGTAAAAAATTCCGACATGGAATTTATGACTCATGCTTGATTGCGAAGCGTGTTGGTGTTGTTGCCATGGCAACTACAAGGTGCTTTAGCCTTTACCTTTATACATTAAGGAAAAAATTTCCATCCGAAGAAGAGTACCAGAACTCTCTCTCTAAAACTCATAAAAAAGCGGCAATAATAACATTAGATGCACTTAGAACAAATGGAGGAATTTACATTAAAATTGGTCAGCATTTAGGAGCCATGACTTATCTCTTACCCATTGAATGGACCGAAACCATGATTCCCTTGCAAGATGAATGTCCCCAATCGTCGTTTGATGACATCAAAGATATGTTTGAGCATGATACTGGTATTAAGGTAGAAGATTACTTTTCTGAATTTGATCATAATCCAATAGGCACAGCTTCATTGGCACAAGTTCATATTGCCAAACTCAAATCTAACGGAGTTCAGGTTGCAGTGAAAGTTGAGCACCCATCTTTGGCAAAGTTTGTTCCTCTTGATGTTTGGTTAACTCGTACGGTATTTAACCTTATGTACAAGGTTTTTCCCCAGTATCCATTAACATGGCTTGGAGATGAATTACAGAGCTCGATTTACGTTGAGTTAGATTTTAGAAATGAGGCTCGGAATGCCAAACAAACCAATGAATATTTCAAGCCATACCGCGAATTAACAGCGCTTCGTATTCCAAAGGTTTATTCGTCCAAGCAAAGAATTCTTATAATGGAGTTTGTTGGAGGAGCTAGGTTGGATAACCTCACTTATATGGATAAACACAAAATTTCCCGTTCTGAAGTGTCGTCTTGTTTGTCTCACATATTTAATAACATGATTTTCCAATCTGGTTTTGTTCATTGTGATCCTCATCATGGTAATCTTGCTATTAGAGCCCTGGATAAGCCTAAATATGGACATAATTTTGAGATTGTTCTTTATGATCATGGATTATATCGAACAATACCCCAAAGTATGAAAGTGGATTATGCTCGATTTTGGTTGGCTATGCTTGACAAGAAGCCTGATCTTATGCGCAAGTATGGTAAGCGATTCGCTCATATTAGTGATGAAAAATATCCAATCTTGGCAGCAGCACTAACAGGAAGAGACTTGAAGCACGCTACGTCGGGTGATATTGAGAGTGGGCGAAGTCAGGAAGAAATTGATAATATGAGAGAGTTATTAATGGATGATGGAATGATATTGGATTTGATGTCTTTATTGGCCTCTGTTCCCAGGATAGTGCTTCTTATTTTTAAAACAAATGATCTTGTGCGTCATCTGGATGAATCCCTTCAAAACCCTTTAGGAAATGAAAGAACCTTTTTCATTATGGCCACATATTGTGCTAAAACTGTGCTTGATGATGATTTGTCGGGGAGCAATAGAGATAATAAAAAATGGTCATTAAAATGGCTCTTTGAGAATATAAGAGCTTGGTCAAAATATTACAATAGAAGACTGCAGTTACATATCTTTGATTTTGCGTTTTCTGTTAAGCAATTACTCCAAAAAACGCAAAATACAATACATATTCATCATGCATAATGGTGTTTTGATTTTATTTATTTA
>ERZ746981.90-NODE-90-length-78446-cov-12.403182_pt1 | contig 78446 bp, 49 predicted proteins | sample MGYA00374948_ERZ746981 | MGnify/ENA primary metagenome ERZ746981 (study PRJEB28757, sample SAMN06711160) | food metagenome | host: microorganism | place: China:Harbin | collected 2017-01-30 | study: EMG produced TPA metagenomics assembly of the Analysis of Microbial...
AAAAAAAAAAAAAAGATAATAGCGATCGAATGTAAAATGAACTTTACCTTACCACCAACTTTATTAGTATATATCAATTCTTCTAAAAAAAGAAGATCAACTAATCTTTATATGGAATGGTGAGATATAGCGAACAACGATGTTTAAAATGTTTGCTTGTTCCTCAAGAATTGTGAAGCGAAGTCTTTTAAATGAATGCTGTCGTAGGAGCATTTCACTGAGGGCCGGTCAGCCAATATTTGAAACCAGACCTAATTTGGTCAAAAAAGGTGATATCACGCCGGGAATATCGGCAGCAGAATATTTTAACAGGCGATATAGGATAGCCGAACAAATGGAACCTGGTTCAATTGCGATTGTCGCAGGACAACGAACAAAATTTGCAACTGAATCTGTTTTCTATTACTTCCAACAAAACAACGATCTTTTCTATCTTACCGGATGGGACGAACCGGATTCTGTGTGTATTCTTGAAAAGCCAAAATCTGATCCTACTTCTGCTATTTTCCATATGATTGTTCCACCGTCGAATCCAGAGAAAGAACTTTGGGAAGGTGAACGAACTGGCGTTGAAGGTGTTCGTGATATATTTAATGCGGATGTTTCTATGCCAATTGGGAGCCTACCCAGTCATTTGAGCAATTTGATGAGCCGATACAAGACTGTATATTATGACTTTGATGAAACACAGAAGGCAGATGAATTTTCAAAGGTATTTCCGTTAATGCAGGCTAAAGATCACCGCTACAGGTATTCCATCGAGAATATTTTGCGTGAGAACAATGTTGTTCTTCATTCCTTAAAATCGATCACTGCTCCAATAAGAGCTATTAAGTCTGATGCCGAATTAAGAATGATGCGACTTGCTGGAAAAATATCTGGACGCGCATACAATCAGGCATACGCCCGGAGATTTAAGAGTGAGAAGGGCTTGCAAGCCTTTTTGGAATACAGATTCGTTTCTGGTGGATGTAACAGGAATTCATACATTCCAGTCGTTGCAGGTGGAGAAAATGCTCTTTGTATACATTACACGCGCAATGATAATTTGTTCAAAGGAAATGAATTTGTCCTTGTTGATGCTGCGGGACAACTTGGGGGTTATTGTGCAGATATTTCAAGAACATGGCCTGTCAGCGGTAAATTCACTCCCGCACAGAGAGACCTATATGAAGCTCTTCTCAATGTCCAGAGAAAGTGTATCAATCTGTGTACAGAAGATGCAAATGTCTCTATTAACGATCTTCATTACAAGAGTGTTGCTATGCTAACGAGTGAATTGAGAAATATCGGCTTTCAGGGATTGACACAGTGGGATGTGATGCAAAAGTTATATCCCCATTATCTCGGCCATAATCTTGGTTTAGATGTTCACGACGTGCCAAGTTATTCTAAGACTGCCAAGCTTAAAAAGGGGCAAGTCATAACTATGGAACCAGGTGTTTACGTTTCTGATGATCCTATGTGGCCTGCTGCTTATAGAGGAATGGGCCTTAGAATTGAGGATGATATTGCCGTCGGTAAGAATACTAATGTAAACTTAACCATCGAAGCAGCCAAGGAAATAGATGATATTGAATCAATCGCTGTTAATGGCGTAACCACTAAGATGGAAGAAGAGGTTACAGATGTCTTCTCGTTGTAATCATTTGATAAATCATCAATGTTTCTTGTTTTCATTCATGGAAATGTTATCATGTATATAATCTATAGACAAAGTTCATTTGGTGAATACATACTTAAGCTTTATCTTCCGAAAACGCTTTAGAAACTAATGAGCCAACAACGGTAGCTTTGGAGCTGACTCTCGTATTCCTAATTATGCTCTTAATTTTTGAGCCAATATCTGGGAATCCCGATGCTTCCTTATAATATTCAATTATTCCTTGTTGACAGTCAATTTTAAAATTCAAATTGAACAGTGAGATAAGTTCCATAACCTCCGAATATAGCAATGATTCTGGAATAGAAAAAAAATCAGCCATATCACAAACCGAGACACGTTGTATTAAAGACAAATAACTCACATATGCTTTCAATCTAAGAATCCTAGGAATATTTGGGAAGCATTTGGAAAGCTGAAAGTCGGGCTCATAATACTTTTCAAATCTTTCTAGTAGTTGAAGAGCTGAGGAATAGTTACACATGGAATAATCATCAATAAACTGCTTTAGCTCCTTATCCTTTGCTAGAAATCTTTTAATGTGTGGATTACTCCAATAGTGGCACCATTCATTAGCCTCTTTACACACTAATATTGACAAGCATATCAATCTTAAGAGATCAGTATTAATAACAACATCACTGTCAAAGTGCTTTTCGATTACTTCGAATGCCGATATTTGTGGCATATCGTAATTTTGTTCAATAATACAGTCAAAAAGTTCCAAAACTTCGTGGTAATCATCTTCGATAAAGGAGCCATAAACGAGGTACCATCGACAATGCCAATAGCAGATGGTCTCCCTTATTGATATTTTTAAATTCTTCTTGACAGAAGAGTCTGAACCTAGTTCAGTATCATCATTTACTAAGTTTGAACATTCAATATTTTCATCCTCATTTTCCTCCAATAAATATGCCTCTGATTCCTTGACAAAGGATATTGTCTGTTCTAGTTTCTTGGATAAAAAGTTTCTAGACATTCCGATGGAATTATCGTAATCTCTGAATATCATATAATGCTTTAATTGCTCAAATGACACATTACGATAATATTTCATATACAGTTGATTAATGTTGTAGTAAAAGCTGGTGTTATCCGTTATGTAGTCGCTGGAGTCAGTTGACAGAAGTAAGTCAGTGGATTTCCTATCGAGTAATTCAGATAATAAACCGAAAGTCTTCTCGGAGACTGGCTCTTTACTTAACTGTTCGATCTTAAACTCGTATCTTTTGTTTATAATCTCCATCTGTCTATTCAAATCGGACACCAAATATGGATCAGTGAACTTTTGATATAATCTTATATACTTGGATGTATCTCCGTGTAGTTTGTCAAGAAGCTGAATTAGATACCCCGCTCTTTTAAAAAGATTATATGGGGAGTCCGGTTCTAAAATCAAATCAAGTACTCGTTCAATTAGTGTACGTGTATTTGGGTCTGTGCTGTTCTTGTCAATTAAAAAGCAGATACGCTTTATGTACGGTAGACTGACTGATGAATTATTCAACTTTATTAGTATCAATAACTATTTAACACAAAGATAAAAGCAAAACTTACGGTTGTAACGATCCATATACGAATCCAGTCGCTGTAACTCCATGCTTGGTGAGAAATTTTAATACTTCGGTCTTATTGCTCTCTATTCTGGCTTATTACTCTGATTTTGTGTCCTTATATATGCAGAGGAAGAGTAGTAGATGCTGGTATTATTTTTCTCGTATTGAAGGATAAAAAAAGGCCTCGATTTTTCGGTAGTGATTTTTTTCCCCCTTCTCTGGTTATAATATTCATGTAACCAAATAATTCTTCTTTACCGACATAAGCCCGCTATTCATGCTGCTTCATCGGATAGTGACTATAGTTAGGATATCTGCACATGAAAGATGTACACTCGTGTTTTTTCAAGGACTTGTCATGCATGCTTTAAGGCAAGAAGCATGAATACAATGGCTCGAGTGAAAAGTGTAAGCCAAGCTAAAGATAGGTTACAACAAGCTGTTCGTTCAGGGAAGAACCTAGCAAGGGAGGAAGTTAAAGAAAAGAAGCATTTGAAATTCTTGCATAAAAAGAATTTAAGGCCTGTTCGAAACAATTCTGCAATAGCGTTATTGGAAGACCTACTTCAAAAGAAATTCCCAGCCGATACTAAAGTGGGGCCACTTACTGCACTTACCGATGAAGAGCTTAACATAATATTCAATCAACCTAATAAGAGATTGAAGTACAAGATATTGGGAACATCTGGAAACCAGCTGCAAAACTCTGTCCTAGTAGATCGGGATGTCACGAAATATCTTCAAAGAGGTGATCTTACCAGAGCTGTTTTATTGGCTGAAATGGCTGGTGAAAATGGAATATTTGCTGTGGGAACAATACTTAAGTCACTTTTAGCTCATCAGCGCTTTAATAAGGCCCTTTTACTTTTCAATCGGCTTAAGAAAAGAAGCATCAAGCCAGATGGAAGGGTTTTAAACATTATGTTCTCTGGCCTTACAAGAAATCATTCTCTACCTGAGCATGTTTCACAGCCGTCATTATCTAGTGAGCAGGCCAGCAAGCTGTATTCTATATTTTCCTTGGCATTGCGCAAAACGCCCGATGAGTTGTCTGTTATTCATGTTAACTCGCTACTCAAAGCCTTTCGTACTGCGAATAGGCCGGACCTTGCAATAATGCTCTTTGATAAAGCTGGAAGTACGAAGTTAAAGGCACTTCGTCCAGATTTGAGAACGTATACAGAGATGTTTTCCAATTTAAGATCATATACAGATGACTTTCGGACTGCTGTGAAGACTACAGAAACTCTTTTTGCAAGAGTACAAAGAAATCCCGCCATTAAGATTGATTCAAAACTTATCCGATCTTATTCTTCAGTATTCGTGTTTGCAAATGATACGCGTTTATGTGCTAGGGCAATTACAATTCTTAGAGATTGGTATAAACTCTGCAAGAAGGAGGATATTGGTCAAATAATTAATGCATCCGAATATGATGAATCGTTGCTACATAAGGGTAATAGAAAAATATCCGAAGACGTAAATGTGGAAAGAGATATTCTATTACCTCGCAATGAAATCAATCTCAAGAAACATAAACGGTTTGAGGTTGACCAAACTATTCTAAGAAGATACCAAAGCTTATGTGACCTTTTTAAACTTCAAAACTCTTACGTGAGTAGGGAAAGCAAAAGTTTCAAAGGTCACCTTTAGATCAATAAAAAACTCGCAAATACATATATAGACGCTTATGGTTTTAAATATTTAACCGTTTCAAGGACAAGAATGTAAATAATCCAAACTTATATAATATCCAGTTAATAACAAGTAAAAATGGTTATTCAGTCCCCCACCCTTTTTCTATCTTCCAAATATAATTGCTCTGGTGTGTAAACTTGCAGGCTTAAAACAAAGGCACCAATGGCAACTAAGCCTCCAAACCGAAAAACCCATGCCAGAGAGCTGTCGAAACCATTCTCATTTTGGAAAATCTTAAATAAAAAGGATGATGCAACTGAAGACAACATCTGGGGAGCAGAAACAAAGACATTGTGAATAGCCAATATGATTCCAGAATCGTGCTCTAGATTGGAATAATAGTCAATTAGAGACGGTGTAAAGTATATCTCATTTTTTTCACACATCTCGGTGGAACTTGATAAACCCAAATAAGAACCATTCGAAGGTGATGTCATACTTTGAGGTCCTCCCGGGCTCAAATTATCATGATTCTCCGTAGATGATTTAATCTGATCATGTAATACCTGAATTCTTCGAATATCGTTTATCCTGCCTAATTCCTCACTTATCAGAGCAAACGGTATCCATATGGCACATCCCCACGGAAATCCCAAAATTCCAAATAAGATTATAGCTGGTACAGATGAATAAACTGTAAATGTTGCCAACATCCCTAAAATGAACACCAAGTGCGACAATATCCATAAGTTTTTCAAGGAAACTTTACGGAACCACTTAATTCGGTTAGTCAGTTTCTCAATCACGTAAGGACAAAACATGTCAACGAGAAAGGTAACAATAGAATTTACAAGTAAGGCCAATGTTCCGCGTCTAGTGCTTTTGTCAATAAGATCCTGCTTAATATCAGGGGGAATTCCCTCTGGGTTGTCATAACCTTTTTCGTAGAGATATAATTCACCAACATACGAACTAGTGTAAAATAGCATAGGAAAGTACCCGACCCATGCAAAAAATTCGGTGTAGCAAATGATTTTTACTTGAAGAGGAAGTCCTTTAAATGAAGACCAGATTCCAGTAAAAAAAAACTTAGTTTGTACTATTAACTCCTTTGCCTGTTCTGCATCAATGCCATTATCTCGTAATCTTTGAATCTGCTGCTTCCGCTGTAATTGAATCATAATATCCTCCTGTGGGTTTTTCTCCTTAATATACCAACAGCAGAAAAGTGTTATGCAAAACATCATTATGGATACAATAATACTAAGCACTTTAAACTGTGTATTCCCAAAATATGGAAACATTCTGGGAAGGTTTGTTGATCCAAAGTAAAAGCCAAATATATTGAATATTCCAATCATTCGAGCTGCCCAAGCGTTAGCAATTTGTTGCTGAGATGTGGGTGTGACATCTACTATTAATGCCCTTGCCGAAGCTTGGATGACTGCTATAGAAAAGTCCAACACATAAACATCAAGGAAAGCAAATGGGATTGTATCCAAATTAATTTTTGTTTCATCATTTGTATGAACAAATAATTTAACTATATCCCTCGAATGTGCTAGAAGGAGTAATGATATTAAAGTAGAGAACAATCCTATCATTATAAAAATCCTCCTTCGACCCCAGAAGAAGTCGCAGCGATCACTCAAAAGACCAACAATTGGTTGGCCTATTGTGCCAGATAAAGGTCCAGCTAACCAAACAAGTGCTAAAACCTGTTTGGACAATCCCAAAGAAAGTAAAAAAGGTGTTGCTTCGGAAAACTCGGTCGACCAGGCAAGTTGAAGACCACCTATAACCATCGTAAGAACAACAATATAAAATAACGACCGAGTTGGATTTGCAGCGGTTTCCTGAAAGTCCCTAATATTTTGAATATCCTGAGGCTCAAAAGTATTGTCGTCATTTTGTGTTGATTCAATAGATCCAACAATGGTTGGCCGACCATCTCCTGAAAACGGTCTCATTGATATCGAAGTAGACTTATACAAATTGAATTGACGTAAAAACCTATATTAATTTATATGAGAAACTATTAGCCACGTTCCATAATTTAAAATATACCATAATCCTAGATCCAGACTTGAAGTTATCCCCAACATTAAGGTAATCAATTGCCTCTGAGTTGGAGCAATTTTAAACTTAAAACTTCTTGCCTTGTTTCACTTGACTCCCAAATTTTTCCAGATGTGGCTCCAGATGACGTAAGCAATATTTTAAAGAGGTTCCAAGATCTGTCAGAATGGAATCGCGCTTTGTATGATAGAACCTTATTTTAACGCGTTCCACATTTCGGGACCAGTTAGTTATTCGATACAGCTCAGAAAATAACTTAATTTCTTCACTGGTAATCTTCTTGATCAAAAAGCCAAGAAAAGTGATCTAACTTAATATCATCCATATTTTTAATATAGTACATTCAGATGATGCAATTATTCGGCGAAGATGTAACAAATCCTGCCATACGGAAAAAAAGGAGACGTTCCGTGTCAGAAGAGGAGAGCAGGTTGCAAAATGTATCAAAAATACAGATACTGAATACGATGAAAGCCAAGAAGCATCAGATAACTTCTCAAGTGCATAGTAAGTGCTTTCTGAAACATTTCTAAGCTAGGAACTAGCATACTAACACGAATTTAAATATTAGACCGTACTATTGCACTTATGATGGAAGCCTCAAGAGAATTAAGCGAACGTGAACAGTACCAACAAATGCTACCATTTTTTGGGAGTGCACCTCAGCCGCAGCAAATTAATGAAAATGTACCCAACTTCGAAGTTTCGTCATACCAACAAAAACCATATTGGCCACTGTTAATAAAGCATTTCAACTCTACCGTGTGACATAACGAAGCAAGAGAATCAAGCTATTACTCAAAACCGAAAAAACTTCACACAATATGAACTCCAGCTACAGTTCAAAGTAAACCTGTGACATTGCAGCTCTTAATTGGAAGAACCGACCTTGGTCAGTGCAAAGGAATGCAGATGTAAAAGGAGTTAATTCTGGATCAGCGATTGGAAGTTCCAGACTGTTTTTTTTTGCGTAGGATTACTTTTTCCCTCGAACCGGCAATGTTTACGCTACGATAAATCGTGGCCTAAAAAAGGGGTGAGTCTGCGGCCTGGGAACTTTTTTTTGGTTTTTTACGCTCGATCGCTTATCCTCGAATCTTTTCTAAATAATTGAAGACCGCTGGCCGAATAGTTTCTTGGTATCTTCCGGGTTATTTTATCTATTTTAAGAAAACGACTCGTTAGATTAATCTTACATATTAAAACTGAACTACAATAGCCTTTCTTAAGATAGGTGTACTTTGAATTTGGAAATATCTTTTGGTAAGACCAAACCTTCGGAGATCCCGAGAAGAAAATTAAAAAGCGTTCAACACATTTTCAATAAAATTGTCGGCATACACGTTTGTAGTAATATACTAGCATTAAAGGAAACTACTTACCTTTAGAAATGACTACATATGAAAAGTTGGTTGAAGGTGCGACAAAGATAAAGCTGGCTCCTCCAAAGCCGAAATACATTGAGCCTATTCTTATGGCAACAGCAGAAGGTGAAGACTCTGATGCTTTCCAAACTGTCATAAAAACCCTCCAGAGAAGATTACAGGATTCGGCATGGACGATTGTCTACAAGTCCCTCATCACTTTGCATATTATGGTTCGAGAAGGGGAGGATGATGTTACATTGCATTATTTGTCTCTCCACCCAAAGATGTTAGACTGCAAAATCGCTAATGGCAGTGGACACTTTATTTCTAATGGAGGAAGCTTGAAGACATTAGATGTCTATTCAACTTACCTTGCAACAAGGGCAAAAGAATATTTTGAAACGAAGCATGATTTTATTAGGGAAACCAGAAATCCAGTCGGATCCTGGAGTTCCCATGCTGCAGTCTCGAGCCTTAGAAAGTTATCAATAGAGAAAGGGCTTTTAAGGCATATAGAGAGTGTCCAACGGCAAATTGATGCATTGGTTAAATGCCGGTTTCGTGAATCCGAGGTTAACAATGATTTGCTTGTTTTGGGATTTCGGATGCTGACCACCGACCTGCTTTCGTTATACCAGACCTTAAATGAGGGAGTTCTCAATATTTTGGAGCACTTCTTTGAGTTGAGTAAAGTTGATGCGAATAGAGCTTTTGATATATATACAACGTTTACGAAGGAAACTACGAGGGTGATAGAATTTTTGCGTGTTGCGAAGCATCTAGAAAGGGTTACCAAACTTAGAGTTCCAACCATTAAGCATGCGCAGACTAGCTTAACAAAATCTCTCAAAGAGTATATTGACGATCCATACTTTGAGGTCAACAGAAATCAGTATTTGGCTGAAAAGCAGACAAAGAACAACAAAGAAGCTTCCGATGGCAAAGAAGAAGACCAATCCCAGGATAAGAAGGTTGAATCGAAAAAGAAGAAGTCTCATGAAAAGACTCGAACATTAAGTCAAGGTGAGCAACTTTTTGGTGCCAAACCACAACAAGGACAAGCAGCCGGACAGGCCATACCTGCTTCATCTAGTGGCCTTGTTCTGCAAACCACTGGATTCAATCCTTTTACAAGCATCGGTGGATTTCAGTCCACATCTCTTGCACCAGTTCCGGAGTATCCTCAGCAGCAACAGCAAGTGCCTCCACCTGTGCCAATGGCTGCACCAACTAACATGGTTGCACCCAACACAGTGTTAAATAGCAGTGTCACAATGCCTGTACTTAATACAACCCCAAATTACCAACAGCAAGCACCTGTCTCGAACATCCCACCACCTTCTGCTTCCTCTGCTTTTGGATACCTACCAAGTCAGGCAGGTCCTACATCTCAGGTTCAGGGTTCATTGTCAAGAGCTCAGACCACTGATGGCGTTCCTAATGGCAACTTGAAAAGATCATCCACCAATCCCTTTGCACTTGGCTCAGTTCAGCAAAAGACTGCTTCAGGTACCAATCCTTTTACGCAGACTAGGTTTGCAGCTAATTCAGGAATCACTGCTATAAGCTTCAACACTCCTTCTTCCAGACAACAGCCATCTTCTGAATGGAGAAGGGCATCCACAAATCCATTTTCTTCTGCCTCACCAGCCTTGGCTCAAAACCAGAGTTCTGTGGTAACTCAGTATCAGTTAAAACCCCAACCTACTGCCGGAGGCTTGGAAAATCTACCGACTATTCCAATATTTCCTGAGACCAAGAAGGTGGCCGACCAACAGCGGAAAGAAGCTATTGCTGGTCAGGAATTGCAGCAACAGAAAACACAAAACTTGCTTCAACAACAGCAACTGCAGCAGCAACAACAACAATTGCAATTACAACAACAACAACAACAACAACAACAACAACAACAACAACAACAACAACAATTACAACAATTACAACAACAACAACTGCAGCAACAACAATTACAACAACAACAACTGCAACAACAATCTCCTCAACGGGGAATTTCTTCAGCCGGATCGTATAATCCATTTGCTCAAGCACAGCCCTCACAAAATTATAGTCAGATTGATGGACAATCTACACAAGTGCCACAGAGTGGAGCTTCCAATGTTTATACCGGTCCAAATTTGATTGGATGATACCGCCCTTGTCTACATGTCTTTGGTGAACATACTGCGTAGTTATTTGATGCTATTAGATTTTTTTTAAGGCGTTACTTTTTTACCGCCTGCAATATTCATTTTTGTGTTGTAAAAATAGAACGACTATCTGTTACTTTTAAAATAGACATTAAAGTTGGCATTAAACTAGAATAGTAGAGAGACGTAAAAGGATTATAAAAATATGTTGGAAATGAACAAGCGAACATAAGGTTTTATTAGCGCCTGGATATCTGTCCTGCTTGCCTGCACCTCGGAAAATAAGGTTGACAAACCGACGAATAAGAACGGGTAATAAAAATATGGGATTTGCTTAAAAACTGTCACTGACCAGCGCGGTCCACTTTAAGAGTTCCGCCACAAATCAATTTCAAGCAGGAGAATAACAAACAAGAAAAATCCTTATAATTTTCTCGAAGTGCATCTCCTTCTAGTTATGTAAAACACCAATCAATGGACAAGATCCTTGTACTCGTCTCTAGCCTTTCCATCACCTCTTTTAACAAAATTTTTCATTAATTTGTCATTTTTCACGTTCATGTTATATTTATCTGTGTCGTATTTTGCATCCTCATTTTTCTTTCTGATCTCCTCTTCCTGCGAAAGCCTACTTCCAATTGCGTTCGCAAAAGTAGGTCTTGCAAGATATGTAGTTAACAAAACTGGGACTGCAGCGAGCAGCACACCACCAAAGAATTTAACAGCAGTACCGGCCATGATGGATGATTATAATATTTGGTTTTGTTTGTTTTACAGATCAATAAATACTTGTATTCAAAGATGAACTTTAGTTGTAATTAAAAAAAATTGAACGGAAACAAGAGATTCAACATTTGGAGAAAAGTGAACCAACGCTTGGCAGGAAATACTTCACCATTTATACGGAATTTTAAAAGCTTGAAAATGAGACGAATTACAAAATGATCACAGAACAAAGAATTGTTTATTCATAGACAAAGAATATTTTGAAAGGCAATCATGTCACCTTGAAATCTAGATAGATAAGATGGCTATTCGATTAACCTGATTCAAACCTTAAATAAACTCTAAATATCATGGTGTGATTTTTTTTTTTGCTACCCCGTAACTCCATTTAGGAAATAAAAGAATATTTTTGGCATTCCGTTATTGTTGTCTGGTCCTGACAGTGGTGAGATTTTTTTCCCGCTCTTTATTTTTATTTTCTCCCTATTCAATTCAAAATATATGGTGATTATTTACTCTTGAAGAATGACTGGACATGTATCTAACGTAATAAACGTTGTGTTCAATCTCTTCAACTTCGATTCATCATCTATTTCTTTTTAATATTGATAGTAAATAAGTTTATCGCGATTTCGTTCTACAAGCAGGGACCAGAATGTTTGGCTTTCCTTTTTTGATATCCCAGAGTCCACTATGTACCTTTTAACCGCCGTGGATGACGAAGTTATCGTAACGTTTCAATTCATTATTTATGTTCACACCTCATCAGTTATGTACTATGTCCTTTACATGTGTTATTGAAATCTGTTGTGTCTTTCTATGCATTTTTGCTAACTTACAATGCTTCATTTCAAGAGGCAGAGCTCAGGAGGTTTTTCGTTAAGTCGATCGACTCTAAACATAGAGCTTGTATTCACTTCTCTTCACTTCACCAAAATTTTGCAAGGCCGTGCAAAAAATTCTGGAACATTCGCGGCTTGCGGTTCCTCCCCTCCAAGCCGGATCTGATTTCATTCGAGAGGTGCCGATGACAAAATTCTGGGCTGCGAAATATGGCGAAAAAAACTGCCTACCCTCTCTCTCCTTGAAACGAGGTTTCTCACTTTCGCCTTTAATGATGTTTGGATTTCTTTCTATTGCTCCATCAATTTTCCTTTCAGGGTGATAAATTTGAAATTCATTAAGTACCCATAGTAAATAGTTAATAATGTCGGATTGGGATAACGTTACAGTTATTGGAAGAAAGGCCAAGAGAGGTTCAAGTGGTCCACGTGAGAAAGTTCTCAGATCAAGTGGAGCACTTAACGCCGCCAGAAGACAAGGTGCGATTACTGCAGTTGAAAAGAAGTACTATGCTGGTAATGTTAGAGGCGATCCAGAGGGACAGCATCTTACGAAGGTGGATCGTTCCGATGATATTGTCATTCCAAAGAAATTGGACATGAATGTCGGTAAAGCAATCCAGAAAGCCAGACAGGATAAGAAGTGGAACCAGAAGGATCTTGCACAGAGAATTAACGAAAAGCCTACAATTGTTAATGAGTATGAGGCAGGAAAGGGTGTTCCAAATCAGCAGGTCCTGGCTAAGATGGAGAGGGCATTAGGAGTGAAACTTAGAGGTAAGAATATTGGTGCTCCACTTTTCAAGAGAAAGAAGAAATGAGCTAGTATAAGTAAACGCTATGTATCATAAAGTGATACAGCTTTTCTTTTATTCTTTTCAAGTTTAAATGGATAATTATATGGGCTTACCGCATGGGAATGCGTGTTACTGCATTGGGGCTATATGTGACCATTCATTTGGAAATACATATCTGAACGAATTTTTACGTACACCCATACAAATACCTGCATTTGGAATAATGACACTTCTAAAGTATGATACTTTCAATTAGATTTTATAGTAATTAACAGTCTGGTCTTTTGAATTAATTGAGTAAACCCGAGTAGTGCTAGATAGATGTTTGATGTCAGGATTTTTTAAATTTTTTACCCTCCTCACTCTTCTTTTCTATTTTGTGGTGGGAAAATTATTAACCGACATAATTTTCACCTTGTGATCGACATTCTTAAGCAGTTTATTAAGTACTCTGTGTATTCTTTCCCATATTAAGGACATTTTAATCGAATAGGGTCGCTTTCCCCCCTTTGGGTTTAAGTTAACAGCAAAAATCAAGCTACATCAGTATGGCTACTGTCTACGAATCAAAACTCGAATTTGCAGAGGAATCTGTATTCTCCTTGAAAAATAAGGTCCTCAAGCTAGATACCTATGATCAAGTAAAGCCTTATATTGAACAGTTATCGAATAAGAAGGACTTACAGAAAATTGATTTATCTGGCAACACTATTTCCCCTGAAGTAACTAAGCACCTTGCTAAGGAATTCTTGAACCATAAGAATAGTTTAAGAGAGTTAAACTTGCAAGATATATATACCTCCAGAGATAAGAATGAAATTCCAGCATCATTGAAAGAATTTTTTGCTGCTATCTTGCAACTTCCACATTTGCAAGTTTTGAATTTAAGTGACAATGCTTTTGGCCAAGATACTATCGAGGTTTTGGAGGATTTCATTTCGAAATGCAAGTATGTTGAGCATTTCATCATGTCCAACAATGGTCTCGGTCCTTTATCCGGCTCCAGAGTTGGTAAAGCCTTGTTCAAAATGGCAAAGCTTAGGGAAATAGCAAAAGAAAAGGACGCAGATGTTAGAAGCTTAAAAACTTTCTGGTGTGGTAGAAATAGACTTGAGAGTGGTTCCGCGGAATTTATGGCTCTCGGTCTTCGTTCTAACAAACACCTAGAAGATGTTAGATTGTATCAGGATGGTATTAGGCCAAATGGAATTGCTAGGCTTATCCATCACGGTTTATCTTATTTGCATGATTTGCAGGTTCTTGATTTAGATGATAATACATTTACAGTTGCCGGTTCCATCGCATTAGCTGATGCTCTTTCAAGTTGGCCAGAGTTGAAGGTTTTGAATGTCAATGATTGTCTGTTGAAAGCAAAAGGCTCTATTAAGCTTCTTGAAAAATTAGCTGAGATATCCGATAAGTCCAAATTGCAGCAAATTAAACTACAGTACAATGAACTCGACTCCGATTCGTTAAAATTGTTGGTTGGTTTGCTTCCAAGTATGGTTAGAATACCGGATTTAGAGTTAAATGGTAATGTTTTTGAAGAAGACTCTGAGTATATTGATAAGCTAAATAGTATTTTCACTATTAAAGGCTCGGGATCTCTCGATGAGTTGGACGACTTGGAAGAGCCAGACTCTGAAGAAGAAGAAAGTTCGAGTGAGGATGAGAATGAAAGTGAAAAGGAGGAGGATGATGAGCAACGAAAAGAAGTGGAAGCTAGACTGATATCTCTTGAAGAACAACTTGCTGGCACTCATATATAAATTTAATCCCGTTTAATAATTTTAATCTGATGTTAACACTTAATTGTTTATATTGCCCTTTGTTTAGTGTCTTGGTTGCAATTTTTATTTTGCTATTCTTTTCAATGCTTGCTCTTTCATAATCTTTATCTGTTTGTCTTTTTTCACCCATCTTCTTTCCAACCATTTCTCCATCCTATCTCTTCTCAATGGGATTCGATTCAAAAGCTTTGAACGTATATAAATGACTGCAGTGATGTCTGATTCGCATAAGCCGAATGCAGCCAAAAGTGATGGGCCTTGAAATACAATATTTCCAGATTGATCCTTGTGATAGTATATTATTGAAATATCGTATAGCACTTTGAACGTCGTTTTATAAAGGCCACCAATACAATTGGCAAAACCTGAATATCTTGGATAAAGAACATTTTCCAAATGTGGAAGATAATATTTTTCCCCCATAATCTGCTCCAACTTTGAACTCTTTTCCGTGTATATATTTACCTCTGGGAAGGTCACTAACCACTGGGTGCCAGACTTTTGTTCTAGGTATTTATTAAAAGTAGATCCTAATGTATCTGAATCTAAATCCCAGTTTTCGTCTGCTTGTGATATATCCCTTAAAAATTGAAAACTTGGAATGTTCCAAATTTGATACCATGTAAAAAAGCTTAGTTTGGGTAATAATATCGAAGTTAAGTCTTTGGCAAGCATATTCTCATTACCAAAGTCATTATTCAAGGATTTTGTGGTCAAGTAGGAAAATAATATGTAATCAACTAAAGATACATGATTACTTATAAGAACAGCATCGCCGACTTCGAGTTTATCTCCTTCAATTATTATTTTAAAATTGTTTAACTCCTGGAATCAGTTAGTTAGCAGACTGTTTAAGATAAGAATACCCTTTAATAAGCTCAAAGTCACTTACCAAGATGTAGCAGCAAAGAGTCCAAAATCCTGCTTCAAAATATTCTTCATAAATCCTTTTTGTCCTGGGAACAAATGTTGTTAATGGATATGAAAATATCAAAAATACTTTGTAACATATAAAATAAATCAACAAAATGGTGATGAATCCAAAAGTCCTAGCAATCTTGAGATAATTGGAACGTGATTCTACACTTCGTCTTAATGTGTTCTCACCCAAATGATACCAAAGTTCTGACTTCATTTGAAATCCTTTTTCGTTTTCCATATTTAGTTGTCAATTTTCTTTTAGGTTTCACCAAAGTTCAAAAAAGTGTTCGAAGGGTTTATCTAGTCCATTCGTGGATCAATAACAAAAAGGACTCGCTGCTCCTTCAAATTTCCTTCTTTGTTTCTTCACTAAAAAAATTTTTTTTTTTTTTTTTCCTTTTAATCCTTGGATAAATTTTCAGGTTATCTTCTTACATATAAAGGGTGGTATTTTAGCTGAAAAAAGCTTGTAATACGCTTTTAATAGGCAAGTATAAAATCATATAAGTCAGATGTCGAGAGTTATAGTTAAGGGACTTCCAATATATTATGATGAGGATAAATTGAGAAAGGTTTTCTCAGAAGATGGGCCGGTTACGGATGTTAAACTGGTAAGAAAGAGAAATGGACAATCAAGACGATTTGCATTCATTGGTTTTAAAACGATGGAAGATGCTGAACGTGTGGTGAAATTCAGAGATGGAACATATATAGACACTGCAAAAGTGACTGTGCAACTTGCTAAGACAATGAGGGATCCGACATTACCTCTTTCCTGGAGAGAGAGAAGAAAGCAACAAAGACTGCAAGAGAGGAAATTGGAAGAGGATTTGAAGAGACAAGAAGAACTACAAAAATCTGTGAGACTAAGAAAGAAAGAGCAGCAAAGCAGAAATAAAACAGTGGATGAAAAAATAAAGTCTAATCCAGAACTTCAGGAGTATATGGAGACAACAAAGACTCATGGTGAAGGACGTTCTTGGAACAATGATGAAGTTATCAATCCTGATGATGCACCTTCTGTAAATGCTTTGGAAAAGACTTTGGAAAAGAAGGAAGAAGTTGAGCTAAAGCAGGACGGTAAGGCAAATGATGACAAAAGCAGCGGTGGCGAATCATCGTCGGAAAGTGATGATGACTTAGAGAACGATAAGGATGATTCAAATAATGAGGACATTAAGCCTAAAAGTAGTAATGATGTTCAGAATGAAAATCAAAACATAGATGATCTTGAATGGTTTAAGTCAAAGCGAGTTTTGATACCGGAGAAGCATCATCCTGAAGAGGAGAGCGATCATGCAAAAAAAGATGGAAAAGAAGAAGAAGAAGAAGAACATCACCACCATCACCATCACCATCATGACCACCATCATCATCATCATCATAAAGATGCTACTGAAGAGGACGATCATGAAAATCTGAAATCTGAGCATCCAACTGCCATCAAGAAACCCGAAAGAAAGTCACAAGTAGAAATTGATTGCGAAGAAATAGAAAAGACAGGCAGGTTGTTTTTAAGAAATATTTTGTATACATCTACAGAGTCCGACTTTCAAACATTATTTGAGTCCTACGGTGAACTGAAGGAAGTTCATGTGGCAGTTGACAGTAGAACTGGTGCATCTAAAGGATTTGCTTATGTACAGTTCAAGAATCCTTCTGAAGCCATCACTGCCTATAAGGAGCTTGACGGAAGTATATTTCAAGGAAGATTACTTCACATTATAGCAGGAAAGCCTAAAAAAGAAACAGGTTTGGATGAATTTGTTTTAAAGAATATGCCACTAAAAAAGCAGAAGTTTCTGAGAAGAAAGTATGGTGCAGCAAAGCAACAGTTTAGCTGGAATTCTTTATATATGAATAATGATGCGGTGTTGGAAAGTGTTGCTTCCGAAATGGGAATATCCAAATCAGAGTTGATTGATCCAGAAAGTAGTAGCTCAGCAGTTAAGCAAGCCCTTGCTGAGGCCCACGTGATTGGAGATGTCAGGAAATATTTTGAAGGTAAAGGTGTTGATTTGACAAAATTCCAAGGAAAAGAGAAAGATGATCGTGTTATTCTTGTGAAAAACTTCCAACATGGAACAACCAAAGAGGAAATTGGTGAGAAATTTGCTATGTACGGAAAGTTGAATAGGATTTTAATGCCTCCAGCTGGTACCATAGCTATTGTTGAGTTTAGAGATGCTCCAAGTGGGAGAAGTGCCTTCAACAAGCTTTCTTTTAAGCGGCTTGGCAAATCAATCTTGTATCTAGAAAAAGGTCCAAAGGACTTGTTTGTCAAAGAACCTGAAGATGAGGACCAGTTGATAACCGAGTCTAAGGATACAACCGGAGTCGAAAATGCCAAAGTTTCCAGTGAGGATTTGTTATCATCACAGGCAACGAATGAGAATAAAATTGGTAATAGTAATGATGACGTTGATGTTGACGATGATGTTCCTGAGGGTTCTACAGTCTCTATTTTTGTCAAAAACTTGAATTTCTCCACTACTGTGAAAGATCTCGAAGATCTTTTCAAATCTTTGGATGGATTCTGTCTTGCCGTGGTTAAACAGAAGCCGGACGCCAAACATCCAGGAAGGATGTTAAGTATGGGATTTGGATTTGTTGAGTTCAAAAATAAAGCATATGCCCAGGCAGCAATAAGTACCATGGATGGATTCGTTCTAAGTGGACATAAGTTGCAGTTGAAAATATCAACTAGATCGTCTGGAAATGGATCAAGTACGAAAAGAAAAAGATCTTCAAAATCGACTAAAATTATTGTCAAGAATTTACCATTCGAAGCCTCCAGAAATGATGTCTTCCAACTTTTCAGTTCTTTTGCTCACTTAAAATCTGTCAGAGTTCCTAAGAAATTTGATAGAAGTGCCAGGGGTTTTGCGTTTGTGGAATTTAACACTGTCAAGGAAGCGGAAACTGTGATGGATCAATTACAAGGTGTCCATTTGTTGGGAAGACGTCTTGTGCTTGATTTTGCAGAGAAGAATGCTGATAACGCTGAAGAAGAAATTTCTCGTATGACCAAAAAGGCCAGAAAGCAGGTGAATGCTACTAAGTTAGCTGGTTTGAGGGAGATGAATGAAGGTAAGAGGGAGCTTGACCTTGAATCTGATGGTGAGTAAACTGATTCGCTGTACGCATGTTATCCCATTTAAAACTTAATTTATTTTTGTTTACATGCTTTTTTTATTAACATAGTGAATAATATATATATATATGCGCAACACCATTCTGCCAGGAATAGCTGCTCTGTCTAGACTTTACTAACTTTGTTTTTCTTTATTAATCCTTCTTTTACCACAAAGTATTCCTCGTCATGTTCCTTGGCTAAAGAAAGAGGATTCCAAGTATTTTCAATTTCGCCTTTTAATAATGACGGTCTGACGTCGTTCACTTCTTTCTGAAGTTGTGCAAAATTTAAAACATTTTCCTTTGACACATCGTCAATGAGCCGGAACGTCCCAAGTTGTTCTTCTTCTTCCGGTATATCAATAGAGTGAAGCTTATTAACAAATTGTAACTGGTCCGCCAACGAATGCTGAAGTGATAGTTTAGCCGAATTAGAAATAGTCGATTTGAGTCCAGAAAGTTTTAATAACCCTTCTACCATCTTTCGTCCTACTTTGGCTGTTTTATCATAAGCCGTAAGTTCCGAGGTCTTCCAACTAACAATCTGAAACAACTCATTCAGCTGATCTTCATTTTCAATCTTCTTACCCACGGCAGCCTTCGAAACTGCTTGGGTAAATAATTGCCTGGAACCCTTTATTACGTAGGACAATCTCCGTGTGATAAACATATTAAACGATGGTATGAAAAGCTCATCTGGATTAACAAATAAACATTAGTAGCATAAATTTAAGCGGCTTCCACACCGTTATCAATTAAACATTTTTTCCCCCTCCCACTCTTTCTTATCCGCACTGGAAATTGACAAATTTTGTGGATTCCACAAATATCCAAAAACGAAAAGACAAATAAATAAAGCGCTAAGATCCTTTATATTTACTTCATGTATGTTGGGAATAAGTTCCTTTCCTTCAACCCTTTGATTTATGCCTTCTATCTTATCAGGTTTCATGGATGGAGTGATTATCAGACCTAATCAGCGATCATGAAACCATACACCACAAATAAAAGTTTTACCCCATTCTTTTGGTGACCTTTAAAGTACACTAAATTTTCTTGCTTTGAAAAAAAAAGTGAAAAAAAATTTCACCCCTAAAAAGTTTCATCAAGGATCAGGTTCAGCTTTTTCCAGTTCTTTAACTAGAGTTACTATCACAGTAAGAGTATTTACATTTGCATTAAAGGTTGTGGACAAGCAGTAAAATGGCAAGAATTAAGAAAAAAGGAACATCTGGTAATGCCAAAAATTTCATTACGAGATCAAGAGCCATAAGCAAGCTCCAGGTCTCTCTTGCAGACTTTAGAAGATTATGTATCTTCAAAGGTATTTATCCACGAGTTCCAAGGAACAAAAAGAAGGCAAATCGTGGCTCCAAGGCCTCAACAACGTTTTATTACACGAAGGACATAAAATATTTGATGCATGAACCTCTGATCAACAAATTTAGAGAACACAAGACCTTTGCCAAGAAGCTTTCTAAGGCTTTAGGAAGAGGTGAAGTTGGTGATGCCAAAAGATTAGAAGAGAATCGCCCTAGATACAAATTGGATAGAATTATTAAGGAGAGATATCCTTCCTTCATAGATGCATTAAGGGATCTGGATGATGCCTTGAATATGTTATTTCTTTTCAGTAATATGAGAGCCACAACCAAAGTTCATTCTAAGGTTGTCAGGCAAGCAACTGAACTCACGAATCAATGGATGGCATATATAGCAAGACAGGGTGCTCTTAAAAAAGTTTTTGTTTCGATAAAGGGAGTTTATTACTCCGCCAACATTAAGGGACAGGAGATCATTTGGCTTGTTCCCTTCAAATTCCCCCAAAATATTCCTTCGGATATTGACTTTAAGGTCATGGTCACCTTCTTGGAGTTTTACGCTACTTTACTACACTTTGTCCTTTATAGGCTTTATACTGAGGCCGGTCTTGTTTACCCTCCTAAGATCAACGAATCACGAATCAAGGGTATTGGTGGTTTGACTGCTTACGTTCTTCAAAATAGGGAAGAGACAGAAACTGGAGAGGACGACAACTTGTTGACTGAAAAGGATGCAGAAGAAAGTGCATCAAATACGGAAAGAAAATTGACTGAGGAGGAGATTTCGATGGCTGTTAAAGCAGACAAAAGAGAGGCTGACGCCGACAAGGATAATGAGAATGAGAATGAGCAAGAGAAGGCAACAGCGGCCGAAGAAGAGGAAAAATTGGATGAATTTGTTGATGAAAACAAAATTAAAGGTGATACTTTACTTCAGCCAAAAAATGAGGAGAATGAGGCTTCAAAGTTGTTTTCTAATTTCGTTTTTTACATAGGTCGTGAGGTTCCTGTTGATATCCTTGAGTTTGTCATTCTTTCAGCTGGTGGTAAGGTTATAAGTGAAGCGGCTTTAGATGAATACACTTTGAACGGTGGATCTGATGCAAAGGTTGATCTTTCCTCGGTGACACACCAAATAGTGGACCGCCCAAAGATTGCCAAGAAGTTTCAAGGCAGAACATACATTCAACCCCAATGGGTGTTTGATTCTGTGAACAAAGAAGAGTTGCAGTCTGTGTCAGATTATGCACCAGGTGAAACTCTTCCCCCACATCTTTCTCCATGGGGAGATTCTGGTATTTACAACCCTGCTGAGCCAATCACGTTGGAGAAGAGTGAGGAGGAGGAAGAAGTTTCAAATGAAGGTGATGGAAGTGATAAGAACGAAGATGTTGAAGAAGATAAAGACTTGGAGGCCCAGAAGGAATTGGAGCTGGAAGCATCGGGTGTTGCATACTCGGATATTGCTAAGGATAAGAAGAATAAACAGAATGGTAAGGGTAAGAAGAGAAAATTGACAGAAGCCGAAGAGGAAAAGGAGTTGAAGCTAATGATGATGACGAAAAAGCAGAGAGGCTTGTACAAGCGGATGAAATATGGACAGAACAAGGAAGAAGTCAGAAAGAAAGAGTTGCAGAAGAAGAGAGTGCAACTCCAGAAGTCCAAGGAAAAATTGGGCAGGTTGAACCAGAAGAAGTGATCGTTGTAATAAGATTGGGTTATTCTTTTTAGATAGTTTGTAATTTTCACTCATTTTTAAAAATAAGATTTTCGAAAGGCGGTAGAAGTCGGATCATTTTGCAAGGCTGCAGATAAAGTGCATAGAATGAACATCAATAATTTTTTTTTTTTTTTTTTTTGCGGGCCCGGCGTTAAGAAGATCCATTAATGGTGAGTTTATATACCGTGTAACCCCCATGGGTTACCTGTTTTCTGCTATTGTAGGAGTGTTCCTGTTACTTGACTGTAATCATAAAGATCTGATCCCAAAAAGTTTTCATATTTCATCAAGTAACCAACTATGATTATAACTATCGTTCAGGTAAATCAGAGCGATATATTGGCACTAATGCTCGCTCCCACGCAAACTAAAGAAACCGGCTCAAGCCGTACGCATTTTCACCCGGCACACAAAAAAAAATTTCCTTAGTATTCATTTCGCTTACCAGCATTTTTTCCCTGTTCTAACACCGACTTCTTTCATTTTTGATGATGATCAGCATTCTATCGAACACATCCATTTGGCAAAAACTTTACATACCCTCGCTTATTGACATCCTTCTATGCATTTTATGGGTATTAACTTTCGAAAGCATTTCAAAGTTAATACGGTGGGAATTTTTATTAAAGCTGAATCTTGGATTTATATGTACAAACGTCTCACCTGTTTTTATACAGCAGACGCCAAACGCCTGTAGCTGTGTATTTGCAGGCCTGTAACGTACGCACAAAATAGTTCTGTTTCTGTGTTAGGATTTTGTTGACCGAATTAAATGTAGTCTCAGAACTCAATTTTTATTTTTCTTATTGTGAGGATACGGGTATTATTGTTCACGTTTTCTCCCATAAATTCAATATAGACCATGCCCCCGCCGAATCTACCAGGTTTTAGGATGATGTTTTTGATTGTTGTCAGAACTTTTTTTTTTCTTTTTTTGTTCTTTTCGTCTCTCCCATTTTAATGTCGAAAATTGCTCTGTCCTTCCTTTAATAAATTTTTTTTCTTGGGGAATATAGTAGCATCTCCGCTCCACTTTTAATCTACGCTGCACGTTATCACAATTTTCCCTGGCACTAAAATTTCTCCCCATGGATGTTGTTGTTTCGGTATTTTACTTTCATTCTTAACTTCTTTTCTTGTCATCACCGAATAATATAAAGACATAAATACATATACGTCAGTTCTTGTCGGACGCCGGGCATTGTTTACATTAGATATTGTTTTTTTCTGCATTTCACTTTTCTAGATATCGCCTAGCTAGTTGTCCGAATTTACCAATAGCCTAAGTTTACAACTTTTATAAACCGCTCACAATTAATGTCTAGTCAAAGTGGACTTCCTGAAGGTAATACGATTGGTGAAACGCAACGACCGATTCGTGCAGTTCATACTTTGACATCACAAGGGTTCGCGTCATCCGGTACTCAGCTAAAACTCGACCCAGTCATGGAATCTTTTGGTCCTATTTCCAAATCTCAAAGTCCAAAATCAACACAGTTCCCAACTCCCAGAAGTTCCGAAAGTCAGCAACAACTGATACAGCACCAGTTACAGCAAGAGTTCATGGTGCGACAGGAGCCGATACATGAAGTGGGGAGTCAGGGTCTTGTTAACAATGAAGGTGTAATGGGACCTGACTATCTGCCTAATGCTATGAACATCAACAGCAGTGTTACAAACTCTGAGCCACAAAGAAAAGACTTTACTGTTGGAACAGAGTCTGTGATGGCGACTGTTCCTCGAAAGAGATCTCGAAGTACAAATTCGGCATCGTTTCCCATCCAGCAGTACAATTTTGCAATGCGTCCGGTACGCACTACTGCAGAAAATATAGATCCGAACCACCAAATGAGTCCTTCGAGTGTTCCAAGTTCGCTCAATCCCTCGTATCCAGAAACATTTAAGAATTATCAGAGTAACGGTCCAAGCTCTGTTGAAATGGATCAAACAAGGAGGCAGGCAAGTGGCAGTGGTAGCAGTCACCCGATTGACTTGAAAGAGTATCAGATCCAGGGACTTGATAATGGTACCATATCAACAAACACGATGGCGGCTGCCGCTGCATCTGCCGCCATGGGGAGTTCTGGAGGCATGTCACCTCAACAAGTACAGCAGTTAAGGCAGCTTCAGGCAACATATGGCAATCTACAGACAAACATAAATAAGCAGCTGAACGAGCAGCAGCAGCAAGTTCCCCAGCCACCACAGCAGTATTATATACAGGCAAGACATAGAAACCAGAATCAGAATCAGAATCAAAGTGAGTATAGTTCGCCTGGCCAGTCTGTTGCCTCCTCTGCTGCCAGAAATAATGCTCCCCGCAGACAGAGTTTTAATTATCAGAATTCTGTACCGGTGCAGCGGCTGCCACGTCAGCAGTCACAGCAGCAGTCGCTGCCACAACCTCAGCAACCCCAAAATCGGTATCAGTACCAGCAGCAGCAACAACAACAACAACAAACACAACAACAACAAACAAACCAACAACAACCACAACAACCACAGCATCATCATCCTCACACTCATCCACCCCAGCAGCTGCAAGTTCATAGCATCACTCCTCAAGGCCAACCTTTTCCTTCGCAAACTCGCCATCCTGGTATCCAGTATGTGAGTTATCAGCCTAGACCGGCACAGCCCGCTTCCCAGCAACAGCAGCAACAGCACCAGCACCAGCACCAGCACCAGCACCAGCAGCACCAGCAGCAGCATCAATTCGAAGTGAATACAAACAGATATATGCCTCCCGGTCAGCAAAGCCAGTCGGGCCAGGCTGTGCATCAGGCCGGCTTTTACGGGCCCCAGTTCCCTATTAATGGCAAGCCACAGCCTGTTCCTTCTCCTGCGGAAGTTCCACAAAATGGTTCTATTCCAGAACGCAAGATTTCTAACGGGGAGTCTATGTATAACAGCCCAGTTGCCGGCGGATCAGCGACTCCCATAGGTTATAATTCTATTCCTCGGGGAGTTTTGGTCCATCATAGTGGTGTTCCATCATCCGGATCGACGCCAATCACTGCGAATGCTGGAATGAAGTCGCCAATGAATCCTCAAATGGTGCCAGGTGCACCTGTAAATACACCACAAGCAGTGCCCCAATCTTCTGCATCCTTTGTCAGGCCTCTTCCCGAGGATCTAAAAAGGATTAATGCTAATGCCGCTATAATTAAGTTGTTTGAGATCTGCGAAAAGATCAGCGTTCGTTTTGGGTCGGTGGATATAAACTACTGGAAGAAGATTATGAACGACTTTTTCGATGAGAATTCCACCATGTCGGTGAATGTTAGGGATCACAAAGTCACTAGACACTACAACTTTTCACACTCGATCTTGCCCTTGTTATGCCATGTCGTGGCCAGTCGTTGTGCCACTGCCTTAGAGTTATCACAGAATTTCATCCGTGCTGAAGTTCTAGCAAATGGTACAATTGTTCTAGACTGTGCACGCTTTGTCCAAAGATGGTGGTACCCCGATGGATCATACAAGACTAGATATGGTAGCCTTCGGGTTTGCTTCAATAGAAGAAATTTAATTGAAGTTGTTTCTGTTTCGGTCTTCAAGAGTTCTTGGGGACTTGAGATGGCTCCCTTGGAGAGATTTTTCACATCGCACCCAGGCGCAAGTGTTGATGCTATCAAAAGAAATTTCTTAGCTTTCCAAGGGAATAATGATCTTGGCTTTCACGATAGAAGTTTGAGGATTATGCAAATCGGCGATGTCATGAACTTACTGCGCCCTCTAATGTATTATCATTTGGTTTCCGGATCGAGTTCTCCTGTCAACTCCTTGGAAGCGTTTAACAAGGCAGTGATCAATAATAACCCCAAGCTCGATAATCTTCCAGAGTCTCAAGATGGACACCCTATTCCAGCTGATCCACGTATATATCAACCGATGGATCAGCAGCAGAAGTTACATAAGCCTGGATACCCAAATGGGCAAGATCATTCAGTAATTGGTATAAATTTGAACCCCGAAAGTATGCAGGTTAAACCTATGAGCCCACCCCAAACTTCATCGGCAGATTTCAATCATCAGGGTTTTCAACAGCGCTTGGTACAGCAAAATATAGACCCAAAAAATATCCCACGTGGTTCCGTTCGTAATAATGTGGTCTTAGACCAGCGAAAAATGGAAGAGAGACGTCATATTATACAGGCTCTCTCTCAAGGAGGAAGAATTGATGGTGTCGCATCCGTAAATCATCGTGGGCGCCCAATGCAGATGAAGGTGAAGACATTTCAACCTAGACATAATATTCAACAAAATCGTATTCCAGACGGTGCTTTGCGTACGTGGAATATTGATCCTCCTTTTAATGGAACTAAAAAGAGGAGAACCAGTTAAATGAGAGAGGATGAATTACTTTAGCTCCCTAACATTACATTTTACTTTTCAGGCAGAATTACCACCATATTGTATTTATCATCAACACTACGTTTTTCTACCTTTTCTATGCATAGATTGTGTGCTATATTCGGTAATCTGATGTTCCTGTGTTTTTATTCTGTACTATTAATATCAATGGCTTTCGCGTAAATTGAAGAAGAGAATGGTAAAGTAATTATTGAGGTTTTGCAGATAAAAAATTTTCGCGCTTTTTCCCAACTTTTTTTTAGTGTACTTGAACTTCACCAAACTGTATTTATCTTAAAAGCATTCTACTGCAATCTGATAGCATTTCTAGATCATTCAATATCTGATAAACATGGAGGATACCAAGGCGGTGAAAGAAATTTTGGAGTCTCTCCAAGGACAGATAAAGACACTAGGCACACTTGTTGATGATACGCTTCTTAAGAAGAACTTAAATGAGCTACTTTTTGATCTAAACGACTCTTCACAGCAGGCAAAATCAGAAATACTTAAATGCAGGCTTGTAAATGCATATGCATATGTAATATCTTCTCTTTATTTTTCATTTCTCAAGGCTGATGGTAATAATCAACAGAATGACCATCCTATAATGGAAGAACTAAGGCGAGTGAGATCATATATTAATCGAGTTGAGACCATCCAACAAAAGCAGGAAACTCACAAGAAGAAGGAAGAAAGTTCAATCAAAAAGGCTGAGAAGTTTATCAATTCAAACTTTGGGGAGAATAGAAGCCGTGAACATGCCGCTATTTCTAGAGTTCAGTTGGAAGGACGACACAAAAGATATTCGGATGATACAACTTCTGCATTCAAGAATACGGTTGAGATATCCAAAGATGAATCATATCGATTAAGGCAGAAATCCAAAAAATCTTGTTCAAGAAAAGCATCACGTAGGCATCGGAGTAAAGAGAGAAGTCGGCATGTTAAGGATGCTGGTCATCATTGATGATCGAACTACTTAAAAATTGTATATTAGATTCTATATAGCCGTGTCAATATGAAATCGCTCTTTTAATTCAAATTTTGTTGGAAATTAGTAGTGCAAAGTGGCACAGATGAAAGTATATTTGGAGATGTAGTAAGGACTTGATTTTATTATCTGTTAGTAATGCTATTTCATCCGTACACATGGTGACAGAATAAAATAAAAATAAAAATCCGAGATCTTTCTCACTTCCTTTGCTTCGCAAACTCCACTTTATAAAGTAGCAGGAGCCACGTTAAGTTGTGGCATTTGCCCTCCCCCTTTTATTATTCCAGCTTCAAGTGATTTCCATTTGTGAACATCATTATTCATACTTCAGTTTTAAACATTCATCTGCCGCTTTGCACAATTGTGCTTCTTCAATAGCAAAAAATAATTATTCAAATGTTTCAATATTGGAGAGATCTTGCACGCAAACATAAGAGAAAAATCATAGTATCTACGGGAGTTGTGGCCGCATCTTATTTAATTGGAAAATATGTTGCCTCAAAAATAGAGGAGTTTCAGAAACGCGTTAAAGAGGAGAACTTTGCCAAAGAACAGGTTAAAAGGAGATTTAAGCAAACACAAAATGATTCCTATATGACTTTTCTTTCATTGCTTCCGGTCCTTGTAGAGCCTATTTACGAGGAATTAAATGTCGAGGAGATAACAAGAGAGCTTAGAAGTAGAAGACCTTCACGAAAGAACGCTCAACCGGAAGATAATACAAAGTCGGAAGCTGGGTTGTCAACAGTTGCCAGTGAGGAATTCAATACCCCTATCACGACAACTCCAAAAGATGAACAAATTTTGCAGAGCACAATCCAAAATAAAAGCAAATCGGAATTATGGGGTGCACTTAAAATAGTATCATTGACTAGATTTTTGACTCTATTCTACAGTCAATCAATCCTAATAATTTATTTGCATCTTCAGCTCAATATTCTATCGAGAAAATCCTACTACGAATCGGCCGTAAAGTTGGCTTCCATACGAGATGCCGACCTAGAAACTCCAGATTCCTTGAGTGAGGACGAGGGAAATACGCTCCCTGAACAAGCGTTTCTTTCTTTCAGTTGGTGGTTTCTTAACAAGGGATGGCTTCGATTAAAGGATATCATTGAAGATTCGGTAGAAGACGTTTTTGGTGAAATCGATCCACGTCAAAAATTGACTATCAAAGAGTTTGCATCTTTAATAAACACTTGCCAGCAAGCCATTTATAAAAAGTTACGAAATGATGAAAATGCGGAATCTTTGGATAGCAACCAGAGTGTTATCGTGAGCTCACTTCTTCCTCCTCATGATAAGGAGTTTTATTTACTTCAACAAACTAATAGTGCTGATTTTTTGGCAGAATTCAATTCAGACATCGCCAATACGGAAAATTTAGAAAAGCTCCTAACAGAATTGAAAGAGTACCTTGCAAATGAACAGGTTATTTCACTTTTAAATCTTTTGGTAACTGTCGGCATTTCATTAGTTCTAGACAAAATTCTTGCTACGGTTGAAAGAAGTTCAGTTTCAAAGGCAGATACTGAGGCGAATGAACCTAGTATTGCAGAAATCTGTCCTGAAAAATTAAAGCTTGCCTCCCTGTTAGCGTTGATCACTAAACAGTCTAATAAGCTCACCAACAGCTCTCTTGATAATGAGATTCTTAGCACATTGAACAATTTACAAGAGCTAGAAGATTTAAGTGCAAGTATTTACTCGAACTTCAAATTTTAATTAGAATATCGGAAATATCGTCGATTGGCTCCGATATTTTATAGCATTAATTTTTTGCTTTTCGATACCATTCTGTTTATTAGCAGAGTCGAGAACAGAAGAATATTTAGAGTATTACCGCGTAAAGAAAATGATGCGGTATCTTGTACATCGGTAATTTTTTCCCGTTTTAGGCGTTGGATGCCAAAGATAAAAAAATCGGTAAATTTGTATATGAATATACTCTTGCTTAATTCTATGAGATAAGAAGCTCATTTAAAGTTTGCTATCATTAAGGTTTGTTTTCAGGATCAAAAAAAAAGAATGTTGGTGTGTATGCATTTCCCAAATTTTGTTATAGGGAATTTTAAGATAGGGGTGGTGGCTGGTTTATCAGTGCTCGTAGCGAACCATAAATTCGTCGTATATCATTCGTTCCGCTTTGCAAATTTTCGGCAGCATTTTTTTCCCCTTTGACCCTCTTGGAATTGGTGCAAGATCAGCGCGTTACAAGGACCTTTTTTTTTCACGTACAGCAAGATCATGCGATTGAAGTGTACCAACAGACCGGTGTATATTGTTCGTTTTTTCACATCCTAATTTTTTACCCGATATTAGATATTTACCTATAGACTTCGGAACAAGAAGTAAAGACAGGAGAAAATTAATATTTTAGATTTGCAGTACCATATATACCTGCATTCTGATTCTTTTATCTTCTTCTGAAACAGCTGGTGTGCGCATAGAAGTATCGTTTTGCTAAAGAAAGGGCATCTGCTATTTATTTTATACATTATTGAAAGGACCGTGCTGTCTCGACTCTGGACATCATCTGTGAAACTGTTTCTGAAAAAAAGAAGTGTTTCTTTCTAATAATGGCTATCGATCCACTTGACCTTTTTATATTAATCGTTATAATTGCGGGTTTCGCAGCATATTTCTCAAAAGGTAAACTTTGGGCAAAAGATGGTGAAGATGTGTCTGCTTCTGGCTCTGGATCCAGAGATCTTGTCGAAACGCTGAACGAAACCGGAAAGAAGGCACTTGTCCTCTTTGGTTCCCAAACAGGTACAGCTGAGGATTATGCACATAAGTTTGCGAAGGAATTCCAATCTCGGTTTGGAGTGCCAACAATGTGTGCTGATTTAGCTGATTATGACTATGACAACTTTGATAAGATTGCATCCGAGGTGAGTGGTTTCAAAATGGTGTTTTTCTTTACCGCGACATACGGTGAAGGTGATCCAACGGATAATGCTCTTGATTTCTTTGACTATTTAGATAATGATTGTGAGGATCTTTCGGGATTGAAGTTTGCTTGCTTTGGTCTTGGAAACTCCACATACGAGTTTTATAATGCCACTGGTAAGCGTACATCTAAGACGCTCAAAAGTAAAAACGCCAAACAGATTGGAGAGCTTGGACTTGGTGATGATGGAATGGCTACCATGGATGAGGATTATCTTGCTTGGAAGGACTCGATGTTCGCTGTTTTGAAGAATACCTTAAAATTGGATGAAAAGGAGCTTGAATATGAACCAAGTATGGAGGTCTCTGAAAATGACACTCTTACTAAAGAGTCTCCTGAAGTTGCTCTTGGAGAACCAGATTCACGGTACGTTAATATTAATAATGATGGTACTAAAGCTGAATTTTTCGATCACACCCACCCATTCCTGGCTCCGGTTGTGTTCTCTAAGGAATTGTGTCCTAAAAGACACTGTATTCACGTTGAATTGGACCTTTCGAACTCCAATATTAAATATCTCACCGGAGACCATCTTGCAATTTGGCCATCTAACCCTGATTCCAAGGTTACCAAGTTTGTCGAGGCATTAGGCCTGGAGGATAAGAAAGATCACGTTATAGATATCAAGTCCTTGGACCCAACTGTTCGCTGTGAAATTCCTACTCCTACAACTTACGCTGCCGTTATCAGATATTATTTGGAAATTTCGGGTCCTGTTTCAAGGCAGTTTGTGAAGTCTGTTGTTCAATTTTCTCCGGACGAAGAGACGAAGCAAAGAGTTGAAAAGATTTCGAATGATAAAAGTCTATTCCAGAAGGAAATAACCGATAAAGGTTTTAATGTTGCAGATGCTTTGCTCTCTTTGAGTAATGGTGCAAAATGGAACACGTTACCCTTTGCATTTATTATAGAATCGATTGCTCATATTCAACCTCGTTATTATTCCATTTCGTCGTCCTCTCTTTACGACAAAGAAAAAGTTCATGCAACTGTTATGGTGGAGGCAAATGATGTACCAAATACGACTAGAATGACAACTGGTGTTTGCAGTAACCTTATATTTGACTTAGAGGTTAAGCAGAACCACGTCACTGATGTGAAGCCATATGAAAATTATGATCTGGATGGACCTAGAGGAAAATTCAGTAAGTTTAAGCTTCCTGTTCATGTTCGCCGGTCCACTTTCAAGCTTCCTTCAAACTCTAATACGCCAGTGATTATGGTTGGTCCAGGAACTGGTGTTGCTCCGTTCAGGGGTTTCATTAGAGAGAGAGTTAAGCAGGCTGAAAATGGTGACAAAGGTGGAAAAATGATTTTGTTTTACGGTTGCAGAAGATCAACAGATGATTATCTGTACAAGGACGAGTGGCCAGAGTATGCAAAGACGTTGGGTGGTGATTTGAAGATTGTGACAGCATTCTCGAGAGAGACGGCTAAGAAGGTTTACGTTCAGCACAAAATGCTAGAGCACAGCAAGGAGATATTTGACCTTTTGGAAAAGGGTGCATTCTTCTATGTGTGTGGTGATGCTTCCAGAATGGCTAGAGATGTGCAAAAAGCATTAACCAGCATCATTGCAAAGGAAAACAATATATCCGCCGAGGATGCAGCAGATATTGTCAAGGATCTGAAGGTCGAAAATAGATATCAAGAAGATGTGTGGTAAGATTCGTAAGTAAAGAAATAGCAATATATAGATATATTATTTTTAACGTCAATTTGCATTTTCCCTCTACGTTTAGAAAAAAGGTTAGATGTAATAAAATAAGCATCGTCAGCAGCAGAAAGAAAGCAGATATTAATCGAAGGAACACTCAGGGTTAAAAAGCTCTGTCTTTTTTTTATCCACATTAAATTCAGGTGAAGAAATTCGTTGAATAAGAATTCATCATTGCGTTCCAACAACAATTCTGCTAACTCGATACTATCTGAATCATCTGAAGCATATGACCTACTAGTCACATTTTCCGATATTCCAAATAATATGCATTACTTTCTATGCCGAAATATCGAGCATTGGACTTGAAAAAGAAAGAAAGAAAGTATCTTGAGCAAACTGAAAAGTTTTGTATAGTGGATTTCTCGTTCTTTTATAGTCAAAAAAAATTTAGGAAACCTGTAAAAAATTTTTCAGGTTTTTGTCTACGCAACGATTAACGCGAATGGTTTTCTCAATTCGAGGGATTTTAAATTAAGGAGTAAATCGTACAATTGTACCATAAACTAATATTTTAGAGAAGCATAATGAACGATCTATGTTTTAGTTAAATTGACAATATTTGTTTTAATATCATAAGAACTTGATTATAAGATTGGTTTCAATCACATCCCATTAAAAAAAAAAATATCAGTTGTAATTCTTCTTTCACCTAAATTAATGATGGTTTGTGAGAAGATTAAGAAAAAAATAAAACCATGAAAATTTTAATTTTTATAGTGTGCAAAATAACACTTCGAATTAAGTTCAGATAAAATTTTAACGGTTCTAAAGGTATTTTATTTAAAGGGAAATAATGTTAGATAGATGAATATATTGTTATGTTTAAGATTCCAACTCCTTTCTGATTTATTAGGATCAGGTCAAGTGTAAATGTGCGTATGATGTTGCTTTGCATTGAGACGCGGCATATCAAACTCAAAAAAAAAAAATAAAGATTTATCAGAGAAATTACACAATAATCCAAATTTTATTTTACCAGATGAATTCAACTAGATAAAACACAGTAAATAAACAAAATTAGCACTCAAATTATGTTTATCATTAATGTTACTTATGTGATATAGGAGACAGTCTTGAAGATTAAAAGAGATATAATACCTCACGTGATAGGGACTACTTTTCAGAAACTTTTTTTTCCTTTTTTTATTCTTATAAATATATTACACTGGACATCAGCCCTGGAGAATAATCACAACTTCTAACTTAATAACCACTATAGCTTATTTGCTAAAGGCAAAATAAACGGAAGCCATATAAATGCTAAATATTACACACAATAAAATAATAAATAACTCTCGCATGAACTTTTTCCATCGCCCCAACAATCCAAGAAAAAGGTTACAGAACACCAGTACGTAAGCAGGTAAAAATAAGGAAACTAGGGAATTTTGCATTGTGCAGGCTCCGCTTTTTTATTTTTTGTTTTGATCTCCGGGATTCTAAAAAATTACGGGGTTCCTGCCCAGGATTTTAAACGAAGGCAGCTAGCTCTCTTAGGTCACTTCCCCACACTTATTTAAATTTTTTGAAAGGCAGAAAAATGAGGAGGAAAGAAGGGAGGGGTGCGAATTCTTATAAGCTGAATGTATTGTATTTTCATCTCATAATTTTAACATCTGTACCAATAAAAATAAATATTCAAGCATCTTAGTACCAAGATAGAAGGCTACTCAAAGCTAGGATAACCTAAACTTTGGATCTGAGTCATATTTGGAAAACATATTTAAAAGCTAAAAAAGTTCTATCAAAATGGCTTTGAATAGTCAAACAACGAAAACGACATCAAAGCCGAAAACAATTCGTCCTCCAGGGTCTAATACATCCAGAGTTTCAGTTGCATGTGACCGTTGTCGCAAAAAGAAAATACGGTGCTTTTATGATGATGACGATAAAGAACACAAACCTGGTGAAAAAAGGCAATGTGCTAACTGTAAGGTTGTTGGCTTAGAATGCATCTTCACAGATAAGTTAGCCAGAAAGGCTTTCCCTAGAGGGTACACCGAATCTTTGGAAGAGAGAGTGCGAGAGCTTGAATTTGAAAACAAGAAGCTGCAAAAACTTTTAAGCTTGAAGACATCCAGTTCTGGATCAGGTGCACAGGTTGCTTCTCCCGGTAGTATCGATTCTGTTATGGATGACAATCCCAGTTCTGGGAAGTCGAGTGGAACGCCAAAGTCCAACTCACAATCTCCACTGAATGTACCCTTAAATAAGGAGAATTTGACCAGATTTAACCAGCAACACAAGAAGGAAGTTCGATCACCAAATAGTCGAACTAAGAAAACTCTTGGTTGTGGCCATCTAGGACATCTTCATGATGACTCATGCAACTGTGGATATGCTCATTCTATTCATGATAGACCTGTCTCTGTAGCAGGATCGGTTGATATTGATCACGGGGAGCTGAGTGACGACAATATTTCATTATACTCAGTCGGAGCTTCTGAGTCGGCATCGTATACTGCAGGTGCCGACGATCTTAGGCGCAGATATGGATTCAATTCATTTGAACAGGTGAATGCACCGGGTGCAGCAGCAGCCATATCACTTCAAAATAAGCTTCGAACAAAAAATTTCATGAATTTGGCAAATTTGATTGCAGCATCTATTCCTCGATCAACTGAAGAAACGCTGTTTATCCCAACTCTTCTTGCAAAGATTGTGAATGTTCACGGGTTTAACTCTAAGGCTCCATACTTGACTGCTAGGAGCATTGCACTATTGAAGGAGCTGCCAAATGATGGCGATAAGTTCAATCAATATCCTGTCACGTTTAAAGGGGTAAACTTTCATGGATTAAAAAGAGAGGAATCCATTCAGTTCTTTAGGACTCTTAACCTTCCAAATTATTTGAACTTGGATTTATGTGTTTCAGTATATTTTGACACATGGAATACCATTGTTCCAATCTTTAACAAAGAGATTTTTATGAACAATTACATCAAGTTTGGGAAAAGTCGTGGAAAGAACTTTGAAGATGGTGGCATGGTTGGCTTTGAGAAATTTGGAGAACTTTTGGTTATAATAACAGCATTGGTGTTACTTTCTCACGAGCGCAACAATTCATTCAAGAGTAGAAATAAGAAAGAGTCCAGTAACACAGAAGTATTGCAATTCTACGACCATATGATCAAACAATTTATAACTTCCAATATGACATCCATCTGTTCGATATCTTCCTTGCAGATGGTGACAATTGAATTACTTTACTGCCTTACTACGGGGGACCTTAATACAAGTTATGAGCTTCGTGGCAGAATGGTAACCATGTCGCAGCAATTGAGATTGCAGAGATGTCCTGCTGCTGTTTTGGGATACAACGGTTCGAATGTGTCAAAACTTCAACAGGGTGAGAGGAGAATTCTCTTTTGGTGCAGTTATTCACTAGATGCATTTAGTGCGTTCATTTTAGGTGTTCCACGATTATTTAAGGATTATGAAATCGAATGTGCTCTACCCTCATCAAGCTCATCGGATAAGGAAAACAAAGACTCGGATATCAACATGATTACTTTCAACAATATAAAGCTTTCACTTGTTGGTAAAGTATGCGATTCAGCATTGAGCGTCATGAGGTACTCAAGAATTTTGGGTACAATTGTGGACAATATATTTAAAAGGAACGATAACAACTTGAAAAAGCCATCAATAGATGAATCTGCATGCTTCGTAATGGAAAATATGCTTGATTCATGGAGAAAGACTATTCCTCCCACCGTCAGTTTTAATCGTCTTGATGTTGATGGAAACTTTAGTGATTATGATAAGATGAATAACACACAATTGACATTACTATACTTGTACTACCAGGCCAAGGCATTAATATACATGCCTTTAATGGCATCCGAATCCCAGAATAACAAAAGTTCGCCAGCATTTATCAGTATTCAGCAGGCAACTACTGCAATTTTAACAATAACTAAGGCTTTGAGTTCTCCTGGACATGACTTTTATTATTTACCATTACCAATGAATCTGCCCAGACAAAAAGCTCGCTTTGTATTGCTAGCAGCAAAGAGTGCTCTAGAATTCACAAGGGGCGGTGCACTATTCCAGGAAGCTAAGTCGTTGATCACTTCCGCAATTCAAGATTTGAAGGATGAGAGTGAAATAAAGATGCTTGGATGCCTTTCTTCAGATTGTTGCACATGCCTTGAGCGTGCAGTCGATGCAATTTTTTCTCAGCCACATCCTATTCCACTTTCACCTTCTCCACCGCCTCGTTTGATTACCGATATTTCCAAGTATAAAGGGATCACCTCTCCACTGCGCAATGTTGCAACAGCAAACACGTATAGTGAAGGCAACAATCAAAGAACTGCAACGATTAATGTAGACAGTGCTGTTCCGATTCGAAGTAATAGTGTGAATGGTGTTGAAGGTAGACATCATTTGAATTTATCGCATGAGAGACGTTTTAGCGATAGCATCAATGGCAATACCAGTTCGTCTGTCAAAACAGAGCCAGATTCAGCCACTGCTCTTAATGATATATTTACGAATAAGGTCGGATATCAGATTCAAACACTGCAACAACAGATGCGACAACCGTTCCAACCGATTCCACCAGGAATGCAATATCAACGCAATTCTCTCAGAAACCAAAGCACTTCACCACATTCAGCATCAAGCAACAGCAACACTAGCTCTACAGGAAGCTTCACACAAGGTTATAATACAGGAGTACAAGGATCTCAAACAACACCAGATTGGAATTCTAATAGTGGAAGCTCATATAAAAAGCTGGAGGAACAACAATTGAATCAGAATCTCCATGGGTTGCAGTTCCCCGGAAACCAGGATATGCTGCGTATATTTAATGTAACACAGCAGCAGGAAGTTAAAAGCTTGAATGATATGCTACAGCAGGTCAATATAGATCACGTTCACAACAATTCTGAGATGTCGAGTGCTTCTATTTTGGAGAGGCCACAGGCAAACCTATCAGGCACGGATACTCAAAAGCATAAAGAAACTACCCAAGCGACTGATCACCCAAGTTCTTTTGCTCCAGGGAACGGGAAGTCATACAGCGATTTATTGATGCTAAATGACTTCGGTGTTGACGCTTCAATAGGTGTTCCCTTCGATTTTGAACTAGATGGACAAAATAAGAGAGCCCGACTTGAAGTTGGTAGTAACAAGGAGCAACCGGACGCAAATTCAGCTAATAATAACGGCTATCCATCATATAACAATTTATTCGATTGGCATTGAAAACATATAGGGCCTTGTTTTGTTTATACTCTTTTCTCAGCCTCACCTCACCACCCATTATATTCATTTCAGATCATTACTGTACATCATTGCGGATGAAGTAAGGAGATAGTTGTATAAATATAAATACTCAAATAACATTCCTAGGTATAATGTGTAAAATAAAAGAGAAAAAAGAGAGGTAAATAAATTTAAAGTAATGTGGCATGAACCAGTTGTACATTAGTTGTACTTGTCATAGAATGGCTTCCAATACAATCTAAATTGTGGCTTATACTCTTTTCCTATTTTAGTGATATCCTCCTCGTCCGTTTCAGATAAAGTGAAGTCAAAAATGCCCTTCCATTCATCAAGTCTTGAGACCTTGCTTGTGGTAGTAATTGGAACAATACCTCTCTGGATTACCCATCTTAATAAAAGTTGTGTTTTTGTCTTCTTGTATTTCTTTTCCAATTCATCCAACTTTAGACCAAGCTTCTTACCAACTCCAGTAGTAAGATCACCCCTGGTCAATGGAGCTAATGGAGAATATGCCTCCACAGTTATGTTATTTTTCTTGCAGAACTCCACAATATCGGGCGTCTGATTTTGCAAAAAAACGTTGAACTCAATTTGATTGACCTGTGGTGGATACTTGGCGACCTTTAAAATCCGTTTCAAATCATCGACAGCAAAGTTTGAAACACCAATTCTTTTTGCCAAACCTTCCTCATAAAGTTTCTCAACTGATTGCCATGCCTCCTCCAAAGTGAAGCCAAACTTATCCTTTGTTATAAACGGAGCATGTAAAAGATAAAGGTCGACGTAATCAGTATGGAACACATTATCTAGCGTGTTTTTCAAGTGAGCATATGGTGAAGCATCGTCGTTTGCACCAATACCAATCCTTCTGCTTAAATTGAACTTATCGGTAATGAACAATTGCGATCTCTTGATATCCTTTAAATTCTTGAGGAAAGTCGAGACTTCTGCAGAAATACCGTAACCTTCTGCCGTATCAATATGAATAAAACCATTATGAGCTGCAGTATCCAAAATATTAACCAAGGACTGGTTGAGCTCCTTCACATCAGAAGGTTTGAAGTATTTGGTTCCCGTGCCAAAACCCAAAAGAGGGATTCCTGAAGGGCCAACTGGTAATTTAAATTGCGTAGACATATTTGGTTTCTAAAACTGATCTATATAACCCAAATTATACAATTGTACCGCTACTAATGTTAAGAAAAGTTTCTTCACTAGGCGGGAAAATTACAATATAAATAAAATTGCGGGGTCGTGCCAATTAGTAATACACCAGCACCTACCGAATTTGAAAACGGATAACGCCGTGGGAAACAAACAAAAAAAAATGCAGGACCTTGGGAACCACATTTTAGAGCCACAATAAAGGAAAAATGTTGGATTATTTTGATGATGAAAATGCCACTATTTGACGAGGGCAAATGATAAACAAAATACTCTATTAGTAAAGAAAAATAGCAAATACAGCTTGATCTTATACTGGTAAATAGAGTGAGGGATAACATACAAATCGTTTTTTCCGGTTGGGACAAAATTCAATAGCCTACATTGCAGCGCGAATTGGTACTACGCACTATTCTGGTAGCCAATTTATTTATCGACTGACGAGGTAGTCGGACATCGTGAATAAAGCCAAGAAGAGAATGAAGAAAAAAAAGTAAGTATACGAGAATCGCGGAGCGGACATTTGACAAATTAAGCTTTTCAAAAGCGAAAATGGAGAATACGTAATACATAAGAATTGGTAACCATATACACCGCGCTACCTCAATACTTCTCGCTAAAAAGAAAATAGGGCATACTTGTGCAGTAAGTTCGGAAAGTAGCATTGTTAAAGCATACTTTTGCTATATATACATGTTATAGTGACTAGCGATGTAATTTACAGAGGGAAAAATCAGACCGGAGAGGAAAAATTTAGATCTGGAGGATAATGGTCCGACGGTGGAGGATCCATCGCAGACTTCAAACAATGTGATATTTTAATTTTTTTTTCTCATGCTCCTTCATTTCAGCCGCATTCCGCTGCCTTCCTCAATCTCCATTTTGCAATCATATCCATTCCGACACTAAATGATGCAGATTTCAGGATGATCACTTTTTGGAGGGGAAATAGGGCCCATTTGCAGGCAGCGATGACCTCATGTACAAAAAAACCCATTAACGAGCACAATTGAACTGATTCGGAGAACAAATAACGGCAGTTGTACAATACAAAACTATTTCTTGGCTGAAAAATGTACCCGAACTCCCACAATCGCATGTGCACCGGAGTTCACTGTTTGAATCAAAATTGAATCGTTAGAGCGGCTTGAGCACACTGATAGATGTTCTATATTGATTGTCCAAGAATCAACTAAAGCTTTTTCGAATTCAGAAGCCACTTGGATGATTCGGCAGGTTCAATAAGGACCTGATAAACATTTTAATGGTGAAAATTAGAAAAAACGATTTTTCCATTGGGACGTCTATTAAGATAGTGCATTTTTTGACATTTGTTTAAATCTGAAATGCACTAAATGTAGACAAATGGTGGACCGTACATATTTGTAGGCTTAATAAACTGGGCTGACTACGTATAAAACAAAATTGCCAAAGGTATACATACGGTAGTATCTGGCTCCTTTGAATCATTGTATTCCGCGCAGAGCCAGATCACCATACGATGTGATCAAGAACATGGGTTGATGTACAACGGAATGCTTTAATGAAGGCAAAAAAAAAGACGGACGGATTTGCTGGGATTGCCCTGTGCGAAGGGAAAGGAGAAGTAATGGCCACGACAGTACTGTTGAAGTTTATACAGAAGTCCGACGGTGGTGCACAGTCCGCGAGAGTGAATCATGCGGATTAAAGCAAAACATCAAAAAAAAATCAATAAAGCCGCGTGTATGACCTTAGATCTCAAAGCCATTAAGCGGTAAAAACTGAAAAAAAACTCAATACATCGCGTTCCGTCAATTAATTTGATACTGTATCATTGAAAAATATAGATTTGCTGAGTTTAGTCCATGTTCAACCATAGCAAATGAGGTTGGACAAAAAGTAGAGAGAACGAGCTTCGATAAAATTGTAGGAAGTTAGGGATTTACCGGCTAAGAAGTGTAAACTATTAGAAAAAAAATACTCGCCTAAGATCGATGGCAAAGATGAGAGATGGTTGTGGAAAGAAATCCGAAATGAGGCGGATCCAATTTAACAATAGACCGACCATGTGCTTTCCAGCAAAGATTCTGAAAAATTGAGGAAGATCCGAAAGCGATTCTACTTTGCTAGCGAAATGTGTTAACCATCTGATTTCGACTCCGGCGACCACGTAACATATTACTAAAATTCGGCTGTATAACAATAGAAAGAATCAGGAGAGAGAAAAAAGTAGAGGTAGGATGATTCTTTTTTTTTGGCCAACTGAAGCAAAACCATTGTTTATTTTCGGGCATTTTCCATCCTTGAGCACAGCAATTTTTCAAACAGATGGACTTTTTCGGTTCTCACATAATTTTTTGCTATTGTTTCCATACCGTCATACTGATTTGAGCCATAGCGCGAAGATGAAAAACCCCGGCACAAAATTTGGAGTTTGCCGGTTTCAGCTAGGCATCTAAACTATGACGGTTGGTCCCTCCGGAGGACAGAAGAAGAAAATTGAAAAAAGTGAATTTTTTTTGTCTGCATTACGGAGCTTAGGAATAAGATGAAAAAAAAAGAGGTCATTAGAAATTCACAATCAAGTTTGCTGAATAGTGCATTCACGGACTGGACACATGCTAAATGGAACAACGCTCTCTTCCATTTTTAATAAAAAATTCCCGCCCTCCGCTTTCCCTCATTAATATATAAAGACGTGATTTGTACTTCATAACGTAACACAAGCATCAACCTTTAAGTATCAATTTAGCCTTTTTCCCTTTCTCCTTTCCTCAGTCACAGATATATTTTATCCCAGACTTAAATCGAATTAACAAATCAATTAAATCAAAATGGCTTTCAAGGTTGCAATTAACGGTTTCGGAAGAATCGGAAGATTGGTTCTCAGAATCGCTGTCGAGAGAAAGGATCTCGACATCGTTGCTGTCAACGACCCATTCATCGGTGCTGAGTACGCTGCTTACATGTTCAAGTACGACTCCACCCACGGTAGATTCAACGGTACTGTGACTGGTGAGGGTGACAAGCTCGTCATCAACGGTCATGCTATCACTGTTTACCAGGAGAGAGACCCAGCAAACCTTCCATGGGGTAAGATCGGCGTTGATTACGTTATCGATGCTACCGGTATCTTCAAGACCAAGGCTCTTGCTCAGAAGCACCTTGACGCTGGTGCCAAGAAGGTTCTTATCACCGCTCCATCCAAGGACGCTCCAATGTTCGTCATGGGTGTCAACGCTGACAAGTACACTCCAGACATCAAGATTCTTTCTAACGCTTCTTGCACAACCAACGGTTTGGCTCCAATCGCTAAGATTCTTAACGACAACTTCGGAATTGACGCTGGTTTGATGACCACTGTCCACTCCATCACCGCCACCCAGAAGACCGTCGATGGTCCATCCCACAAGGACTGGAGAGGAGGTAGAACTGCTTCTGGTAACATCATCCCATCTTCTACTGGTGCTGCCAAGGCTGTTGGTAAGGTTTTGCCAGCTTTGAACGGTAAGTTGACCGGTCTCGCTTTCAGAGTCCCAACCACCGATGTCTCTGTTGTTGACTTGACTGTTAACTTGCAGAAGCCAACCACCTACGAGGAGATCTGCGCTGCCGTCAAGAAGGCTTCTGAGGGTGCTTACAAGGGAATTGTTGGTTACACTGACGAGGCTGTCGTTTCTTCTGACTTTATCACCGACACCCACTCTACCATCTTCGATGCTAAGGCCGGTATCCAGTTGACTCCAACTTTCGTTAAGATCATCACCTGGTACGATAACGAGTACGGTTACTCCACAAGAGTTGTTGACTTGTTGGAGCACGTCGCCAACGCTTCTGCTTAAATGATTAAGGACTGACTGTTCATTATCATTTTTTGCTTAGTGGATTTGTCTTCTTTATTTTCATGAATGACTGATGTCTTTTTTTAGGCAGTTTCAATTTAACGTTTTTACGTGTTAACGTTTACAAAAATATTTGTGGTGTTGTAGGAAATAGTAGCAGTAGTAGATCACATTTTCATTTCTTTAATTTTTATTAATTGGTTATGTTAGCTAAGTTGGTAACAATTTTCGGTTTGAAAAAATAAATAAATTGGTTAATTATTCAGCTTCTCGGTTGCTATTTTGGTGGCAATATTTTTATGCGAAACGCAGCGTGGTATTTCATCCGCTGCCAAAGGAGTATTCTTATTTTTTTATTTTATTTCATTGCCATAGAAATTTTGGGCAATGACGACAAAAACAAATGTATGCTTACCGCTCTGAGATCTTGTGTGGCACATACCCTGTTAAACGAGATATTTAAATGCGTACCAACCACAATGCAGATCTGAAACAGTGTAAAAAAAAATATATATACTCATATTTTAAGGGTCGGTAAACGTAGAATGCTGCACACAACTGAAAGAAAGCATTTCATACGGCTGGATCGGTACCTTGGCTGAGAGCCCACCAGAATAAATGCCCTGAAATGAACATAAAATGACTGCGCCGCGATTTTGGGCTCTATATTGAACATCAAACAATACCCCATCTGTATAATCAGCTGGTCATAGCCCGGTATTTCTTACTACTATTATTGGCCGGTACTGGGTACACAAGGCTTATTGCACTATACTTTACAACAATAATTTTGTTATTTATGCAAGGTCGAGGTGATTTGTAAAAAATGATTGCATGCAAATGATAGCTTATGCAGAAATCTTCCCTGAACGTTTTCATCTCTCATATCTTTACTCTCTTAGGGAAAAGCGTGTCCTCTTGTAAAATCTTTAAATGAGGAATTTCAACAAACCTTCAATGGTGAAAAGATCCGTTAAACCCATTTTAGATGCGATTTCTTCGATTGTACTAAAATTGTTGAAACTGATTCTGCATTGTCAACTGCCAAATTTCTACAATAGGCAGTCTGTACCTTTTTTTCCCACTATTTTCTCACGTTAAGTGTGTGAGGTTTTGCATTATTACAACAATTATTTATATTTTCAGTCGTTACGAAATTTCACTGGATCGACGAAGATTTGCGAACGCCATCTTGCCGTTAAATTTTGTCGTTTGAAGAACCAGGCTTTTTCTGGTATTGGCTTATACAACACCAAAAAAGGTGAACGCGTTTCTCTGCCGTGCTTTGTGGTCAGACATTTGGAAAATTTGTAGTTTTGTTGTAAAATTTCCAGATCAAATGAAAAAATGTAAGCTCGCGCCTATTGATCTGATTATTATCGCCACTTAGCAACTTAGAGGGGGGTCGACTCTTACAACAAGTTGAAACAGCAAAAAAGCCAAACCCCATTATCAGAAAATGTTTATAGTAGAATTTGGCAGAATATATTGAAAATCAAAGTACAAAACTTTTCAACATGAAACCAGCCTGAATCAGTTCAATACTTCTTTACCCCCTTATATTCATCTTTCTATGCCTGCTGCTGCCGCCATCACTTACACAATTTCGCACGTCCCCCCCTTTTTTTTTCCCTTGTGTTGTTTTCCCCAATACAGATTTTGTCCAGGATATTCTCTCTGCTTTGTTTATTTATTTATTCAGCTAATTATTTATATTTCTAATTCTATTTTTACCAAATTTCTTTGATTCTCCTTAGACCAATCTCCCGGATACTCGCTTTAATACCAATTATAAATTTATTCTTTTCGATCTAAATATTCCCGTTCCCTCTCCCATTCATTGACACATTTTCTTTGCGATTGGTAACTGGTATTACATTCTCATACTACTTGTGTTTTGAAATTCCTCTTGAAGTTGTTTTTGCACACTTGGAGCGTGAACCTTCTCAAAGCATACCAAATAACCATTGTCTTTTTATCACTTTTTCTATACTGAGGACAGGCTAGAATACAGATCAACATTCACTTGGTTTGGATTAAAATTTTTCCATTCTTTTGCCCACACATACAGTCAGGAATCACAGGAAATCCTTGTACATTCATTCTTTTATCCTCGTATACCATTTTCACTTTATTTTTGTCAACGGAGTTTTAATTTCACTATCATATACATGAGTCTGGCGCCTTTCGAGACTTCAACACCTGGACCTAAAGGTGTGCCTCCAGCTACAGAGAGTCCATCTGAAAGTAATCACAGCCAACATAACAGGCCACCAGCTTTGCACACAACGTCGGGTACTCGCAAGTTCAGACCAAGAACTGAACCTAAAACATCAGGAGGAACGCCATTGCAAAGGTTTTTGCCCCGACAGCTACTTGTCAGCTCTCCCTTTGTACAATCACCAAGCGGGGAGGCATTTACGGATGGCATGATGTATTTTCCATATTCACCTGCTTCAGTGAGAACCAGTTTTGGCAGTCCAAGATATGGACAACAAGGAATGAGTCCGCAAATGGCTCAGATAGTTGAGAGACAAGGTACTGTAGCAGTTCCAAATGGAACGCCAGTTGTACCTGGACCCTATTTTTACTATGATTATGGTTCAGGGCAGTATATTCCTCCCGGACAACAGTACTGCCATCCATATAACCGTGCGATGTCTTCTCCGAACTTGAGACATCGGAAAGTGCCATCCAGAAAACTATTGAGCTCGTTGTCAAAGGTTACGCTAAGCGACGGAAAATCGGACGCTGATGAGGAGGAGGAGAATCTTAATGATGACAAGACGGATCCTAATCTCAGCAAAGTTTTGGCAAAAGATGCCGAGGCCGATTGCACTGACGAAAACAATGCCGTGAGGGAGTATCCAGCGTCGCCATCACCATTGACAGCTGTACCAGCTGAAAAAGAAGACGATGGTACAGAGGGTACTTCCGAAGAATCTCCAGCCATGGAAAATCTTGGAGAAAGAACAGTTGTCTTGGAGAATTTAAGAAGTTCGTTGAAAGCGCCGGACATTTTAGATATCATTGAGTTTGGTCCTATTGAGAATTGCACATTAACAAAGGAGAAGGGTGGCGAAGACAACAATAATGATCTCACTGCTCGCATTTCCTTTATAAGTTCCGGCCCAGCAGGTACGTGCTTTTCTCAGCTTAAGACGAACTTGGAGAATTTGAAAGGTGTTCTGGAATCGCCAGATATGAAAATAAAGCTAACAGAAGGCACACCTATTGAACCTGAGGTGAGGGTTGCCATCGAAAACTTTGGGGCTACCCGTGCCATTTGCATTTCGAACTTGCCGAAGGGCATTTCTCAGAAGCAACTTTCCGAAATATTGGGTAAGTTTGGAGAGGTCGAGACAATCCAGTACAAGTTGACCAGAAATTGTGCATTTGTTCACTTCACCTCAATAAAGGCTGCAATTGACTGCATGGTTAAGTTTTCCACAGCAGCAGTTCCGTCTGCATTTTCCGATTCGGCTTTGTGCTACGCTCCAGACAAGAATGCTTTTGAGGCAGAGCCTCCTATGGGATTTGTCGATACACCATATGCTTCTTCAATTACTGGATTTCCTACCTATTCCGATAATACATCTGGGAGCTTTGATGGCACATCATCGTCAAAGTCATTGTCACCATCAAGAGTGTTACGTATGAAATCATCAGATGGAAGAGCAAACTCCAGTGTACGGGATGCTCGATTCATTGATTCTAGGAGCTCATTTTCCTTTGGTCCGGATTCAATGTACGTGAATCCAGCAGTAATTCGTGGAGAGGCAAATATACCAATGAACGGCTTTCAAGGTGCTCCTCTGGGACCAATGCGGAACTTAGACTCTGGAAACTTTTCAGTTTCAACAAACATTGGAAACAGAACCATATATCTTGGTAACTTGGACTGCAAGACGACAGAAGAGGATATATGCAATGCCGTCAGAGGTGGAATGCTTGAATCTGTCCATTTATTACGGAATAGGAGAGTCTGCTTCATTACCTTCATTAATTCAGAGGATGCTGCGGGATTTATGGCAAGGTCCCAGTCCTTTGGATTCTTTGTTCATTCAAGGTGCTTGCATGTTGACTGGGGACATAATTCGGGTCCTCTTTCATCTGAAATAAGAACCGCTGTCCAGGATGGTGCATCCAGAAACTTATATATTGGTATTATAAGGGAGGATGATTCAAAGGATTTAGAAGAAAAGGCGGTGACGGATAAGTCCCAGTCGGATACCAAGCAGAATGCAAGTGAAGGGTCGGAAAAATTACACGATTATGAGGATATTATACCCAATGAAGAAATTCTTCGGAGAGACTTCTCATTCTTTGGTGGCATTGAACAAATAAATTTCTTTGAAGATCACCGTTGCGCTTTTGTCAACTTCTTTAACATTCGCTCTTGCGTCAAGGCCGTCCATTCATTCAATAGTCCTGGAAAAGAGAAGATTAACAGATTCTTTAAAGGAAGGTACGAGGACTTCAAAATCGCTTATGGAAAGGACAGATGTGCCGGACCACCGAAGAAAAAGAAGAAGAAGAAGAAGAAGAAGAGAAGAGGCAACAACGGTGATAACGACAATAAACAACAGGGATACTCTAACCAGCACACAACATTTAGCAGTCCAAGTCATTCACAGTTGCGGGAGGCTCTTGGACTCATGCAGATACAGTCTAAAATGCTAGAGGAAAAGGAGAGTAATGAAACGAACAGCTCCTGGGAACGATCAAGCAATGGAACCCCATTGCTTTCTGGCGATGAGTCAGAGTTATCGGGTGATTCTTCCGCCAGAAATCGAAGGAAACCCCAGCCGGCAAACAAATCGCAACATGATTCGAGGAGGTCCAGCAGGGCCCATGGCGATTCCGAATTTTTGCCTGATAATGGAACACCCTATGTTTTAGGTCCTTATACATCTGTTGCATATAGCCCTGTCCCGTATTATTCAGGTGATGTATATAACAATGGCAGTGCTGGCCGGCCAGCGATCCGTATGAATAATAGCTACTCGATGTCTTCTCCTCAGCTTTTGCAGCAGCCTCAAGGTGGATACTATGTTTATGGCCCCCAGTTGTATTATCCTATGTATCCTGCTGCAGGTAATGATGATGTTGAGTACACGGAAGATAGTACAGAGAACGAACGGGATTCCAAATCCAATAATTCTCAAGATGAGGATGAGCGGACAATACAGGATGATAATAATGCTTTGGATGGAAGTGGTAAGAACAATTATAAATAGAGACGGTGTCAATTTGCATTCATAATTCGTTTTCGTACTTCCAACAAATGCTTGAAGGAGGATGTGTTAGAATCAATACAGAGATATCACGGTACGCTTGGTTAACCAAATGCCATCGGATATGTCATCAGTGCTTTGTTAAACTGCATCGTACCATCTGACAACACTATTGCATAAGTCAGCGTACACAATCTACGGAAATATGAGAGGTGGGGGCATATATTCATTGAAGTCTATAGAAAAAATTTAATGATGTGGAGTAAGAGACATAAGATAGTAATTAACCGAATTTAGTGTAGCTCTGCTTGGTTGCACTCTTCTTTTTTCCACTATGCGTGCCAACTGCTTATGGACAAGCTTCTTATCAATTTTCCCTTCCGTATTTTGTGGAGTAAGGTGCCATGCCTCGTTGTAAAACAAAACAATACACGCCAAGAGAACTCCAATAGATATGTCATCTCCTGTTCGGCACACGAGAAGAATTTTGGAATTCGACTGATTGTATAAGACATTCTCTACGGATCTTACTATGTCGGGTAACAACTTTCTTAACTTTCTTGAAGCAATCTTCGTTCTCGACGTGAGAGGGTACAGTCTCACATGATTGCCAAAATCATGCGAATCTGCTTTATCCATTTCCACTAGTGTGATTTCCTCGTCAAACATCATTATAAGGTTGAATTGATTATTCTTCCAGCATGTGGATAACGTTAAGGGTAGCTTTGGAATGGAGCTAACATAAAGATGCTTTGTTATCTCTGTAGTATCATTCACATTCCAAAAAACATCTTCCTGAGCGGAAATTGCATCACACGAGTCCTTTTCGCGCTTACTCTCAACAAGCATTTGACATATTCGACTGACTTCATCTTGGCTAATTGTCTCATCTGTGAAAAGATGAATATTTTCCCACAACATTCTATAATCAAAGCCATGAGCCCATAGTTCATGATCATCAGCAGCTCCTTGAATATATGTGAAATGTGGATACTTTAAACTTCCGTCCTTACACTCAATACTTACTGTAATCAAAAGCAGAGGCTGAAATTCCCGATCAGAATCAAGTAGTTCTTTCAGATTCTCACTTTTTAAATGACACCCCAGATAAATCCAAACAGGTCTCAAGGGTCGTTCTAAAATTATCGGCTTCAACATTAAACTCTGGAACTTCTGGAATAAAAATGGCAATTTGGCGAGTATCTCGGATCTTTCAAGCGGGGATATATCAGGTGGTAAAACTAAGAGATCGTTCCATGCTCGGTCAGGAAACGAAGCTTTGTTAAGAATAGCACACCATATTGGAATAGTCTTACTCAATGAATCTGGAATTCGTTTGCCACTTCTTGCAGAGTCAACTATCCCAAGAGAATCGTTTTGCTCAAGAAGGGGAAGTAAGTGGAAATTTAGCCTCCTTAAACTAAAATCCCACTCGTGATTATGGCCATCTGTTGATTTGAAATAAGACGTAGTCATATATTCAGAAGGCTTCATATACCATAACCCACATCTTTCGTTTGGTATCAGCGGGATCTTGTAGCTACTGAAAATTTCATTTTTCAGCTTTATGAGGTAACGATGATCATGGATGATAGAAAGTAATCTATTTTTCAAACCAAGGTTTGATTTTCGTTCCTCCTTCTCCTTTTTGCGAAGTTTTCTATTTGCTTGAGTCCGATCCGATATGCTTTCATTTTGGGCCATCCTTTGATATCATGCTCAATTATAATTAAACCTCTTACACCCTAACACGAACTATTGGATTCCTTAAATGCACTGCTCCTGGAATTACTCTTTTTTTTTTTTTTTGGTAAATGTTCGCTCTCAGCTATATATAATCTCTAATACATCCACTAAACACACGGATTATCACGGCAATGATTTTAACCCACTAAATACAAAATACAAAGCTATCAAAGGACATAATAAATGTATCTACTGTTTGTAGCTTCAGCAAATCACTTGTGCTAGTTTCAACTCATTGGCTACATTCAAAACCATGTCACTCATTAAATACGTGAAGGGTGATCTTTTTCATTTAACTAGAACACCAACAACAGAGCCGATCCTACTTGCACATGCGTGTAATTGTCTGGGCATTTGGGGAGGTGGAATTGCATTTGCATTCAAACAACGATTTATGTCCTCATATAAACTTTACCACAAGTACTGCTCTAAATTTTCATCTGAACCCGCACAACTATTAGGAACAGCTTTGCTTCTACCGGTATCATCAAAAGATCGCGATTATATTGAAGGCATCAGTGAAAACTTAATTATCGTTTGTCTCTTCACTAGTGTAATGGGTCAAGAAAGCCCCGATGAGATTGCTGAAAACACCTTAAGGGCGCTCTTAGACTTAAAAAAACAGTTATTGGACTTAGATTCAATCCCTAACGATACTGCAAGGTTAATATTAGAAAACTATAGACGTAAGTTGGATAGCCAAACCGAAATGATGCCGACAGTCAACATGCCTAGAATAAATGCTGGAATTTTTGATGTTCCATGGAATCTTACAGAAGACGCGATGAAAAAGACACACATGCAATTCAAAGTGTATACTCTATAAATGTACGTATACTGAAACTTAATTGAAAAATTTTGCATATCTTGCACGGGAATCCTTTTCCGAATCGTATTTGAGCTTCTTAACCCTCTCAAGTTCCCTCTTGATCCCAGAGTCATGTACATTAATTGAAAGTCCCTTTTTGAAAGAATCCAATGCCTCTGTGTATTTTTTCAAACCAGTGAAAGATTTTCCAAGACGATAGAACGCTTTGCTCACCTGAACAGACGTAAGTTTCACATCTTTGTTATCATCAATGAATTCGAACAAAAATCCACAGTAATCAATACATTTTTGGTATTCACCCATTTCCAACGAGGTGAGAGCAAGATTGAGATAGAGCGTCTTTTTATAGTCCAAAAATTCTAGATACTGGTCCTTATCTTTGGACTCGTCAGGTATGAGCTCGTTGCAGTAACGCATGGCTTTCTTGTATTTGAAAAAACTGTCTTGATACCTTTTTGCTTTATACAGTAATGCAGCAGATTTCTTGATTTTCAGGCAGATATCGTATGCTTGTGCTGCATTATCTAGATTGAGATTTGGAATCTCGTTGTCGTCCGGAAATTCTTCATAAATATCTCCACCTATTCTATCGGTACAGCAATCATAGACTGGTACTGGGTCTGTTTCTTTCCATTGACCGCAATCTGTTATAAATACAGGATCACTAGGAATCCAAGCATTTTTATCGTCGGGACTTGCTGAGTAGACATCAGTCTGCTCTATCGACCGAACAACACTTTTCCCATGAATAACTTTACCTATAACTGTGTGCTTTCCATCCAAATGACTCTCCACTGCACACGTGATGAAAAACTGAGATCTATTTGTATTCGGTTTTCCTAAATTGGCCATTGCCACCAAAAATGGTTCGTCAAACTGTCTCAAGTTTTCATCTTTGAAATCTCCTTCTGGATTAGTGCTCGACCGGAAAATCGAGTGACCTCCCTTTGCAAGTGTTTCGACCACTCTAAACGGGTAAACACCATTTCCATTTCCATTCTTTATATCGATATTTCCTCCTTGGACCATAAAATTTCTGATTACTCTGTGAAAGAATGTATTCTTATAGGCGTGTTTGGAGCACAACTCTTTGAAGTTATCACAAGCGTTTATAGCTTGATCTTCAAATAACTTTATCACTATCCGACCAATCCGCTTATCACCAATAGATATATCCATATACACATAATGTAAAGATTCTGTCATAATGATGAATATTTTCAAAGAATTTTGTGATAAAAGAAGGAGGTAGATCCTGTATTTCTCTTCCGACCCATGAACTATTTATTATGCTCTGTTACTAACCAAGGACCTTGAATCGAAAGAAAGTAAAAATCCGGACACCAAATAATCATTCATGGAACAAAGAAAATGGGAAAGAAATAAAAAAAAGATTACCACAATAAAGTCGCAAAAGGTATCATGATACTAAGCAAAAAGTAACGTGGGCTTGAGCAAAAATACCACAAAATTGGAAAGGTAACATTACATAAGAACGTCGCGTTAAGCTCTTGAAAAGCACACGAAGAAAGGTGGGAAAAGTGTAACAACAGAAGGTTCCGCTTAACTTTAATTTATATATATACAAATTACCTTTAAAGTTACATGATGTTCAGTTCCATAGCTAAGGCATCAAGAAGCCTTAGAACAGGTTTTCGAGGTAAGTAAATGTTATGGATGTGAAAATTGACTTGCTTGTTTTACTAACTGATGGTAAAATTTATTAGGCTTTTCATCCACTAGAAGCATACTAAGTACTGCTGAAGCAGAGCATGGAGATACATTTGGTTCGGCACTGAAAGTAGATAATTATAACACAAAGATAAAAAGGCAACCACAATTGAGGAAGGAGACCAACACTAAAGTGTTGAAGCATATTCTTCATTGCAAATTTAGAAAAAACAATACGTTCTTAACACTTACCAATGTTGAGGTGGATATGAACTACGAGCACAATCACCCGGAAAAATCATTTAATGAAAAAGTACTATATTATTTAACTCTTCCAGAAAGGGTTATACTATCACAATCAACAGGATATCTTGGATTTAGAAAGGCACAGAGGGGTGAATATGAAGCTGCATTCCAATTGACTTCTCATATATTTAAAATAATTAGAGAAAGAAACATACTAGATGATTGTTTCAATCTCGAAATAGTTGTGTCCGATTTCGGAAAGGGAAGAAAGGCATTTTTTGACGCGTTAAAGGGTAAGGAAGGGTCTAGTGTTAGGCCTGCATTGTCGAAATTAACAGATATGACTAAGCTTAAGTTTGGTGGTGTTAGGTCTCCTTCCAGAAGAAGAATCTGAATACAGATCATCAAAATTGTGCAAAGTTTAGAGCCATTCGTCGATTTTCTATCTTTACCATATAGACCATCTTTAGCGTTCTTGTATATATTATTCGCAGATTGCTTTTTCGTCATATATTAAGTTCAGGGTAGCTGACTCAACTCTAGCTAGAGCCATAAATTGCAATGAAGAATAAAGTATAAAATTGTCACGTGATATAATAGAGGGGATTAAAATAACCCTGCAATTCAGCGCGCGAAAATCTTCAAACAAGTACAGCTGATTCTGGGAAGCAGGATACTTCCGGGTAAAAATTTTCCCTGTGCTTTAGCAGGCCATCCCTCGTAGGTCGAATTTTCAGGTTGATAATTTTTTCCCCCATTATTTTTTTTTTTTCAGAGTGAGAAAAGGTTGAAGATATCAACTAAGTCTAAATCTTAAAGTCTTCATATTATAACTGACCGTCCATAGTAACTTGAACACCACAGGCATATTTAGACAACAAACACGATGGCTGCAAGTAAGTACCATATTAGCAGAATTAATCTAAGCAAAGTGCTTTCCGCAGGTACGAACAATCCCGCAATAAATTGGTGATATTTGAATAATTATAAGGCAGGTTCAAGTGTACAGAAATCAGTTGACATTCATAACAACTTGGAAAGGACATTCAAATAGATGTGAGATGTAGCATGAAGCATTTATCTTTTTCAAAGATAGATTTGAGTTGGGATTGCATGTGTCAAAGGACGTTAGTACTGCAAGAGTTTTAAAATTTAATTCATACAGAACACTGAGCATTTAGGAGTGGTGCCACATTGTAGAATGATGTTTTACAGAAATGAAATCAGACAAAAAGATGATAACATGATTGGGCATGGACCAGAATCGTGTGCGTATAGCACAAGTGAAGAAATTCTGTTTTGTTGGTGGGACATACCGTTCATTTTTTTATGAGATTGCATTAATACTAACAATATTTAAAACTATTATAGCTCAAGCAAAGAACGCTAAAAGGGCTGCCTTGAAGGGCACAAGCTCAAAGAAGGCTTTGAAGGTGAGACACAGCACCACCTTCAGACGTCCAAACACTTTGAAGTTGGCCAGATCTCCAAAATACACGAAGTCTGTTCCTCATTACCCAAGAATGGATGTCCATACCGTTCTCGTGCAGCCAATCACCTCCGAGACTGCCATGAAGAAGGTTGAAGACAGCAACACTCTTGTTTTCCAGGTTTCATTGAAGGCTAACAAATATCAGATCAAGAAGGCTTTGAAGGATCTTTACGAGGTTGAGGCCGACAAGGTTCACACCTTGGTTAGACCAAACGGTACTAAGAAGGCATACATCAAGTTGACCTCAGATTATGATGCTTTGGACATTGCTAACAAGATTGGTTACATTTGAAGGGTAGAACGACAGCTTATTTGTTCTTCTTTTTTTGTTTCATTTGTTTCTTCTTTGCTCTGGCTTGTTGTCTTTTGCACACGCACTGATGTAAATTTTGTGTCTTTTTAACCCATATTAATATAATGAAAAGCACATAAGGTTTTGCAATATTTTCATTGTAGCACTAAAAAAGTAGCTAAGATGTGTAGGTATCAAACTTACGGGTTGATGCAGATCTCATAATACGTGAATAATCTTGTGCTTCGTGATAGAAGTTTTCCCATTATTAACCAAATTTTATTTCCATTTATATAATCATTAATTCCTGAACGTGGACCAAGCACATAAACTATAATTTAACCTTGAAATCCTCAGTATGTCCTTGTAAATTCCAATCCCTTTTCGTAATTTCCAGGTAACGAATCGCAGCAGATTTCTACCATTTCTTTTTCGTATGGATGAAGCTTTTCCAAACATTCATACATAACTCTTTCTATTCCATGTTGTCCGAACACACAAGGTATAGCAAAGTACTTCATATCCAAATTCTGATCCTTCTTGAATGTTCTTAAGAGACCCTTTAACTCAGAAACTCCATTTATACTCTCATCTTCCAAGCAAACATACGTGCATCCAACATGATCCTTTGAAAATTGGTCACGCCCATTCAATACTGTGCAGAAAAACTTATTAGCTGCGTAAGCCATCGACAATGTAGAAGACCCACCCCCGTTTTTTGCCTTGATCACTTCATCACCGCCGTATTGGGTATGATGAACAACAGCTTGAATTTTTTCCCGGGGAACTTTATTCATCTCTGTTCCTAAAACGGTTGACAATAAGGGAACAATAGTATCTCCAGAGTGTCCACCGACAACTCTGATTAGTCCCCATTTCATTTCTGGCTTTATTCTGTGAAGAAACGTGTCAGCCCTAACAGAATCCAACGTTGTGACACCAAAAAGTTTTCTTGCATTGAACACACCGTGTCTTTTCAATATCTCCACAAAAACAGGAACAGTGGAATTGACAGGGTTCGAAATTACAAGTGTAGTCGCATTAGGACTAAACTCTGCAATTGCTGTGGCCAACTCTGCACATATACCAGCATTTATTTTGAACAAGTCATTTCTCGACATTCCTGGCTTTCTAGGGACTCCTGCAGGAACAAGAACGTATTCAGATCCAGTTAATGCTTTTTTCAATCCACCATTTTTAGGCGTAAACCATTCAATATGGGCTGGTGTGTCAATATGTGAAAGATCCATGGCGACACCACTGACAGTTTCTGAAACATCATAAAGTGAAAGCTTTCCGACTTTAAAATTTGCCTTTAGCATCAAGGACAATGGTTGTCCAATTCCTCCTGCTGCTCCTATAACGGTTACCTTAGCTCCTTTAAACTGTCCCTCGGTATCCATTTTGTTTATATTTAAAATGCGTTGAATGGTCCGTATAATATATAATGTTGCAATAAAATCTGCCTAATTAATTTGCAAAGAATTTAAATGTAGAGCTGATACAAATTTTGTTCGAGGAAATACGGACGCACACACAAAAAAATAAAAAAAAATAAGATCCCGATCCGTATTTATAGCAAAAGAACACAAAATTAATAATCCAGTAAATGAGATTTTAACACAGCAACCATTTACCACTTATACTGACGGACTGTGTATTTAAATGCGGCTACATAAAATACGTCATGCAGTACTAAAGTGGAACCTAACAAGGCGCGATTCAAATCTCCGCCTTTGCGGGGTAATACAACTATTCTTTTCTCTAAATTTTTTAGTTAGACAATAGCTCATCGAGAAAATGTCATTTTCTCGGTAGCAAAAAAATTCGGATTCCTATAACCGGCGAGGAGAAATCAATGTATTCGTTTCAGGTTTCTTGCTGAAATCTCAGAAAAGTGCGATATTGTAATTGTAACGGTATAAACATCATGACCACTACTGCATATCTGCCATTACTTTCTTTCAATCGCATTATAGGAATACATTAAAATGAAAAGGAGAGTCATAATTACCTGCTTGGTTAAACCAAGCAGGTAATTATGACAACGCAGATTGGACTTCGTTGCCTGTGAATCTAAATCTTTATAGATCATTTAAAAAAACACTGAATTGAACATTCCGTCGCTTAAAATATATGTTATCTGCCTGCTTACCTGAAACTGCAATATATCACTTAGAATCTAACAGATGAAATATTTAGATAAAACCTTACACCAGATGTTGAGAAAAAAGGGTTAGGAAAACTTGGAGAGTATGTTTGCTTGTCTTCTGGGATTCGCATGGTTCCAATGACACCATTTCTTTACCATAAAAAGCACACTGATCGGACCTTTTCAACAATAAAAGATATATAAAGCTAGTCACTCGACATTTAAGACACTACAATGTCTGAAGAAGGATTAATTATAAGTGCCCTTCAAAAGTTAGCCGGTATCTTTGGAAATTCGTAAATTTCAACACCAGCCAACCTCTGTAAAAGCATTAAATCGATATATGGGAATCGTTTACCGTCATCATTATAATCAGAACAACCACGGAGATAATATCCCAATACTTTTATGATTTGATGATGTACCAAATTACTAAAATCATATCCGTATGGTTAAAGTAATCCAGTACATAAAATATTCCAATGATATATAGCATCAATGGTAAGCACCATAATTTTTTCTAAAACCACACTTCCCGTCACTTCACAAGTCAAACCTCCGTTGGTACTCAAAAGATGGGGGAGTTTAGAATCTACATAACAGGAAAAGATCGTCTATATATAGCTATGGGCAAAAATATACGTAAATACATTGAATTATATAGAAAAATTTTCATAATGCATGTTTGCAATGTTTCCTGATTTCTAGACTTATTATTGTTCCACCTTTAATTTTATTTTACCTCTTTGTCTGAGTCCGATGAGGTTGGTGCTCTCTCTCTCTCTCGCTTTATTCTCAGCCTGCACTTTTTTTATTACTTTTCTCCAGTGCTTTTTGCCTGATTCGCTTTATTTTTCTCTTCTAACAAATAATCGATCAATCTAAGAATTCGTCTTTTTTACATTATACCCAAGGCCAGTTCATTCTATAATTACATTTTCCATAGAATAAAGATTTTGGGATTCTTTGCTTTCATTCTCTAAATTTCAGCGCTAATTAAATATGTTTACTGGTATTATCGAGCAGATCGGTTCTGTGCAGAAGTACTTAGCTCTTGACGACAGCCAAACAGGAGGTAATGGTGCCTCATTAACGATTGAAAATGCCGGACCAATATTAAAAGATTGCCATTTAGGTGATTCTATTGCTATTAATGGAACCTGCTTGACCGTAACAGAATTCAACAACGATTCGTTCAAGGTTGGTATTTCGGATGAAACTCTTCGCCGGACGACACTCGGATCATCGAAAGTTGGCGATAAGGTGAACCTGGAAAGAGCAATTTCTGGTAATGTGCGTTTCGGTGGTCATTTAGTCCAGGGACACGTTGACACAATTGCTGAAATTATAAACCGTCACCCGGACGGCAATTCTATTTCCTTCACTTTCCGGCTTAGGGATAGCGAGTTTATCAATTACATTGTTCCTAAGGGATTTATTGCTGTCGACGGAACCAGCTTAACTGTTACTGGTGTGAACTATCAGGAAGCCACTTTCAGCATTATGATGGTTGCCTACACACAGTCTAAGGTCGTTTTACCACTAAAGAAGATCGGTGATTATGTCAACATTGAAGTTGATCTTACCGGTAAACTTATCAGTCGGCAAGTTGAGTTGCAGCTCGGAAGCCAGATAAGCAACGAGAACTCACAATTATATCAGCTTGTTTCGAGGATTATCGACAAAAAGCTCTCCAGGTCGACCAGAAACGATTAATGTGAGTGAACATCTTTCCACCGTTCCTTTCACTATTGTTATATACGTTACGTTTGTTATGATTTAGATATGTTTATGCGTGCTTTTTAATATTATTATACTAGATACATCGAGATCCCTAAATTGTGAACACCAAGGAAACACCATCATCTCCAGCGGTGACAAGTCTATCGGCACAATCAATAGCAAAGTCCAGGACACCCATATGGTGGCCAGTATAACTCTGGATAACAGATCCAGTTCTGGCATCCCACTTGTACACTTTACCTTCCATTGATGAACCAAGTAAAAACGGCGTGTCTTTGAAAAACGTCAATTTAGTGATTGCATCCTGGCACTTCATCTTCTTCCTCACCTGCCATGTTCTGGTGTCTATTATAAAAACGTCTCCCGAGACAAGACCGAGTGCCAAAAGAGGAAGAGACTTGCACCAAGAGACACCTTCAATAGAAGCATCAAACACATCATCCGTGTCCTTTGGAGTAAGTGCAGTTATCACTTTTACGACCGTGCCTGTTTCCAAGTTTACTATGGCAACGTGCGAATCTCTAGAACCGACTGCAGCAATTTTTCCCGTATTTGAATACACGGACAGCGTGACCCAAGGTGGTGTTATACCTTTAAGTTCAGCCGTGTGAATGTGAAAAAGTTGGTTCGAAGTGTAGCAATTCCAACCAATAATTGTACCGTCCTCACATGCAGTAGCCAACTTGAGCTCGCCAAAATTATTATTAACATCGAAAAACTCTCCAGCAGTACAGTCCAACGAGTGCGAGTAGCCTGTAAAGATCAAACTGATTTCCTTGTTTGCACCAATCTGATATGCCCACACAGAGCCGTCCGTCGCTCCAAAGGCAAAAATATCTTCCTTTGGATGCATAGTGATCCACGAAATCTCTTCAACTTGCTGTAATTCACCATACGGAACCCAAACCTGTCCTCGTTTGGTGGCCTTGTGAATAAGAATTTTTCCTGTCATGTCCCCAGTCACCAAAAATTTACCGTCTGGGGTGAATTCCGAGGCGATAACCGATTCCGTGTAACCTTCCAACTTTCCAGCCAATCTAGTAGGTGAAGTGTGGGTCGTCCATAAATAAGCCACGTTATCTCCACCACCACTAACAGCCAACGGTAAAGTGGGGTGCGTGGCAATTGTAAAGATTGAATCAGTATGCTGATCAAAGTATGCGTTAGAATTGTTTGACATATCTATTTCTATATTTCCATCTTCATTCATTTTGACATCGTTTCCAGAAATATTTTCACCCGGCTGTGGACTCGTTTGCTGCTGATCATCATCTTGGACCACTTCTTCAACATCTTGAGTCTCAACAAACTCAGGCTGTTCTGGGGAATCTCCTTGCATTTTTTCTTCCTCAGACATGCCAGTAAAGTTTAAACAAATGCTAATCTAAACTCTGTGTGTTATTTGAAGGAGTGTGAGCCTTCCACGTAAACCATAAGGGCTCTAAACCATCAATGTAGCTAAAATTTTTTTGCCTGGTGAATTTTACTGAGTCGCATTTTTTGTTTTTATTTTTATTTTTTTCATGTTTTTATTTTTCATCCGCCATCGTACTTATCTATCAGTTTACAGCGGTCTTCATACCCAGTCCCTAGATAGAGCACGAAAGAGATATATGCAATATCCGTCTTCTTGTCCTTTCGACTCGACTATTTTAATACTGTAAGGACTATGACGCTTAGCAGCTACAATAGCATAGAAAATATTAAGAAGCAAGTTTTCTCCGATAGGAATGCATCGAATTTAAAGAGTACACTTTCAAATGAAAGAGGCGATCGAATCTACGAGACCGCAATTACTAGAACAAACTTTAATGATGAATACAGACAGCTACCAAAATTTTTGCAGAAAAAGCTGAATAGGCACAAGAACATTTTGGAGGTGATGAGGGAGAAGGAAGCTGGGAGGAAAAGCGGGGAGGACGATCTTGATCTCCCGCCATTAGATAATATGACTACATCTACAGATCTCACGATTACAAAGAGTGCAAGTCAATTGGGTTTACAAATTCGGGATAATTCCGGATTTATTGGGCAAAGGAAACCAGAAGATTTGCTTGCAAATGAACTGATTGTCCCGGAAATCGCAGAAAGTGCTCCAGGACAAAATATGAAAGTCCACCCAACTTGGAAACTGTTTCGTGTTCTTGTAGGACACACCGGACAGGTTACCGCACTCGGATTTGACCCGAATAATGAATATTTTGCAACTGGATCCAGTGATCGGACTATTAAAATATGGAATTTGGCTAGTGGTCAATTGATGCATACCTTAACTGGCCACGTTATGGCTGTTAGGGGAATTGTCATATCCGATAGACACCCATATATGTTCAGCTGCTCCGAAGATAAAACGGTCAGATGTTGGGATCTTGAAAAAAATAAAGTGGTAAGAGACTACCATGGACATTTGAGTTCAGTCTATTCTATTGACATCCATCCTACTTTAGATCTTATCGTCACAGGAAGCCGGGATTCATCTGTTAAGGTTTGGGACATTCGTACAAGGCTACCAGTGTATACGCTAACTGGGCATAAAAATACAGTGAATAAAGTGAGCTGTCGGCCTACAGATCCGCAAATCATAAGCTGTTCCATGGACTCCACAGTTAAAACATGGGATTTAATTGCAGGCAAATGTTCTAAAACACTTACATACCACTCAAAGTCGGTAAGAACATTTTGCTGCAATAGTGACAATGGTGAGTTTGTTTCCGGTTCTGCTGATGGCCTGAAAAAGTTCAGGCTTCCAAATTGTGAATATTTGCAAAACATGGAGTTTTTGAAACATGACCAGCTTTCTGAGGGTAATTTACTATTAAACACAAATTGTTGCAATAATGATGGTGAGATGTTTGTGGGATGTGATAATGGACAATATGGATTTTGGGACTGGGATACTGGAAGAATTTTTCAGGATGGTAGAAACACGCCAATATCCGGCTCAATGGATAGCGAGAGAGGCATACTATGCTCATCTTTTGACAGAAGCGGAATAAGACTTGTTACTGGAAATGTGGATAAAACAATTAGAATGTGGAAACCAGAAATATCAGCAGATTAGATTTATTACTACCCACAACGCTTTAATGGGTGTACTAAATAATGTGTATATTAGTGTTACGATAGTCAGTGTACTTTACAGTAATTGGGGGATAATATAATCATCATCCGAAACCGATGAACTATTTATTAAAGATGATACTAAAACCGAATACAAGGCTTATATAATGATAGCAAGCAATTGGCTTATTCTTTTTTTCTTTTTTCAGTACCGCACTACAATTTATAACGCGTCCATGGTGTAATCGTGCTCAATTCCGGGAGTCACACTTGCCATGAACTTAAGGAAAATGACCAAATACTGGTCAACCCGAATTTGGCTATCGGGATTAATGTCATCCTCATCTTGCCCTTCATTTTCATGCAAACTTTGCCAATCATCGTCTTTGTGAACAGCAGTTTGATTATCATTAGAATCCTTGTCTTTATCTGCTAAGCCTAATTTACTTAGGTTTTTTACAATTTCGTCTTCAGTCTGATCTCCAGATGAGTACATACCATTAACGTTTTCTTTTGCAGCAGCAGATGCCATTTTCATCAATGCCCTCATAACAGTGGAATGTCTGCACGGATGAATTGAAACAGCTGTTGTATTCTCTAAAAATGGGGCTTTTTCAATTGTCACCGTTTTATGTCTGTAGTCACTGGCAATATCCTCAAACATTTGTTGAGGAGATAAAGGAACACCATTCGAGTCAAAGCCAACAAGATACATCTTTGGAACGCGATAAGATGTGGAATATGTTATATATAGATCATAACTTCTCTTGTATGGATCGTTGATGATTTCGCCATCCAAATTTTCCTGATTTTTTCGATCTTCTTCCAACGATTCTTCAGCATCATCATCGATAAGTTCATCAATATCATTAACCGACTCAACATCCTTCTTGGCTGTTTCTAACGGGGGTTTATCGCTTTCCTTGCAAAGTATACTAGCTTTTTCTGGTGAGCTTGAACTTAAACTTGAGGAAACTTTATTACTATTGTTTGAGTGTATACTTTCACAGGGTCCCTTCATTTTGATATACTCCGCAGAATGCCTTCTTTCATCTTCAGGAGTACAATGTTTATGCAAAGCTTTTGTGTGAGGCGAGGTCCATCCCTCTTCTGGAGAAAATGGATCAATATAATCCTCACCATTATCTGAAGTCTCCCCTTTCTCATAATCTGTTGCCCTCACATATGATGGGACGTGCCGAGTAATAAGAAATTGCTTATCTTCAGGAAGAAAGTCCCGTCTCTTTGAAGCAGGTGAAGGTGACCATTTCCAGGTTGGAAATTTGTAAACCAAATAATCGCCAGCCTTCACAAACTCTTCAGGTGATATCTCACCAGTTTCAGTGAAGTTCGATTCATGGTTAACTGGCGTTAAGTATTCCCTAAGGGAGCTGAATTTGGATCTGATGAATTCCGTCGCCATTTTAATTTATTATAAAGCTCTCAAAGGATTGTTTAAGTAATTTTAATAGAGTGCTGTTCCTACTACTGCTAATTGAAAGTGGACGTTGGTGCGGGGGTTTGAATTCAGGAAAGACGATAAGAAGATAAAAAAAAAAATAGGACAAAAAAAGGGGAATATTAAAGACAGATAGAAAATATCTGTGTCTGTACACTCACTCTCCTACATCGGCTCAGTAGAAATAAAAATATCCTCATATTCAATGAACAAATCAATCTGGTCTAATCTCATAACATTTATTTGGGATTGTATTAAGGTTTTTCACTTTATGATTGCATTTAGATTATCTGCCAAACAACCAAAGATTTTGTTAAGGATGTGTGATGATCTGATTACATTGTTAAACCACTAATTGAGGCTTCTCTTATCTTGGGAACAGCCGCATGCTTACAGCATATAACTTTCAATTACATAAATACCTGTTATTATTCATCTAACTATGCAGTTAGGTAAGATCTACTGCATCATAAAAGTAGGGGATAAATCAATTGATTAGGTGTTTGTAGCTGATAGAACAAAATAATTATGCAAAACTCTTTTCATTACATAATTGTAACTCACTTATTAGCGATACTATCGATAATAGCATTTAAAGAAAGTTCTATGTTTGTTCCTCAAACAAATTTCAAAAATGTGCATAAAGGGCTGAGCCCGGTAATATAAATTAACTTCAAAAGAGTGCTGCAATCTATTGCATTAACCAGCACACAAAAGGCAATTACCCTTACACTTAACTTTATGTTCACAGAATTATACTTGCTCTTTGGATTTTTTTTCTTCCGGGCAGTTTTTGTGGGACTAACTCAGATTTTGTCATTGTTTACTTGTTATACCCTGCTTTTTCATTTTATTTATTTATTTTTATCTTCACATTATAAACCCAGTCACATTGCACAGCCTCTACAACATTTATTACATATCCACGCAATAGTAGTCAATTAAAATTAGTCTAACTACATAATAAGTATAAAGGTGATAATGACACTCAAGAAGAGATTGGGTGGATTTTCGCCTACGGCTACTGGAAGAGACAGCTTTTCCAAAAAGAGGAAAGAAAATAAAGAAAAGGAAGGAATCCATGAGATTGAACCAACCAATGAACGGAAAGCTTCAAAAAGTAAAGACAAGAAGGATGCCGAAGGAGTTGAGAACAAATTTGATGAATTTTTCACAACTAGGAAATTCATTTTCTTATTTGGTATAATTCTGGGTATCGTTTGTGCAGGTTATTTTGGATCGAAAACTGTGATGGAAGCAGACTTTTTCTCCGATGCTGATGATGCGAAAAGTATATTCAATAGTCCATATTGGCAGGATTGGAAAGAGATGTTGCCAACAGGATTGAAGTCAGTTCTTGATGAGACTGAAAATGATCAATATCCGGATACTAGTGCATCATTTGCAATCGGAGAGCTGGTGAAAAGGAAAGGCTTTGGATCCAAGCACAATGTTGTTATTATTCCTGGCACCACTAGCACCGGTATAGAAAGTTGGGGTATTGACAGTATCGATGGTTGTCCAGGTAAGTCGTACTTTAGAAAGAGATTATGGGGCTCCTTCTTTATGGTCAAAACAATGGTATTGGACAAGACTTGCTGGTTGAAATATATTAAATTGGATCCCAAAACGGGATTGGATCCGCCTGGAGTAAAATTACGTGCTGCTCAGGGTTTTGAGGCTTCGGACTTCTTTATCACAGGATATTGGATTTGGAATAAAATCTTACAAAACCTAGGTGCCATTGGATATGGACCAGATAACATGATCACTGCATCCTACGACTGGAGACTTGCATATCTCGATTTGGAGATTCGTGATGGATACTTTTCACGTCTGAAATCGAGCATAGAGACTATGAATAAGTTGAATGGTAATAAAACGGTATTATTTGGTCATTCCATGGGAGCACAAGTTATCTTTTACTTTTTGAAATGGGTCGAAGCATCAGGACAAAATTTTGGAAATGGAGGCAAACATTGGGTTAATGACAACATTGAAGCTTTTGTGGATATATCCGGATGCTTATTGGGTACACCAAAGGCTATTGTGGCTTTGCTTTCCGGTGAATTTAAGGAAACAATTGAGTTACGTGGTCTGGCAATGAGAGCTTTAGAAACATTCTTTTCAAGAGGAGAAAGGGTGGACATGCTTCGAAGTTGGGGTGGAATCTTGAGTATGCTACCTATAGGGGGTGATATGATATGGGGAAATCTAAGCAGTGCTCCAGACGATGTACTTTTACCTGAAGGAATAAGTGTGAACGATAGCTTGGGTAACTTTATCAGATTTGCCAATCCGAAAGGTCAATATTCACAGAAGAATCTGACCGTCGATGGTGCGGTGGATTTTCTTTTGGACCAAGGAACAACCGACTTCAGAAGAAGATACAAGGAAAACTATTCCAGAGGCCACTCTAAAAATGCTGCTGAAATGAAGAAAAATGAGAAGATCTCCAGCAAATGGATCAATCCACTGGAGGTGCCTTTGCCGAATGCGCCGGACATGAAAGTTTTCTGTTTTTATGGTGTTGGAAATCCTACTGAGCGTGCATACTATTACAAGGAAGAACCGGACAAGAACATTTCAAACCTGAATGTTTCCGCAGATATGGAAAGAGATCAATCGGTTTTAGTTGGCGAAGGAGATGGTACAGTCTCGATCATGACACATTACATGTGCCACAAATGGGCACAAGGAAAGAGCATGTATAACCCTGGCGGCTCTAATGTGACTATTGTGGAAATCAAACACGAGCCGGAAAGATTCGACATTAGAGGTGGTGCAAAAACTGCTGAACATGTTGATATTCTTGGTTCATCAGCATTGAACGAACTTTTACTTCAGGTTGCGAGCGGCCACGGTGATGAGATTCCAAGCAACTACATAACACATCTCAGGGAAATGGTTGAATCTATCGATCCAACACAGGAATAAGTTGGAATAAAATAAACAGGGATTAATTCTTTTTTGGGGAAGTGAAGAACCTCAGGGTTCTGGTTATGCGATTATAATTTTCATATATTTTGAATTTTCTGTAGATTGTTGCTGCTAATAGTGACAGCCGCATCGATTTCAAATTTTGCAAATAGAAGTAAGAGGAATATCACGAATAGGGAGGGAAGAAGTAGATATGCTACAACAATAGTCTCTAGGTGAAGGAGTGCGATTTTTTATATGAAATCACACACTACATCCTCGTAAGTAAAACACAGAGTAGTCTTTGCTGAATACCTTTTAGGTGCCAGAGGCATGTAAACAGGTAGATTGTGCTACAAGTGATCAATCAGGCAATTTTGTTCTCGCTTAATATGTTTTCTTTTCAGTGTCCAAAGCGCGTCCGCCGTTTGGTTTTTTTTTTCCAGTCGCGTCGATGTCTTTCGCTTTAGGATAAATGTAAATACCGCGCGAACGAAATAACATTGGCTTTTTTTTTTTTTCAGTTCTGTGCTTCTTGTTTACCTCGTTGTTAACGGGAAAATTTTGGGAAGATCATTATTCTTGAATTTTTTTGAGGGACGTTTGTTTATTCAAATGACAAAAAAGGAATACACCAAGCACGGCAGGGTAGTAAATAAATAAAGAAAAGTAGCGGAACTAGAAATAGGAAATAATTTACCATCTCCCTGAAAGCGGCGTATGAAAGTATCGAGAGCCTCTGCACCCCTACTTGTACCAACCTTTTTGGCATTTTTATAAAGTGTAATTCATTTGCTTGGAACACCATCACTTAATTAGAGTACTCCTAATCATCGCTATTGAGTCTGTACCGCCACCATCCACAACAAGGCATATACTCCATTTTCATTGGGCCCCTCATTTTCTTTCCAGACTTCAACTACATTCTTGGTCTCTACCAAAACCATCATCCCCTCATCCTTTTTATTCACTTCATCTAGACATCTGCAAGACTTCAACCCTTCAAATATACTCTGAAAGATGATCACGGGACGTTATGCTCTGGCGCCCGTTTCGGAGTCAAAGTTGAATTCCAATAACTTCAGCCAGAACTGTATCCGTTCGTTCGCAGGTGACACGAAAGACTTCAAACACCGGACTAATCACCACAATATGACCTTGAGGAGATCCATGACTGTTGGACTTGGGGAGGAGGACCTTGTCTATAAAAGGGCCAGAACGACCCCGAGACAAGAGAAGGCTAGAATTCTCAAGATGAGGCTCCAGCTTGCCTACTACAAGGTCAAAACTAACCAGACCGATGTTCCGATCCATCGCTTGAGGTTTCCAAAAGAAGGTGACAACAACTTGACCGGAACGCACTCTTCTCCTCAATCTCCAACCAGGGGTGCTGCTGAGAGTGGAAAAGGCATGGATGCCTTGTCTGATCTCTTGGCAGCTTCTTCTCCTCTTTTGAAAAAGAGCTCTCACAAGCTCCACAGAAAGGCGAATACAATAAGTGTGTCGAGAAACACAGGCTTGCCTCCAACATTTGAGGAGTCAGTGCTAAGGAGAAGTAACGTTTCACGGACTTTAAATCCTAGAACACAACGCCACGGTAAGCTTGAAAATGTTGTTGCAAGAAGATCTTCTCGCATCTCCCAGCATTCAGCATTCAAAAGGTCCGAGCACATAACTAATGGTTCGAGAAGAATTGGTTTGACGCTTCCTACACCATTCCTTCACCAAAGTTTTTCAAGCAAGACTTCCCCTTCAAGATTCGTAATATCTCCGAATTGTGCGACAACTCACACGGGTAAAGATAACTTCCTTCTTCCAGGGGTCAGTTCCACACTACCACCAATTCCTGTTTCACAGTTAAGCGACACTAGGAGTGCCAGACCTGCCAGACAACTAAATTTGCTTAATTCGGAAGGAAATGCAACATGCCACCAAAAGCAGCATTCTGCGAGCGAGGTCTTGCATTATAAGGATATTGGACAGGATGCGGATGCAACCATACCACAAAACACATCATCACTCATAATGTCCACTCCAACAAAAATCCCAAAGATAGTCCCTACTTCAATTCTGGACAAGGACAAAGCGGTCGATCAGGATGAAACTCAGATTCAATCACCATTACGTGTTTTGTCAACTCCTTCTTCAATAGGGGCCGCTAAGTGTCTGCTACAGCTAGCTCGCAGATAACTGGATTCCCCTTTTTGTTGTATTGTATAATACTTGCTCATTTGAGCAGGCACATCTGAAAACACAAGAATTCACAAACTTTAGAGCGTTTTAATGGAAGCGTTATCGACTAATGCAGACTGCTTAGAAGCCATGGGGGCATCTGATAGACCAGAAAATATGGGCACTTTAACTAACCACCAAATATTTAAAACAAATGATATAATCTGGGGATTAATAATGTCAGAAACATACCAGTATACCAATAACAATTGAAAAGCATGAAACAGGTGGGGGAAAAATACCCTTTCGATTACTCATCCGTGTTGTCCTCAGATAGGTTGTCGTCCATGTTCGGTGGTCTATCAAATCCATGTTGTTGCTGCTTTTTTCATTTATTTTACTCCTACCTTAACAGGTATTCTCGCTTAGCAGCACACATGCTTTTATTCTAGAACTTCAACTATATGTCTGCATTACGATGATTGCTTTGCCGATTGTGTTTTTCTTGATTTTTCATCCTTCTTTTACAGCCTGCCTGCTCATCGACACTTTTAACTGTACCCTTATTTTTTCATACGATCACAAATATCTTCGTTTCCATTCTATTTGCTTTTATTTCTATTTTTTTTTAGTTTTACTTGAATTTCGACGTTCAGTTCTAATAGAATTTATATCGTTCAGTTTACATGTAAGTTTACCCCAGAGCCAATTAATAGTTCAATGATAGTCGTTGTGTCAATTCTAGGTGTTGGAAAGTTAAAAAAAAAGGAAAAAAATCTTGTACTATTTCTATAAAACGGCGGCAAGTCATAGGCTTCATCAATATTCACCCTAGTTCTTCTTTGCTACCTTTTTAAGCTTGAAGACAGTTTCCAATGAAATTCCAGAAAATACTAAAATCAATCCTAACCATTGATTCATTTCTAATGTGTGGCCAAACAATATAACGCTTAAACACATCGAAAGCATTTTTCGAGTGACAGTAACAGTAACTAAAACAACAGAACTGAAATTTTCAAGGGTGACAAAAATGAAGATCTGACCTAATGCGCCAAGAAGTCCAAATCCAGTTATATCAAAAAGCACCTCCGGGCCATTAGTCGAGATAAAATCACGGAGGTCCTTCCACTGATTAGTAAAGAGTACACTGTAACCTAGCGTTAAAACAAATGTTAGCATATTCAAAATAGTCATGAGATGACCAGCAGTCATTTTTTCTGTTCTAATTCTTGATTTAGATGAAGTAATTTTGAAAAGTTGATCCTGCGTGGAATTAGTATAACCATCCAGAAGTAATGATACAATGAGCTCAAAGAGACCGACGATAGTTTGTCCATCATTGGAAGATTTGGCGGCCTTCTTGGAACCACGTCCGAAAGTAAACAAAAATACCCCTAAAGTGATGATAAGAGCCGCAAGATATTTATACAGGGGAAACTTTGATTTGTATAAAATCCTATGAACTATCATAACTGGAATGAGCTTACAGGACTTTGCAAGAAGATATAAAACATAGTCGACATGGCCAAGTGACAAATAGGCTATAGGAGATGAAATTGATTGGGATATTGCAATAAGGAGAAACTTTGATATGAGATCAGCATTCTGTGATAAGAAAGCTAAAGGATTGAAAACTTTTTGAATCTTTATCGATGTGTAGACTAGACCAAATACTATTGCAAAAAAGGATTGCACAATGTTAATCACTAAGGTGCCTCTAAAGAATGCTGTCGAGTCGATTTTCAGAGAATAATTTTTTGTAGATATCTTTTCCTGTAAGAAAGACCATGTTAAGAAGGAGCAATATATACCAGCGCAACATATAATCAACAATAAAGTGGATGATGATTGTTGTGAGTTGTGTTGCACTACAGTTGCTTTTAACCCATCATCTTTGCGTTTAGAGATCTTTCTAGCACGCAAATTTTCATGTAGATCTGATTTCATCGGTGGAATATTTGCTTCAAATGATAAATCCTTTTCTAATTTCATAGGGTATGCTATCTTATCAGCAAATTATTGCTAATAAATGTGTCTTTGCCCTAACATTTGAAGATTTAATCATTTTTCTTTCCATCTTGAAGATGTCAACACCTTTCATTCCAGATCTAGTGCGGAGAAGACGGAATCGATCATCAAACTTCAAAAAAAAATAAAAAATAGAAATAAAAAAAAATAGGAGAGGGGAGGGAGAACTCTCTCTGAACTGTATTCAATCACATACACAAAGACGTGCTGGATTTTTGATTAAAACAGTGATATAATAACGTATAAACGCTTTATATGAAATGGTAACTGTGCGAATGTTATAACTATAATGGTATGCTTTTAAATCAATACACAAATCCACAAAGAAATACTTACTAACCTTACTTCATACCTGTGATGAGTGATCGCAATTCTTCCCTTAAATGAAACAGGTGGAGTTGGTTCTCATTCAGGTTTTCATACTATAGATCCCAATAATAATTGGTGTCGGTGTAACTGCAATGGCGTTGACGGTAAAGGCTTTAATATTGGCATCTACAAGATATTCAAAGCTTAGACCGTCAGATATCGCTCGTCTCAATAACATTAAACTCATAAATCCTCACGTAACAGCACAACAGAAATATTTTCAAAAGATGTTTCAACATTATCATGGGGGTTTTCAAAGCAGAATGAATCAAATAGAGGCATTTCAGATATTGGGTATAAGTGGTAAGGACATCCTCAACTTAACTCCCGAAATGCTCAAGGCAAGACATAGAAAGATGATGATCCAAAACCATCCAGATAGGGGTGGCTCACCATACATAGCCATGAAAATAAATACTGCCAAGGATCTTTTACAAAAGACATTCATGTTCAAGAAATAGACAGGCTAGACTTGATTTTATATATAATGCATAGCTATAAAATATTATTACGGTTTATTTATTGATGCATGCAAAAGCAGGAAAAAATCAATAAAGATCTACTACAATAGGTTGTACTGCCTCTATCAAGATTCGATTTCAGCAGATTGCAGAACTTTCCATAAAGGCAGGCACCAAATAGCATCGGAATGATGCTGTCTAAATTCAAGAATATCTTCACCTATATGTGTGATATCGAGGTGCCGTTTGAAGTCATTTATAAACGATAAAGCTGCTCTTTTGCTTACTTCGTCCTGAAAAATATTCGATTCACCAATTTGCTTTTTAAACAAACACATTTCTTTTTCTGTAAGTCTAGTTTTTAGTGTAAATAACTGCGCAAGCTCAATTTTAATGTATTCGCTTCCTTTTTTATCATTTTGCGTTACGGAATTGCTGGTAGATGCTTGAATATCACATTTAGTGAATGGTGGAGGAGTGCTAATCTCCAATTTCAAAGGGGGCAGATGCTTGGTTCCCACACTTAATGTATCATTTGTAGCCGGATTCAGAAATGAGACATAACTGCTGACTCTCTTTGGTCTTCTGATCTTCCTATTCGGCTTTGATTCGGAACACAGTAAGGCAGGACAATCATTCCATCCTTGAATATTTTGATGGTTAAATTGATATGATTTCATCTTAGTTTTAGATTCGTTTTTCTCAGTCATCTTGATAACAGGCTGAAAATGAACCTGCAACGATAAAGCATACACACTAGGGGAAGAAATGGTTCAAAGTACAAAAAATTATAAAGTTTCAGTTGGATCTTTCTTATTCATTCTCTATATTATCTGCGATGATGCCAAAAGAAAAAGCGCGACAGGCCAACAAATCTTTACAAAAAAAAATATTAACGAAGAGATATGAAACAGTAAATACATCACTAAAAAGCTAAATGATGTACCTCAATGGTGATGCAAGTAGTGTTTCTTCACGTGCTCACTTCAATTAATCTTTGAGCCTCTAGCGCTTTGTTGAGAACGTCTTCAATTGATGGTCTTTTGGATGGATCCACTTCAATACAGAACTTGATAAGGTTTTTAATACTAGTACTATAGATTGGTGAGTCCGGGAAGGAATACTTACCAGAACTTATCGCCAAAGACATGTTTGCCCCATTACTCATCTCTTCCCTTTCGAAAGGTGAAAATCCATAAAGCAATGCGTACAGAGTACATCCTAGGGACCATATATCAACCTTATCTGTTATTTTATCTCCGGAACTAACATCAATTAATTCTGGTGCCCTGTAGGCTAATGTGCAACGTTCATTAATATTTTCTTGAATTGAAAGTGCCTGGGATTGGCTTTGTATAGTATAGTTCACCTTTTCGCATGAACCAAGGTCACATAGTACTGCTGTACCATCTTCCGAAAGCATGATGTTTGCAGGTTTGATATCTCTGTGAGCAATACTTATGGTTTCTGAAAGCTCTGTGCCATCCTCAGAAATAATACTATTTTGGCTTAGATCGCTCTCTGATGAAATTGTTAAAGGTCTTGTAGACGAACTGCTTCTTCGATTATTTTCTTCTTCGTGACTTAGAAATGGATTTCGTTCTTCCGAGTCATCATTTGACGTACCATTTCCACTATTGATCTCATTAGAGCTCAACTCTGTAAATGGGTCGCGAGATTGAAAGTTTTGGGAAATCCGTATCCTGGTATTGGTACTCAACTGATGTCTATGCATAGCAATCAAGCCACGGCAGATGCCAACAAAATATCGTAAGGCCTGATTCTCACTAATATTCGATTCATCAACACTATCTTTGTCAATTATATCTTGCAATGAGCCATTTTTAAAGTAGGGAAGAAGTATATATACTGTCTTGGAGCCATCAGGTTCCTGTACGATTGATGAGCCCACAAGGTGTATAATATATGGAGACTTGAATTCTCGGTAAAATTCTAGTTCTTTCATTGTCTGTTGAAAATTTCCGTTGTTATATGAGCAATTCACCTTTTTCAACGCATATTTTGATTTATTTCTGGTTGACTCCACTAAGTATACAAAAGAAAACCCACCTTCACCCAAAACATTCAGTATACGAAATTTGGACCCATTGACCTTTAAAGTAGGTGTTTGATCCAACACGCACGGACAACAACAGTTAAAGATATCCCACATGATTTAGCATTTAAAGACTCTTAGACCAATTATTCCAAAAATTGTATGTAGCATTCGTTTGCCAAAGCAGAGTTATACGGACATAGATGGAAATTCAAGAGGCGTATTGTTGGGGGAACAGCTGTTAAGGGCATACACATGTACATCCGTACATGCCATAAATGTTGGTGTTCAGCACTAATTTTTCGACCGGTGAGGGAGGGGGCCTCGAAAGGGAAATTTCCATGTAATGCAGCGAGCTAAAGCAAAACCTACATAAACTTTCCTCATTTTGAGGTTCAAAGAAAAATTTTTGTTTATCGGCTGTTACGATATCACAAGTAGCAAATCGAAATTTGTTAGAGTTGGACATCCGTTAGGTTCATTTGATTTGTGAATTTATAAGAGAGAACTCAGCTGGTCGCTTGTTGATATATCATGAGTGGAATTCAAACTACCGGAGATATACAATCATTCGAGAAGCTTTCTTTGATCGCCGCTCATTCTCACATTAGAGGTCTTGGACTAGATGATCATCTTCAGCCTAAGCCATGTGCGCAGGGTATGGTTGGCCAGATGAAGGCTAGAAAGGCAGCTGGTGTGATTCTGAAAATGATTCAGAATGGAAAAATTGCCGGAAGAGCTATTCTGTTTGCCGGACCACCATCAACAGGAAAAACTGCTATAGCCACTGGTCTATCACAGAATTTGGGCAAGGATGTTCCTTTTACAGCCCTAGCAGCTTCAGAGGTGTTTTCAAAAGATATTAGTAAGACGGAGGCCTTGACACAGGCATTCAGAAAAAGTATAGGAATCAAGATCAAAGAAGAGACAGAAGTTATTCAGGGTGAGGTTGTCGAAATTCAGATAGATCGTTCATTGACAGGTGGTCATAAGCAGGGAAAATTGACAATCAGAACTACTGATATGGAGACGATTTATGAGTTGGGTAATAAGATGATCGATGAACTCACAAAGGAAAAAGTCATTGCAGGTGATGTCATCTCCATTGATAAGTCCAACGGCAAAATTACCAAATTGGGTCGATCGTACGCCCGTGCTCGTGATTATGATGCAATGGGTCCGGATACAAGATTTGTTTCCTGCCCGGAGGGTGAACTTCAAACCAGAAAAGAAGTCGTTCATATAGTCTCACTGCATGATATTGATGTTATCAATTCTCGCCAACAGGGATTCATGGCTTTATTCAGTGGTGATACTGGTGAGATCAGATCTGAAGTCAGGGACCAAATCAACAGCAAAGTTGCAGAGTGGAAGGAAGAAGGAAAGGCAGAAATTGTTCCGGGTGTTCTCTTCATTGATGAGGTGCATATGCTTGATATCGAGTGCTTTTCTTACATTAACAGGGCATTAGAGGATGAATTTTCTCCAATTGTTATAATGGCAACGAACAGAGGTATATCAAAAACTAGAGGAACAAATTATATGTCACCTCATGGTCTTCCATTGGATCTTTTAGATAGAACCATAATCATAAAGACAGAACCTTACAAGGAAGATGATATTGAGAAAATTTTGAGTATCCGCTGTCAGGAAGAAGAAGCAGATATATTACCAGATGCTCTACGGTTGCTAACCAAGATTGGTATGGAGGCATCATTGAGATATGCCTCGAATTTAATCTCTGTCAGCTATCAAATAAGCAGAAAGAGAAGAGCAGAAGCTATTGACATTGAAGATATAAAAAGAAGTTACATGCTTTTCTTGGATAGTACTAGATCTGTCGAGTTTTTGGAACAGAACCGCGGTGATTACATTGACGATGAAGGAAAGGTGACATTATCAAAGGGGGAACAGAATGCACCAACTTCAGATGCAATGGACACGTCCGCTTAATTTTCATTGTGTTTATTGAGTTGATGGTTGGAATATGTTTCCTTTTAAATTTTTGTATCATTTGTGTAATAGTTAACTTTGCCTTTCGTTATTATTATAAAGCAACCCAAAAGTGCCTTTTCTTGATGTATCACCCTATGAAATTATAGCTACTTTAGTCAAATGTAAGTATGCTTAGTTATATTACAATGAAAAGAACAAAAAATACTTTAAGAGAAACATGGCCAGCGAAGTAAACGTCTCAAGTTCATGCATTACCCTTGGTGTTCATTATTAATCCCACGATCATTCCATATAAACCCAAAACCTCTGCAAAAATTAATATAAGAACAATTCCCACAAATAATCTAGGCTCATGCATAAGCTGACGGACGCCTTCATCACCAACAACGCCAATAGCATAACCAGAAGCAAGGCATGCCATGCCCACCGAAAGACCACAACCAAAGTGCATACAACCCGTGTATAATGTATATTCATTTTCTGGATTCAAGTTACCTGCTATAAGAACCGCAACAACCAATCCATAGACAGCTAAGATACCAGACATAATAACTGGAATTAACGACTTCATAATTAATTCAGGCTTATATGGACCGATACCAGAGATACCAATTCCGGATTTTGCAGTTCCAATTGCGGAACCCAAACAACTAAACACCATTGCTGCAAAACAGCCGGCAAACCCAAGAAATGGTGCATATGCTGGTGCATATGCGTTTTCGGGTATTAGAGATCTGCAAGTTAGAGAAATAAGGGTTAGCACATCACATCTTGAAACATTTATATATCATTTAACATCTATACTTACAAGTTTTCCATGTTTGGCCCTAAATTCGAATGTAGTTACCTGCTGGAAGGAACCAAAATATGTTTGACTATAATCTAAATATGATGAAGTGGTCAGCTAGTAACATGAATTTACGACTGAATTCCCATACAGCAAGCAGCACAAAAAAAAAAATTGAATGTTACAAAAAGAAGCATTGCGTACAAAAAAGTATATACATATATTTTGAAGAGGGGGAAAAAAAACAGCAGTACTCACATGAAAGATGATCGATATGATGCATTTCGCGTACTCTGGTTTTATTCCCAGCATTAGGTAATTGACACGCGAGACTCTTAACTTCGAACACTTCGGGATATAATATTGAGGATATAAGCTAGAATTTGGTGGATTGATTAGGAATACAATGCCTGAAGAATATGAAAAGATTCACATCGAGGCGGCTGAACTTAAGGCGTTATACTCACGTCTGAAGGCATATTTATCAAAAGTTATAGATGAACAATTGTCAGATGAGCAGTTATTCAAAGAAAGGAATATCCCAGAAAGTGAGAGGCGCAAGATACGACGTAAAATCAGAAAGATCATCTTAAAGCACTTCCTTGGAAAACTATTCAATTCTTTGAAATATTCCCTAGCGGTGGACGATAACGTTATGCATAGTATAGTTGATCCTGAATCTGATATTGTTGACGAACTCAAACGGATGGAAGATACTGAAGAAAAGACAGAACCGTATGATTTTGCGTTAAATGACAAACTACGTTCGATGTATTTTGAAGTCGAAAACATGTTTTCTGTGGTTGCGAAATTACGAAAGAACACTCCAGGTGATGTATACAAAAATACAGAGAGTCGACTGCAGAAAAATGATAATCAGATCAATGAAATTATAGCAAAGGAGAAAGCATCTTTAGATAAATTAACAAAAAATGAGACTGAAGCAAGCGACGATTCGACAGTGCCACTAGAAAATGAAACCTATGATGATTTGTTGGATGATTACGAGACATCTCTCTCTGATATTGCATCTCTCAAGAAGAAACTTCCTAGCACACTCTCTCAACTTGATAATCTCATTTCCACAGTAAATTTCCTAAATCGTTAGATGCAAGCATGAACAATTATAAATCTTTAATCAGGTTTGCTGAAATTTAACTTTTCTACAGATATCATATTCTTTTTGTATATTAGTGGTGACTTTGTATATTAATTTTTTGCATAATAACTGCATCTAAACGGTTAAAACTTGGTGTTGGACAGAATCAATCTTCCCTAAGATAACAATAAGATTCAATCCAAAAAAAAAAAAAAAAAAGGATATCTAGTAAATTACTCTGTGTATATTCACCAATAGAACCGAAGACAATTTTCGCTAGGGTAAGGAAGATTGCATCATCAAGAAAAGTGCATCCTTTATCAACATCACATTTTACAACGTACAGATTGACGCATTCTTAGGCCAAATTTCATCCAAGCTCCAAATATGCTCGGCCTTCAAGACGAGGGTCTTCTTAGGCGATACGCTGCTAAAGGTCAAGGATATGTTTTTCCAACAAACGGTATTCCAATCGAAACACTCATAGTTTGTGTTTGTATAATTGTGGTTTACATTGCATCTTTGTTTAACGGAAACATTAGATCGGACATGGCCTTAAAGCCAGATTCACTTTTTCATATTTCAGAATTGCCACGTTTATCATCCTATGTTTGGGTTCATTCTGGCTTTTTCCATCTCTTCTTTAATGTTTTGTCGCTCTGGGCACCTTTAGCAGAATTTGAAAGAACAAACGGCACGTTCCACACGGCACTAGTCTTATCAATATTGGCCACTGCTGTTGCTATTCCATACTGCCTTCTAGGCACTTTGTTTTTCCCAAACACTGTGGTTCTTGGAGCTTCCGGCTGGGTCTTTTCGTTAATTTCGTACTTTTCCTATGTGAACTCTTTAAGCCACAGAACTGTGAAGCTTTTCAACAGTTGGGAAGTTCCTACACTCTCGATACCATTTATTTTCATGCTCACTGTTTTTTTGATGGTCCCGAATTCCAGTTTGATTGGACATTTCCTTGGCATTGTGACAGGCTTTTTGTTGGCCAAGGGTTGGTTCATTAACTTAACTGTTCTCCCATTCGGCTTGATGGAGAAAATTGAAGCACGTTTGTCTGGCTTAATTGATCATCTTCCAGGCATATTCAACTACGTTAGGGAGTCGTCGGTTAAAAGTAGTAGGTATCAATATAGCAGTACTGCTTTACCGCTTTATACGCAGGATGAAGACTTATCCTCGCGGCCTTTACGCTTATCAACAGATGAGAACTTGCATGAGGACAATGCTGGTCCATTCATAGGTACAGGACACGTCCTTGGATCAAATATTTAATATTGTAATAATATTTCTCTTATTTTATACATCAGTATCAAATGGCTTTGTATACAATTGCTCTTCTATAGAAAAAGAAGATACTTTAACCCACAATATTATGAAGCAGGAAAGTTGGAGAAATGTACTTTTTTGCATTATAACCTAAGGATATACAGTTGTTTCAAATTACTTGTCACTCCATCAGCCACTGAAAAATCAAAAAATAAAGACACTACAATGTTGTTCTCAGGCTGTGGCCTCATTCATCACAGTTATGCTTATTACTAATGTACAGCTAATACTCATGTCCAGTACTTCCTCAGAAAAGTATTAACAAGTAATAATGGCCTTACTCACCTAGCGCCTCATAAATCATATTATAAATGAATCAATTCAGAGTCTTAAAGCATTCATTTTCCACGCAACACCTTTGCAAACTCCTCAATGTCGATCTGACCATCAGCATCTGTGTCCGCAGCCTGCAACATTTGTTTGGCTTCCTCATCTGTGAGTTTTTCACCAATTGTAGTAAGAACTCTCACCAACTCAGTTTGTGAAATTTTTCCATCACCATCACTATCAAACACCTTGAAGGCTTCTAAAATCTCCTCTTCAACATCCTGCTCTTTGATTTGTCTGGCCATCATCGTTAGGAACTCTGAGAATTCGATTGTTGAGTTGCCATTTGTGTCGATCTCGTTCACGAGATCATTTAATTCTTGTTGTGTAGGGTTCTGTCCCAAAGCTCTCATGACTGTTCCAAGTTCGGAAGCGGAAATCTTTCCATCACCATCTTTGTCAAAAATGGAGAAAGCTTCCTTGAACTCTTCGATCTGTTGAGATGTAAGTTTTTCACTCTGCATTGAATGTTAGTAAGGTGTTTCCTTCACAAATATATAAGAATCATTAGCCCGACCAATATATTCACCTTTCTCGGCAAAAAAAATCAGATTCCATGGCCTGAATATATCGATTTGCAAAACTTGTAATTTTTTACTAAAAGTTTAATCTCAAGCAGCATTCCGGTTCAACGTCTCTTGTTACAAAATTGCAATGCTTCGCATTCAGTTTAAATTATTGGACAAAACTTACCATTTTTTCCCTGCCTTTACTCGTTGAATTCTTATTCAATTTATCAAATTCTGCTTATCAGGAGGATCCGTGCATGCAGCTTGGAATATTACTAACTACGTAAGTATGGGCTTGTTATTGAAAGGGAATTTGGTGGTGTACCACCGTTTTTTTTCTTTTTTTTTTAGGTGTTGTTGACAAGTTTTATTTTTAACTTTTTTTCTTTAATTGGGATTTGCCCGTAGATTCCATCAGGTTCGCGACGCGGTGAACGGATGTAAAATTTATTGTCAACCCGAAAGTGATGACAGTCCGAAAATAAAATAAGAAAATAAATTAATTATAAAAGATGATAGTCCCGTCTATAGTCTCAAAAC
>ERZ746981.91-NODE-91-length-78171-cov-12.595359_pt1 | contig 78171 bp, 36 predicted proteins | sample MGYA00374948_ERZ746981 | MGnify/ENA primary metagenome ERZ746981 (study PRJEB28757, sample SAMN06711160) | food metagenome | host: microorganism | place: China:Harbin | collected 2017-01-30 | study: EMG produced TPA metagenomics assembly of the Analysis of Microbial...
TATATCTGTCTGAACATTAATTTGATTCACATATTATAAATCAAATACCAGTTGAACCTTTATGCGTTATTAACATACATAACATTATTATAACTTATAGGTTTCGACAGGAAGATAAAACAATAACCTTATAAGTAGCATAAGACCCACTGTCTAAGTTGTCGTGTAGGAAGAAGAATGACAACTATATAAAGCTTAGATATTCTCTTGTGTCCACACTAAATCTTATGTACAAGTTATGAACTACAATAAATATCGAAACACTATACTAATCTGGTAACACAAATTTTAATAAAAAGGCCCTACGTACTTCATTTTGTTTATTATTATCGTGCTCTTGCTTTAGAATTTTAAATACCAAATTCATTACCCGGCAGTATTTATTAATGTTATCTGCTTCCCTTCAAATCGGTTATAACTGTAAAAGCAAAGAGAGACATTATATGTTACTCACTGGCTTTAGAAGGGCAAAAGGAAATATTTCATTATTAAACACGTTAGCACAAAGGATCTGTTGGCTAATATTTTTCCAGAAGCTGTCACTACCAAGGTATTTGGTAAGCTAAAAGAGCATACTAGTTCAGATATTTCAAAACAAGGAAGCGTGTCGGTCAAATAAAAATATGACCTAGTGTAAGGAAATTATAATTGTATGCCATTAGATATATACATTTTTATAAGTCTCGCAGTAATGGATAATTTGTATAAAGGCTGTCTCTTAATAGGTTACGTATTTTTTGATTTCCAATCACATCTTCCTTTTTAAGGTAAAAAAAAGGATTCGGAATAAACTCTTCTCTCCGATATCACTGAGTATATTGCTTTTGTGGTGATCAATCTAATAACAAAGATGTAATTCAATTTGAAGGTAATTACAGACAACATCTGAATTAGCTAACTTTCGATTTTAATCATAAGTATCATTCATACAAATCATTCATTAAGAAACATTAACTTCGGACGTTTGCTAGAATCCAAAGCACTTTGGAACCACTTGTAAGAATCTAATTTATACCATGATAGCAACAGAACGAACCCTATCTATAAAATTATGAAGATGCGTAAAAGAAAAGCTAGTATTCGGCAGGTCTGAAATGAATTGTAAAAATTGCCCAAAAACGACTTCAAATATGTAAGCCTATTGAGTATTACCGGTATTGTCTCCTCCTGGATGTACGTAAAATATAGCTCATAAAGCTTCCAATATTCAAAGAAATATATTTATAGATTATTTTGGCTTATGAAGCTTTCGATCTCTTAGGAATCACTTAAACCGATTCTGTGACGCATCCTTAATTAAGGAAGCTCCTTATTTTTTTACCTTTTTTTTTTGATATTATAGTGCGATTTACTTTTGATAAAAATGATAGCAGTGTACATCTTCCTACATCTAAACTTCATGTCAATCCATCGTTATTGCAGTTTCTTATTCGCAGCACAAGCTTGTACTATTCTCAATTGTCGAAGACTTTTAATTTATTAACCTTTAACTTATCAACTAAGATAATTCTTTTTGGAAAATATGAGTGATTCCTTCGATAAACATTCCATAATTGAGCTCTCTGATGCACAATCTAATAAATCGAGTCAAGAAGTTAATTTAACAAGTATACATGTCACTGGTGCAGATAAGTTTTCCGACAAATTCCTACAGAAAGGCCTTGCACCGCTACTCAGAACCTCTGATTCAACAATTGGCGATTTGATCACTGATGCACAAAAGTCGGCCTCTTTCTTTTGGGGCACCGATTGCTTTCAAAATGTTGATATTCTAATAGACAAGGATTTGGATTATAAACAACCTACACATTCTATGTTGTCCACAGAAGTACCAATGAATTTAAAAGCATTTGTGAATCTAGTTCCTTATCGATTAAAATCAGTCCAATTTGGCTCTGTACATGATAGCATTTATGGTCATTTACTTTCGCTAACATACACGAACAGAAATACATCTGGAATTGCAAACTACACCCATTTAGCTGCAACAGTTAATAAACTTGATGCTGAAAAGGGTCAAACAATTACGGGTACATTTAAAATTCCAATGGCTAATCCTATTAATAAAATTGTTGCCAATTTTTCTGCCCGGAATGGAACGGTTTCCAGGTTCCAATCGAAAAATCAGGTTATCGGAAGTGCACAATTTGGCTTTGAAAGGCATCCATTATCAAATCCGAGTGGGATCGACTGCTCATTTTTTGGAGGCTTGAATTTTGCAAAACGGTCGATTCTAAATGTTGCAGATTCAGCCAGTGACGAGGTTAAAACTTATGCAGGAGATAGCCTTAAGCAATCGTTGATTTTGAATTTGAATTTTGGTCGGCTTGACTGTATTCCTGCTTCGGAAGGTGCTTTTCCTCTAGAAGGATTTAAATCAAATTTAAGGGCGGAATATACCGACCTTCCATTTATGAGTGCCCAAGGTTCAAATAATGACAAGGGAGATCATTTCGAGAAGCTCGAGTTCAATGGTGCAGTTTTTAAATCCTTTCTTCAAGATAATATAACGTTTGGGTGTGGAATAGGCTGTGGAAACATAAGAAACTTAAGGCCGTCAGTGTCAGACACTGTTCATTTCATGGATAAGTTTTATGTTTCGATGCCGGGTTATGGGACCCTGGGCCTGAATCATTCATTTATTGGTGGTAGGTCATATTTCTCGTATAATTTTGTGCTGTACACCAGATTGCTATTTGCTTCTAAGAAAAGTCCACTTAGAACTTACTTTTCTTTATCCGGTGCAAAGCTTTGCCAGAATTTGGACGACTTGATAAATCCAGAAACGAACATAAACTATCTAAAATCGACAGCCTCAACTGGTATCACATACAAGGTCGGCGACTATGCTCATTGTAATATCGGATATCATTGGCCACTGGACGTGACCGATGTTGGCGATATTCATCCCGGCATTGAACTTAATGTATCCTTGTATGGCGACTTTTAATTTAGTTGCCGTATTATTTGTGAATGATATCTTATATCACTTACAAACTTATTTATATCCAGAACAGACACTCAAGTATGCTATCTGGAAATTATTTAATTATCCATAACTTTGGATCTGTTTAAACTTTATTCCATATAATATAATTTTACGCATAAGGAGTACACAAGAATGTTATATATTTGTTGCTAATCATGCATCCGGATTATGAACTATAAACAAGTTGGCGCAAAGTTTCATTGCACATATAACTAAATAAAAATTTAGTCATCTTTTGGACCTTCATTGCTATCATTTTTATGATCATCTTCCTCTTTTCCCTTCTCCACTGTATGACCTTTATCTTTGGGTTGAGAAGAATCCGAATTTTTTCCATCCTTCCCATTAGCGTCCTTTTTCTCCAATTCTCTCTCCTCTTTACTTTTAATATATTTGTCGAATGCATCATTTTGATCAGGAAATGGTCTTTTGCCTAACAATCTGACCATATCTTCCCGCGTAATCACTTCCTTTTTTAATAAATACTGAGCAACAAGCTCAACTTCCTTAGACTTCTCACTTAAAAGTTTCTTACATCTAGAATAGCACTCATCAACAATACGATGGACTTCAGAATCAATAAGAGCGGCGGTTTTGTCACTAAATGGTTTTGTCATATCTGTACCCCTATCAATGTTGTAAGAAATAAGACCAACTTTAGGGGAAAGACCACACGCCATAACCATTCTTTGAGCAATATTAGTCACCTTTTCAAAATCGTTCGAAGCACCTGAGGTGACGGAATCAAAATGAAGCTCCTCACTAACTCTTCCTCCCAATGCCATAGTCATTTGATCCATTAATTTATCCGTTGAATAAAGATAAATGTCCGGAGGAAGATATTGAGCATAACCCAAAGCACTCTGCCCTCTCGGAACTATAGAAACCTTTAGAAGAGGATCTGCATATTTTGTGAACCAACCAACAATCGCATGTCCAGCCTCATGATAGGCGACAACCTTCTTTTCATCAGGCGACAAGACTTTACTCTTCTTCTCCAATCCAGCTATAACACGTTCAATGGCTTGCTCAAAGTCATGAAGTTTAACACAATCCTCATTTTGTCTTGCCGCACCTAAAGCGGCCTCATTGCAAACATTAGCAATATCGGCTCCGGAGAATCCAGGAGTAAGAGTGGCCAAGCGTCCCTTTAAATCTTCTAGATCACAGTCAGGAGAGAGCTTGATTTTCTTCATGTGCACGCCGAAAATAGCCTTTCTTCCTTCCAATTCTGGGTTACTAAGATAAACCTTTCTGTCAAATCTTCCTGGTCTAAGCAATGCTGGATCTAGGACATCGACTCTATTAGTTCCCGCAAGAACCACGACATAATCACTGGATAAAAATCCATCCATTTCAACAAGTAATTGGTTCAAGGTGTTTTCACGCTCATCATTTCCACCAGATGCTTTACCCTTAGATCTGGACTTACCAATAGCGTCAATTTCATCAACGAAAACGATAGATGGAGCATTCTCTCTTGCCGTGGTGAATAACTCACGAACTCTCGAAGCACCAACACCGACAAACATTTCGACAAATTCAGATCCTGAAACAGAATAGAACGGAACCTTGGCTTCACCTGCTGTTGCACGTGCTAATAACGTTTTACCCGTACCTGGTGGTCCGCATAATATGGCACCACGTGGTATTTTAGCTCCCAATCTTTCATATCTTTGTGGATCCTTTAAGAAGTTGACAAATTCCAAAATTTCTTCCTTTGCCTCATCACAACCAGCGACATCACTGAAGCTGATTTTGACATTTTTCTCCGCATTGAATTTTTTGAACTTCTTCTGTTTTCCAAACATTCCCGCTCCCAGACCACGTCCGCTCTTCAGAATCTTTGAAGTTGACCAGAAGATGAAAGCAAAAAGAATTACAGTCGGCAACAAACTCCAAAGTGTTTTCCCGATAGGAGTGCTGTGAACATAGCTCACAGGAATGCGCACGCTATCAGGCACCTTATTTTCATCTTGAGCTTTCTTGAGACGCTCCTCAAAAGTTCTCACAGAACTTATCGTGAAATAATACTCTGCATTTGCTCCCATTGGTTGGCTCCTGCCCTTATCATTGAGAACAACACGGACCCTGTTGTTATTGATCACAATCAACTTTTCAACGTAACCTTTGTCAAGAAGAGAAGTTCGAAAATCTTGCCAAGTAATCTCTTTTTCAAACGAATCTGAACCAAGCATATACAACAGAATGATACCCGTAGAAAGCCAGATCAAAAACCATTGAAAGTTAACCTGTCCATTAAACATCTTCATGTTGTTATTGAATCCACCATTGTTCTTATCTCCACCAGATGTCTTTTGAGAAGAGTTGAAATTCTCATCTCTAGCAGGCTTGATATTCTGATGTTGCATCAAAAAGAAATCCACCAAATTTTGGTGGAACTTCTGAACATTTTCAAATTTTTGTCCGGGGTTTTTGCTATCAGGATCTGACAGTATCACACTAACGACCTTAGAAGCAGAAGGCGAAGCTACACCTTCGATACCATAGTTAATAAATAACTCCGTAATCTTTAGATTCTTGTGATATTCATTAAGTGAATTATCGTACCAGATGACCTTCAATTTCTGATACAATTGCTTTGCTTCTTCATCACTGAATACTCTTCGACCCTCTGAATTAAATTTCGAAGGATCACTTTTATGATCGTCATTCCCCTTATCTGCTTCATTGTGCAAATATCTTTTGATATTGAACCTTTGAACAGTTCGTTCCCTTGTCATAGGGCTTGAAAAGTAACGATCACCTGTGAAGAAAAAACATGATGCGCCATCCCATACTTGGTTTGCTTTTTTTCCTTGAGTAAACAAAGTGCTTAAACCACGCACAGAAGATCCCCAAGGAACCAAATGTGTACCACTGACCAGACACTTCAAAGCAAAGTTCGATCTCAAAGAATTACTAGCTCGGCAAGATGATAATGCCATACCTAGCGAATTTGGTACAACCATACTTGATGAAACGAGCCAATTTAGTTATTACCCAGCAATAACTAGTACCGAACTTTTAATAGAAATAACCGCGATAAATAAATAAAGGAAACACAAAATGGCTTTTGGATGGGTACAATAATACTACTCTCTGTTCAGGGTTTGGTATTTTAAAAAATGCAACGGTTAATTAATTCGGGAGTAAACATACTTTGCTTGCCTTCACGTTCACCTTTCCCTGTGTAGTCAGTATTCGTACTTTTTTTTTTTTTTGCCTCGTACTCTACGCAACTCATGATTTTCGGATCTTACAAAATTTCCGAATGCTTCGTACTTAATGGGTGATAATTGACATCACACATCTATGTGCATTTAATAATATTTTAAACAAAAAAAAACGGAGAAACGATTATGTGCTTTTCAAATTGAATGAAAAAAAGAGGATATTACAACCACATAAACTCTGCAAAATACCAATGAAGATGATTTCTAACTTGAACCATATCTCTCATACCAAAAAAGGATTGAAAAGCTAGTGGATTCTCAGACAGTCGAAACAATTTGGGAAGCATTTTCTAAAACTTGCACCATCTTCCTGCACTCCTTCCTCCTGGCAACAGTAATGCCATTTTCTTGAACCAAAGAATTAATATCCTTGTTGTTGTACAAGCTCTCCAAGAGTACCTTTTGAATTCCGCTTTTAGACTGCTGTATTAATTTCAACATGACTGCCTTTGGTATTATGTCTGCAATGTTCTTTTTCACTATGTTAAAGTAAGATTGAATGAGAAGCTTAATCACTTCTGTTTCTTGAGCCTCTCTCTCTGTCATCTGACCAGTAGCACGCAAAACGTTTGGTGGTGCTTCCATTGTGACAAGCTTCTTCTTATTTTTAGACTGAAAGAATCCACCAAAGAAGGAAGAAGAAGATTTACTTGTGACAACCTCAGCATGTTGCTTCTGTTGGGGAAGTGGCTTTCCAGTCTTCGGATCAACCTGAATCTTTTGTGGATGCATCCTCTCCTGAACAATGTTAATCGCCTGAGGACCTTTCAAAAGATCTGGATGAGCTGTGTTAATGTACGTCTCTTCAGATTTCACAATATCCACAGCAAATGTATTTGTAGGAATAACAATATTACGCAAGTAGGATATGAATATCTGAGATATCTGGTCTTTCAGTGCAGGGTATCTTGTAAAATCGCCCTTAGAGAGTATCTGGGAAAGAATTCTAACTAATTCATCATAGACTAACGTGATACATCTGAGGACAGGTTCTTCAAAACGATGTATCTGCTGTTTGACCAGAACCTCAAATGCCTGAGTACCCACAAACAACGATGGGGACGATCCAGAGGAATTGTACATGATGGTACGAATATCGGCATCCTTAATTTGATCAAATGGATCCAATGCGTAAACACCATTTTTGAAAATCTCATGGAAGACAAAACTGATTCTGGCTCCACCACTTAATTCATTGGTACTGACATCCTTAGTTTGGCCATCAATTATACCGCTGTATTGGTTGCAGAAATCAGTAATAACGTTCAAAACAATAGAACTTGGCGATTCGGCCATTTCGGGTCCTAATGCATCCAACTCCTGCTGATACTTCTTCAAAGCAGTTTCAATACGGAGTTTAATGTCAGGCAACGTTGCTCGTATATGATTCATAAGAATATTACTCAACTTCTTAGCCAAGTATGGAGTTCCACAATATTGTGCCTTTGAGCTATAGGCAGCATGATTCTCAAAGAAATTTCGTTCATCATCCAAGGCAGAACGAATAGATTTATGATGTTCTATATCTTTCTGACTTCTGTTCACAACAGGAACGTAACCACATCTCAAAGGAATGACTCTTCCAGCAAGTATATCCACGACATCCGTACCTTCATCCATCAAATCAACTTTGGTAAGAACACCAATAGTTCTGATTCCTTCGGGATCGACCTCTCTTGCCAGTTTAAGACCATCGGAATTTGCCAAATCTTGATTCGCCGCGTTGACTGCCAAAAGGATTGCATTCGGTCTGGAAATGAATTTCAAGACGAGATCTCTAATCAACTTTTCAATATTCTTTGGCTGATCACCGACGGGGACTTTTGTGAGACCTGGCAAATCAACCAAAGTCAAAGTTAACACATGTGGCGAATAAACACGTAAATTAATTGGGACAGACGAGATACCAGCATTTGAACCAGCAGTAGCATCAGTAGCCCTAACGATTTCCTTTCTAATATTATCAAAGCAGAAAAATCTTCTTCCAGGCAAATGCAAGAATTCACCCCATTCTTGATCGCTGTCCTCTGAAGGTCTTCCATCAGACAGGGTTGGCTTTATGGTTGCCTTCTCCTCTGGAGTGAGATGGTTGTCCAGATGATCGCGTCTGTTAATCAACTGCAAAATCAATGGTCTTCTGGTAACAATACCTGAACCTCTAGGTAAGAATTCTCTTCCGACGATATTTTCAAGCACAGATGACTTTCCTGAAGATTGGGAACCAACAACAGTAATTTGAGGAAGGTCGATTGGCGATGTTGATCCTCCACCGAGAGGGGCAAGAGCATCTTGCAATTTGTTAATGGTCCTAATTAAATGTTCGTCAAGCATTGCCAAATATTTTGTCCTTGGTTATAACCGGAAATAAAAGTTGAATTTAGAATATGCCCGATCTTAAATGTAGCCATGATGTCGATCTAGGTGTAAAGCAAAAAACAAAAACGAAAACAAAGGTTGAGATTTCCAATTCAGTGAGAAAGTAGCGTAGCGAAATTACCATTGGATTTTTTTTTGGAGGGGGGAGGGGAGTACAGCGCAAACCATACGGTAGAGAGGGTAGAGAAATAATTCAAGGCTTAAAAAGTAAGCAAGGGAAAAGAGGGAGGAATTTGAGACATTTTTTTATCCCATCTATAGAAGTTAAACAAGGATCGAAACATCCAAAATCATCTAGCAATAGACAAACTGAATTCAAGTTACCTAGTTACAACTTCAGAAATTAGATTATGGAACATAATTAGTGCTGATTGGTGATTTCATTAAATACAGGTGAGAAATAAAGCCCTTATAGCACCAGACAGGTAGTTAAGTTCGTTGAATAGACTTTAAATCTTTAAAAATACATTTACGATAGCAGGCAAAGCTATATCACTTAAAAGAAGAGGAACATTTTTAGCCCAGGCTCTCAGGAAAAAAATCTATAAGTATGTGCAATGTAATTTTAATTGAACTAAGCAGGTAGATTTGCCTCGCCGAGTGGAATGACAACAACTTGGTGCTTGTATAATCGACGCGTCGATTCGAGATAGATTGCCGATCTATGCCTCTTTTTGAGGTTAGCTCCACAGAGTTAAAATTAAGTATTTTATGTAATCACCAACAATATCTAATTATTGTCTTATCGTCAGTTCAAAAGCGCAGGAGCAACAAAATATTTTATTCGATCCAAACATAAGCCCAGTTACCGGAATAATCGTCCCATCAAAGTTATTATTATTGTTACTTCAATGTAGATGCTTTCTTAAATCTCTGGAACCTTGCTGTTATAAATAAGAATAGTACAAAATGTACCAAAATGGATTGAGAAAGAAAAAAATTTCCCCCTTAAATGCCTTAAATGCTCTGCGCGGTTTAGGTTTGTCACTATTATGTACTCGTATGACGCAACGTCAGCACTCTTTCGTATTTTTTTCTCACTAGTAGGAAAGTGATATGATAATATGTGCAAAACAATAATAATTTTTATGCCACGCAATTTAACCTGATGTGGAAACAGTAACAAAATAAAAGTACTATCAGAAGAAATGAAAGATACGGAAGAACAATCCAGAATGAAGTTTGTAAATTTTTTCACTATGGAAAGATAAGGAAAACAATCGGAATTCACCACGCGAAAGAGATAAGCTCTCATTTCCATTAAGTACTCTCCATTAAATTCTCCTCCCCCATTCTTATCTAGTACTGAAAAAAATCCGTAGACAAAAAAGTTTTCAGTTTTCATGTTTATTCTTTGGCAACAAACAAGACAAAACCGAGACCTGCTTTCAAGGAGGACATGCTTCAACAATATTCAAACTATTTATATTGAACATAACTCGGCAAAAGTATATATATATTTTTTTTTGACTTTTATGGATTCGATTGCGCAAATTTTTGTACAACTTGTGAATTTCAGTTTACAACTAACTAATGTACACATTTTTTTGCTGATACCTAACAGCAGAGAATAGAGGTGAATACCAAATAGGAATCAAACTCGGAAGGTAGCGAGCGATTTCTTTATTTGTGCTGATGCACTAAATCCTGTTTGATGGCTCTTACAGAGAAGATTCTTATAAAAGTACTCGATTGGGGATTTTGTCTTCTTCCACTTTTAAGCATATATCACTTGACGAAATGTAACAATTCTTCATATAAGGAAGTTTGTGGCAAATTTTTACAGCAACTTTTGATGTTATTACCAACAGTGCTTGTGTTCATGGCCTCTGTGACTTGTATGATATACAATTTTGCTGCTTTCAAAAATTTGTCAGACGTTTTTGCTTCTTTTGTCCAGTTCATACTTTACGGTTACACACTTTTAAGACAATACATGCTATTAAGAGTAGTCCCAAAAGAGACTCAAAGCACAGAAAGTTTTTTATTGGATCCACAGATGATGTCTCAAATAAATTCAACTGGTGTGATTTCAAACACTGCAAGAGGTGTTCAGTTAAGTCCCAAAACTGTTGCATCAGATACTATGATATTTAATATAGACAGCCCAGAGTTAGATGAAAATCCATTTTCCAGATACCTGCAGTCTCATGCTCCAGTTTTAGCTGCCTTACTGGCAGTGACCCCTGTTTCATCTAATGCATTTCCATTAACGACTATAGTACCACCAGCAGAGCCAAGTGCCGTTGAACTACTCTTACGGGTTCAATACTTTGGCACGATAATGGAAAACTTAAACTTTTTGTTTCTTATATTAGGGAAAATTCTACAAATATGTCAATTCTATGTTACTTCAAACCTTACATTAACGCAATCTTTTAAATTTTTCGCTTTGGAGGCGATATTTATGCTTTTTTTCATTCTTTTCAATGGAAGTTTATTACCATTTCATTATGCATGGCAGTTCGCCACTATATTAGGGCTCGATTTTGCTTTATCAATTATCTCTTTGACAAAATCTGAAAGCTTAATGCGGGGAGGAGAGGGGGCAACCTTAGCTGGCAAATTACGAGCTAGATTGCTTGGCCACAAACAACATACGGCAGACAACAACTTTGCGGCACACAACTCAAGAGGTGTTCTAGATCAGGATTATGGAACAATCAATTGCAGCGGGTAGATGTTATTAGATACTGTCCTCTCGACTATTCATAAATTATTTAAAGTGTACATTACAGTTAAAAAAAGTGACCTAGTAAAATTATAACTTTTATTACGACCCACCCTAAAATTTAGCATACGTTATGTATAACTGGATGCACTATAAGGAGAAACTTATATAGTTCACCAGCAAATCAGTTTTGTATCACCTCCTTTAACGACCAATCAGAACTATCCAATGGACATGAATTTCTCGTTTTGATCCATGTATCAATACAATGTAGATGAAATGAATGGTTACACATACCAACGGCCCTAGGACAATTGCTCCTATCTTTTCCAGTTGCTGCACAATCTATGCAAGGCTCCATAAGGTGATTTCTGCAGATAGCACATGTTTCATTGCTTTGATCCCACGACCAAAAGGCCACAGCAGTCCATTTTTTGACCTCAAATCTCTTTTTCTTTGGCTTGTTGTCCTGTTGCTGTTGTGATTGTTCCGTTGGCGTAGCTTCCAATGCTAAATAAAATGAAATAAAGACACGGTTAGTAATGCTTACTTCATTGGACAAGTAAAACTGTTGTATAAAGAATAAACCGAACACTTACAGTCCACATCCATTTGATCAGACATGTTGAAATTTAAAATACTTGTGCAATTATTATCAGTTCTGAAATTATGTCTATGCACGATGATCGAAAGATTTGCGTATTAAGCTGCATCCGATATCATGTATTTCTCTTATAAAATACCAAAACGAAGGCTAATCCATCCTCAACTATTTGTTTAACTTTTTCTTGGGGCAGGACGGAGAAAAAGAAGAAGAAAAAAAAAATAAAAAAATAAGGTGAACCGTTTGATTTTTCGAACAGCAGAAGTCTAGGTGAATGAATCACACACATATTTGTTAGATTCAACATAGTCGTGAATCCATATTCTCCTCATTACTGGATACATCTAATTTCAGAAAAAGAGAGATGAGTGAACAGAATAGTGAAGGAGTGGTTTCTTCATTATATCCACCACCACCTCCATACGTTCGGTTTTTCACGGACGAGAATATAGAGAAAGTAAAGAAATTAAAGGAGGATGGCGAAACAGAGCAAGAAATTTCTAAAATGAAGGATCTAAAGTTTTTAATACCTCCAACGAAGCCAGATAAGCCAACTTATAGATCCTTTGGTGATGTGTGGCCGTTTGAGGATAGATTTATCACACTTAAAGAGTCTGGGGTCACTCAATTATTTAAAGGCAATGAGAACGAGAACCAGGAGAACGAAGAGGTTTTCACTGTTGAGAGAATAAAGGAACTCAAGAAATTGACAATGTCTTTACTTTTAAACTTTTTGGAACTCGTAGGACTTTTATCAAAGAATCCGCAATATGCATTCAACAAAATCAACAATATACAGATAATATTGATAAATTTACATCACTTACTAAATAGTTACAGGTTACATCAATCCAGAGAATCTCTTATTCTTCGAATAGAGGAGAAAATTCGAAAGGATCAAGAAACAATTGATAAAATAGAGCAGACTTGCAAAAATGTGGAGGCAAAAATTAATATGTTAATATCTTCGGGTGAATTACAGTCGGAACGGCCTCAGAGTATAAAAAGACCAGAAAAGAAAACTGGAGAAGGAGATTATTCTTTCAATTCCGAGAACGATGATGCTAAGATGCTTAAACAGAATGCTATTACGAAAATAATAGAGGGTATAAAAGTCGACGAGACTTCCATGAAAGATGCTAGGAACTTATGATAACTAGTTCATCTCATTTAGAATATATGTATCATTAATGCCATCATGTCTATGCCTGTATATATGTACAAGGATAATACTATATAATTTCCTATATAAATAAGCAGCTTTAGCTTTGGCTGTGAAATTCGTAATCACTTTTGAACTCTTCATCATACTGCTTTCTATCAAAACCGGATTCACTGACACCAACAGCAGAAAATTGCTGTACCAATCCTGACCTTATGAATGCCCTTTCTAGGAAATTCCTTTCCACAAACTCAAAATCAGGCTGCTCATGCAATATATAAATTCTGCATTGCACAGGACCATTTGAAGTTTCCCCAAACGGAGGATAAAATGCAGCTGGAACTAAACCTGAGGGATTGTATCTCAGCCTTCCAGCTAAAGTAATAAATTCATTACAGTCTCTAATTGTGTTCAACCCTAATACAACGATGTTCCTTAAACCATTGAATGTCAGACTTGTCAATGAGCCACTATGTATAAGAAGTATGCTTGACTGCTCATTTGAATCTGCTTCAAGAAAAAATGTGGAATCCTCAGATGGATTATATAGTTTGGCCCTTATTTTAGATTTGTTGAGTAACGCAAGAACAGTTTTATCCGAAACATCATCTGGGAACACCACCAATATTTTTTCGTTCTTTAAACCATCTACTTTCTTAACAAGTTTATTAAAACCATGAATCAAAATTTTTGTGGACATCTCTCTAACTTCACTCGTCATCCGAGACTTTTTAACATTCCGAACTTTTCTGTAGTAGCCATCGTTCCCGTGAGGACACCTAAAAATCTTATTCTTCCAGTATTCAGGAAAATTTCCATACTGAAATGGCGTCATATCAAACAGTTGAACCTTGAATTTCGATCCATTCTTTGACTCGCCACTAATATATGGATTAACTAGGACACAGCTTACCCCAATATTGGTGGCTATACCTTTACGGGATGGCAAGTCGGTGACACCGTTATATAAACCGATATCAGCGTAGCGATCCCAGTCAAACCATTGCATTTCGTCCCTGATCTGGAATTTAAGTTGATTTGTGCATAAATTGGAAACAGTAAAGACCAATTGCGGATGTGGCTCATTATGAGATCGCCTGTAATCTTGAAGCTTAACGACGTAACTGAGAAGTTGTACTATAGGAAGCTGTCTTTTTGTGTCGATATAAGTTTCAGGATCAACCATACAATCAAAATCATCCACGAAAATAGCAGACAAGTTTGCAATTTTTACGAAATCCATTCCCCTCGTGGAGAGTAAATCCAATAGTCTTTGTGGGGTTGATACAAGAATGTGTGGTGTTGGGAATTCTCCAAGTGTTATCTGTTGCTTTAATTCTTCTTCATCAGTCGATCGATAAAGAAACTGAGCAACTGTGGGTATGTCTGCCTGAACATTAGAGGGTATATCCATCTTTGATATTATTCCTTTTATGAACTTTCTGTATTGTATCACATTATCCGTCGATTTAACCAATATTAGTGAATTTATTCCTTCCCCCCGACGTTTATTTCTCTTTAAATTCAAGGCTGCTATTATTAAGCCAAAAGTTCTACCACTACCTTGATCACCTTTTGCTATCGTGCTTAAATATCCTGTCATTAGCGCTAAAAGTCTTTTCTGAAATTCTGTCGGTTCTTTGGAGTTTAAATACAAACTGACTGCCTTTTCAAGAATACCAACTGATATGAAGTCACTGAAAAGTAAATTATCATTCGCAACTGGGTTTACTTTCATTCGTTGTAAAGCATCTATTCCATGTGCTTCATTGTAACTTTTTACTTTAGGTATTTCCTCCTTAAATTTCAGCTCAAGCATGTTTTTCATATTGGCGTCGAACTCTTGTATTTGTTCCCCGTACATTCGTCTCAGCGTACGGGTATTTAATATATCGCCAGTAGATGAGGTATCATCAGAATTAACAATTTCTTCAAGGAGTTTTTCGTCTCCGATCTTTGAACCAATGTTCTTGTTCGAACCAAATTTAGAGGCTTTATCAGTCCAATTTAAAGACGAAGTACGAAATCCACGTGTCAGAAACGAACACATAGAGATACGCATCCGGTGGTTTACTCCAAATAAAAACGACATAACGCGTTAAGCTGAAGGCACAATCTCGTATGCCCTTATCATTGATAATTTCACTGGTCTATGTGCCTTATTCTTACTTTGTATAATAATGTTGAAATCTTGGCTAATGATGAAAAATAAAATTTTCGCACTGATCTAAAGACATTATCACATGATACATTATCACGTGACCAAAATTTTGAAAAGTGAAAATTTGGGAACTAGATCCATCTGAAGCATCTAGAAAAACAGAGCGGAGGAAAAGAGAACGTAAGGAGGAGAATGCTTTTATCTTTAATCATAGAACATAAAACCGTTATATAGTCTTGATTATACAAACAGAAATAAACATAAACAAAGATAACATTAATTTATGTTTAGAGTAGGACGTTTAGTTCAGACACGGGTGGCCGTCGCCTTAGTGAAAAAAGTGCTACTAAACGGAGTGAGGAGGCAAATAGGCAATTTAAAGAGAGTACCTACACTCAACACAAGGTACTTCTCTATTTCTTCATGTTTAAGACAAAGTTCTATTAAAAGTTCAAAGGACGATAGCAAAAATGGGGACAGAATTAAGATAGACAAACCGTCTTTATTATTGGCCTTTACATGTAAGAAATGCGGTACAAGATCGTCACATATAATATCCAAACAGGCCTATCTCACGGGATCCGTTCTGGTTCAATGTCCAGGCTGCAAAAATAGACATCTTATAGCTGATCATTTAAATGTAAGTATGAAGGAAGTATTATGGAAAAAATGCTACGCATTATAGAGCAGCATACTAACACGACAATGTAAATATAGATATTTCACGACGGTAAGATTAATATCGAGGATATTTTACAGGCCAAAGGTCAGAATGTTTCGCAGAATGTTTCCGATCTTTGCTTTGAGGATATCCCCGAAAATCTAAAGCCGATGCTTGGAAGATATGCAAAAGATGCTCCATCGTCTTTCAAAAAGGTGAATAAATCAAAGGTTGAAACGCATACGCTACCACCTAGTAAGAAAACTTAACTTTGAATAGGTTAGTTTGAAAAGATTTTGAATACATAGATCTATATGACTTTTAGACCGGGTAAAGATCAAAAATTATACATATACGAATTCGGAAGTTCTAATTTTTTTTTGTGATAATCCTTAATTAATTGTTTAAGCGCCCAATCCTCAAACATATGTATAAAATATTTGCACATTGCCAAGCTATTAGTGCAATCAAATACAAAGTACGCTGATTTTTATTTCCTATATATCACGTATTTAACGGTTTCATGATATATCGTAATGTACAGCCCTACAAACAAACTGCAAATGTCTAAAAGGACTAAACACTGCTCAAAAGAGATACAGAAAAAGCGAACAGAGATTGTTATTACGGGCATTGACATCAGTGAGCTATTAAAGCAGTGGAAACAGGGCATTTTGTCTATACAGGAAATTTTCTCAAATATATCCGATAATATAAAAAGGTTGCAGTCGCTGGATCCATTGCAATATGCCTGGTTATTATTTCATAGTACGACGTTAATTGGAAGTATCATGTATGGAATCTCCTTACTTGATAATGATGCAAAGATATTTTCTGTTCCTTGGTATAACATGGTTATAATAAGTTCAATAATGACTTATGGGATTGTTATTTATACGGGTGCCGTTTATACGGAGAGAAGTCATACAAACTCAGCAGCTTCTTTCCGCGAAGATATAGAGCAAAATGTTCCTTTGTGCAGGATTCTCAAATCAGAGAATACTTATCTATTCATATATGCATGCCTTTGGGCCTGCACGCATCAAAGCATTATAAAGATATCATCTTTTGGCATTTATTCATTTCTTAATTTGATGAATCATATCATATTTGAGCTGTTTCCAGAACATTCATTTTCGGTATGCTTAGCACCGCTTGCCAAATATATAGAAGGTCCCCTTCTCATTATGTCTGCACATCTAGATTTACTCGCAATTATTTTGCTTGCTAAGGAAGCATACGCTCAAAAATCATTATATTGTCTCATATTCTATTTATTTATATGGGGACTTAGGGTTGAATATTCCGATGCCAGCCGAATTGCAATCTCAAATATTCTTGTATTGATCAATTCTTTATTATTTAACAACCTTATGCCGCAATTTGTTCAAAAATACTGGATTGAAATCAGAACTGCAATTATAGAGCTATTTTCATTGGATAAATCAGAAATTACCGATACTAATATGCATTATGAGATCAGCCCAGTGGAGGGTAAAGCATCTTCAAAAATCTAAATTGAAGATTTTCAATTCTATTAAGTATTCTTTATAAATGAAGATCCTCCCTCCGACCAGAACTTCAAACACTACTCAAAATTATTTAAATTACAACTCCCTTTTCATCTTTTGTAGCCTTTCATATCCATCTGTGTACTCCCACATTCGCTTTCCCTTAGAAATAAGTGATCTGATGGATGATTTTGCTTTGAATTTCCAATTCTTGCATACAAGATCATCCGCACCAAATCTTCCGGGCAATTCGCCAAGATCTTGGTATGCTTTGATCAAATCAGCACACGTGTCAACAGCTACATTCCAAGAATCCTCTTCAAGTGTTAGCTTTGGCGAATTGACGGACGCTCTATAGGCCTTCTCATAATTATCTAAAACAAGCCATGGCTTCCTCCTCCATTGATTAACTTTCGCTATATCCTTCCAACATCTAACATCATTGTTGACAACAGAAGGAACCTTATTGCAAACAAAATCTATACAGGAATTTTGAAAGAATGTGAGACTTTCGGGATCATATGGATCTCTTGTTAGGACACCAATCAACTTTTCCATAACAGGAATATCCAATTTACTAGATCCCAACGAAGTTTTGTCACTGTTAAGTAAAATAATTGAAGCTCTTAGCACATCGGACCATTTTCCTAATTTGATGGCTATAGTCAAAAAATTCTCCCAAATTCTCCAAGATTTCTTAGTAGCATCGCCAGCATTTATTGCCTTTGACAATGCCTGAAATGCTTCCGGAAACTTCTCCAATTTAATTAGAGCGGATGCCAAATTGGACCAGGCATAAGGACTGCTATCGTCTATGTTAAGTGCTCTATGAAATGCCTCGGATGCTAACTCATAGTTTGAGACTTCCAATCCCATACATCCATAAAAGTACCAGTTATCAAAGTTTATAGGGTTTGAACAAAGGCAATCATACAAATTATCAATGGCCTTTTTGACATCACGCTCTATACCCGAATCCTTTGGTGGCTTGTAATAATACTTAGCCAAGGATGATTTGGCATTAGCATAATGACCAAGCTCCCAGGATTTTTCCCAGTATTGTGGATTAGTTGTAACATCTCCCAAAATACACCATGCTCTCGCATTGTCTGGATCTTCCGCAACAGCCTTTTCAATGACACTCCTGGCATTGACTTTATCCCCAGTTGTTTCGTAGCAAACCGCCGCATCAGGCCATTGTCTCAATCTTTCATATATTTCCAATGCAGACTTGAATAATCCTAATTCGGTGAGTTTGTGAGCAAGTTGCAGATCCATTTCCCACTTCGGCATTGCAGAAATGACATAAACATATCTTAAACGAATAGAATTTGCCAATACTTTCCTACTATCAATACTTCTATTCAAAAACTCCTGAGGAAAGCAAACATCATCATCTGACTTTGGAAACAATCGAGCAGTTTTATCGGAAGTAATGCCTAACTCTTCAACCAACGAATACAACTGCAAAACACCTCTTTCGACAGTGGCCCTCTTGGAAGCCTCCAATAACGATCTGTACCAAAGTGCACGTGAAAATAAAAGCCAGTTAACTGAACACTCAGGAGAAAACAAAATTCTTTGAACAAGCGCAATTAATTCTTCGTCGACCAACGCATTTCCTTTGGGAGTATTTTTCTTGATTGCCTCCATCCTAGATAACAACTGTGCATAGTCCAATCCAGCAAGGGCGGGTTGAGCATTCGGATCTAGGGCATTCAAATCATTTGGAATATCTGCCTTGTGCTTGGCTGTTGGGAGAAGCTTTCTCGAAAAATCGACTGATGATTCATCGGAAAAGTCCGTGTAATCTATTTTAATTCTTTTAATATCGTTGAGATCATCATATTTCAGAGTTTCTCCTTTCTGCTTGAAAATTTCATCGTCTCCCAATTCATCAAATACTGGCTTTTCAAGAAAAGTATCATCATTAAGCTTAACATCTTGAGGACTTAAATTTGAGTCATTAGTTTGAAGTCTCAAAAGTGATTCCTTGGATTTTGCCAAAACGGTTAAAGCGGCAATTGATTTATGTTGATATTTTGTTCTTTTAGCTTTACAACCTGTGAGTACGAGCTCAATACCCGAAATATCACCTGCACGTGATAAGGACTCCATAGTCTTGAGTTCAGAGTTGCCAGCCAACGAACATTTTGCTAGCTCTAACTGTCGTGTAAGCAGGAGTGCTTGCCCTATTGAACTTGCTCCTATACCATCTATAATAGGAAGAATCCGTTCCTTGGATAGCAGTGAATAACAGATGACCGTTAGAGAAGCAGAATAATCAGAGTATAATGATTGCAAAATCTGTAAAGCCCTCTCTCTCCACCAAGAGATGGATGCCAAAAGTATACAATTAGAACTAATTATGTTGGATGTAGAGCATGAAAGTTGAACAAACTCCTCTGAATTCATTTGTGCAGCTTCGGGACTAAGAAGGGAAACTTGAACCCCTTGCAAGGTCTCAAGAATATTACATGCTAATGCAAGAAACAATGGTGAATCGACCAAATTATAAGGCTGCTGACCTTCTATGGATAATAATTTAAGCATATTCCTCTGAAATTGTGCAGCATACTTTTCATCTGATGTAATTTTAGAGGATAGAGTACCAATAAAGCCTAATTTATCTTTTAAAGATAACAATGGTAAGGTTGGTCCAGTGAAATTCAATTGCACAAATATCTGTAGAAATAAAACTGCAAGGGATAGGCAGTATGTCTGTTGGATTGAAGCATCTAGATTTATATCAGATATATTAGAAATTATCAGCTGAGTAATGCCGGTGATTAATGTGTAAAGATCCGCTTGATCGCATCTTTCATTACTGATGAATTTCGTGATCAGATTTTGAATCTTCTCATTTTGAAATACTTGATTTGCGAAAACGTCAGACTCTATAACTTTCGCATATTGACCATTGATTAAACGTGTCGTAAGTTCATCTAGCTTTGTCTCTTCCGAATCGCACTGTAGTACGGAAACTTTTGTATCAAGAAGAATAAGACATCTGTGTATATTTATTAAAGCATTGGAATCCATCTTGAATTATGCAAATTGATGACTTCACCTTCTATATATTGAACTTCATAAGATATTAAGGACCCAAAGTCAAAAAGTGAAAAAATATATATATATGTATGTCTAAAATTTATCAATAGCGGGAAATCTTGGCAGATACTGAAAATTTTCATCAATAGATTTATTATCGTCAACTACAAGTATAATGATAATTGGTTTTGCCTCATTATACTATATGAAAAAAAAAAATCATAACTAAAGCAAGCTTATATTTCCAAGAGTAATTTGAACATGTCACCATAGATTGCTTATTCAAATTTAGTGTCTTTCACTCCCTGCTCAACATCACGAACCATATATGGATACCAGTACAGAGCGGGCCATATTGTACAAAAATGCCAGGTTGCGTGTGCATCAAGAAGATCCATAATTGGAGGAAAATCAAATAATTCAAATGTCATTCCTAAACTGACACTAATGACAAGAAGGATCGGTATTAACGTCCAGTTGATTGCTTTATTCTGTAAGTCAACAAGTATATTTGTTGATTGTCTACGCTGCCTGAACGTCCTTATGGCATGAAGAAACCATAGCACATCTTCACTGATGCCAACAATAACATTTGCACGCATATTATAGGTGTATGACCAGTCATGGAGTAATCTTAGCACATGACATATATACATGGAGATTATCAAAAGGCCGAAAGCAAATCTTTTACCATTGTTAGATGTGAGATAAAGCTTGAAGTATCTTGTTCCCACGCCATACAGACCGGAAATCACGGTCATTCCGGCAAAGTAGTAATCAAGCTTTTCTCTCGTCCATGTGTCACGTAAATGGAACAACGTAGAGAAAATCCATGCGAATGATGCAACCAAACCAATAATCGCGTAAGCCCAATACATACTAGCCGCTTCTGGATTACCACGTATCGACTTTTCTACCTTGTAGTGAGCCCACATACTCTTGAATCCCCAGTAATGAGGGAAGAAATTTCCAATGCTGAAGAGTGTGCTGAAAAATTCTTGAACACCAAACACTCTTGCAAATGGCCATTTACCATGAAATTGCACCACCGATTCTCCCTTTTCTTTTCTATCTGCTGTAATAAACCTTTGACACTGGTAATCGCAATTTTGATAACATTCCCAGCCAAGGAATCTGAGGTTCCAAGCCAATGGAAGGGTAACAAACCTTTTTGTTTCTGTTTGATCTTTCATCATCAAATCATAGCTTGCGTCAGAAACGTCTGGATAATTCTCCCTTCCATTGCAGGTGACAATATCACAAAGCTTACAACAGTCCTTGAACTCATCAAGATTATCACCAATTGAGGCCTCTACCTGCCGAGAAAAGGAAAATCCTAGAACTGTCACTAAAACTGCCTTCGAATTAAAACGCATTATATGTTAATATAACGGTTAAATCTAAAACAACTGTCAATTGCAGACCTGGTATTAATCATAAAAAAAATCAATTCCACTAACAAACAAGCTTCCTATCCGAAACTCTGGTGTTATATTCAAAGCTGAACGCTATATTGCAACCGAATGCCGTTTGAACGCGAAAAAAATATACCGACCTTTTAAACATTACATTTTCACTTCACTAGTTCCCGCAAGGGTCGGCGTGGATACACGTGAAATTGAAAACATTTAAAACAAAGCCAAAAAATAACATTGCCGAAAATAAGGAGTTTCGATTCGCGGCATGTAACTTTCAGTCTTCTTCGAGCAGATTTAAAGGTAACAAAATATTCCGAAAAAAAAGAGATGAACAAAAATCTAAGTAAATATGCAGATCATGTGCATATTTATAATCAGAGGCAATAAAGCTTCCATGGGGCAGAGGTTTTGAAATGCTGAATCACTTTGATCTTGTGCCATGCTTGAAGCAACCAGGAATTCATATCGGTAAGGTTTGTGCCAAATGCGAAGGCAAATGCCCTACATGTGAATCGGTTGTCCATCCTTACCGAGTGGTACATGTTTGCGATGATTGTGCATATGGTCCTCTTGCAAATCGATGTATAATTTGTGGTGCTGCAGACAGCAGAAATGGTTCGTCATTTACCGATGCATACTACTGCTACGAATGTTGCCTGTTGGAAAAGGATCGAGATGGTTGTCCTCGTATAATAAATGTGGGTTCAACACGGACAGATTACTATTTTTCAAAGAAAGGTCGGAAAGCATAATTCAGCTCGTTTAAGTGGTATGAGGAAGATTATTTTCCTTTTCATCGTAAATTTATTTGCCGCAGTTACATATTCCCCTTTAAACACTCGGCTTGAGATTGTGCTCTTTGAGAGCAAAGAGTACTCTATGATATTCAATGTCCTCTGTGAGTTCGTACCAAAGCCACTCTAGTTTTGCATTGATTATCTTTGATGATGATAGCAACTCCTCTCTCGTTTTTGCTTGTAAAGGAGTTAGAAGTTTTAGCATTTGTACTGCTGCAAAATAACTTTGAAGGGCTTCAATTGAATTTTTGATAGACAAATCCAATTCCTTCAATCTATCATCCAAGCCCAAGGCTGATTGGCATGCAATTTCCTGGTATTTATCATCATCAACGCTTTCTGTATTTGTCGCCTGTGTGACATTTTCATCCTCGTTTGTTTCTTTTTCTGAAGATGCACTATCGTCATGATCTGTCTTACCCAACCCATTCGAATGGTCATCAAAGAGCGGTATTTTTTTAATCGGAAATGAAACTGATGCCAAAGCGGACATATAATTTATCTGTGTAATCCATAGTTTTAACTCAAAGAGATTGTCGACCATGTATATTGACCTTGAATTCTCGGTGTAAATATAGAATGTATACGATCTAAGTGGATTATCGATCATATCCTTGTCCATGTTCGTGTTCACCAGTTTGTCCAGACTAAGACTTTTTTCCATTCGTGTTGCAAACGCTTTCCAATGGATGGATAATGCTGGTTTGAAACTACCCCAAAAGTTTGTGGCGGCAGAGTTACTCGGGGCCTCTTCAAAGATAAGTATACTCCTTTTAACATCTTCGGGAAGATAGGTCATTTTGAACAAAGTCAACGATTTGAAAAAGAACATGCCTATAGTTGTCAATATACAAAAGTACTTTTTCCATGATTTCAAACTCAAAGTGGACTCTTGTCGAGAAACCATCCCAAACTTTAAAACGCGCACCATATAGAAATCTTTCCCAGTACTCTGATCTTCAGATCCATATTCGAGTATTTGCGAATTTTGAACATGTAAAAATGAACCCTTTGCTTTTGGAACTTTAAGGACCACAGAGCACGCCGTACCTTCAATGATCCTTAAAATCCGATCCAAACCGGATATATTTATTTTGTCCATGGATGAGCATACCAGTTTTTTGATGTTATCAACATCCTTGATTTTGGAAGATGATGATGCCAACGATGGCAAAATATTGGACGTTTTACTTTCAAGTTTGTCTAATAATATTTCTGATTCGGTACATTTCTCGTCTTTTTCCTTTGAAATAACATCTGAGCCTATAAATGGAAATTCTGTGTTGAAGGTTATGTTCAGCTTTAGTGATTCGATATTTCGCTGACATATTTGTTGATAGATGTCTAAATCCGGTTGTAACCACAAAAATGAACTTCGTCTTTTAAGTGAGGATGTGGAGGACGTTCCCGAACCCAATGTAGTGATACTCTTAGTCTCTATTGTAGATAATGATGGATAAGGTAGGAATTTTTTCCCCGTGAAATCACTGAGGGCAGAAAATGCTTCGTCTGCTTGCTCTTCCTGAATACGGACAAACTGCTGGTACACAGTATTATCATATAAGTATCCAAAGGTCTCTTTCATAACTGCTTCAACATCATGCTTATATTTTCCGTGCTTTATAGGAGAGAGATCATCTTGCTTCAATGATAACAGTAAATTATCTATAAATTCCCATCTCGTCATCTTATGCTTATTGCTTGGATTAAATCTATCAGTATGAAGTATAACCAAAGCATATGTTAGCAAGTAACAATTATCAACATTCATTCCGAGTTCCGGATGCTGCTCGCTGTAACGTCTTCCAAATTCAAAAATAATTCGATCAATTTGTTGAACCTCATTAGGAAGTTGATTGATCATTAGGAATTCTCTCAATGCAATATCGAGCGGCAGAGAAGAAAAATTGAAATATTTTCTAATGTATTCCCTTAATGTAAGTTTCATAAAGTTCGAGTCAGTTAGAGACAATAAAAGAGCCACCGTAGAGCATTTGAACATCCCGAGTACCTCATCAAGGTATGTACTTGGTATGTGCCCATCAGTGGGTGGAAGATCTTTCTTTGAAAAAGATTTCCGCCTTTCAGTTGAAACCTTTGCAACTTGCGAGTCACTATTTGCCCTTAACTTGCTTCTAAAGCTTGATCTAGAAGAAGACCCCCCAGACTTTGATCTCGATACTCTCTGCTTATCTGTTGGTCCCACAGTTTTTGATCTCTTTTTGAAAGTTCTACTATTAGATCTTATACTGAAACTCGAACTAGACCCGTTTGATTCGTGACTTGTGCTTTCTCTTCTACCATCTGAATCATCACATAAAATGCTTGAGTGATCCGTCGAATTAGCACGCTCTTCCACCTCAGGTTTTGCTCCCGATCTTTTAGAGCCAAAAGTTATCTTAGAACCGTCACTTGAATTATTTAAAGAATCACCCATCACCCTATTCGACATTGAATCAGATGGTACTTTGCCAGCTTTGGCAAGATCAAGTAGAGAAGAGCTAGATGCATTTAATAGGAGAAATGACTTCGTCCTCCTCTTAAGCTTGCTTAAAGACAGCGACATAGAATGTTTTCTCTGGTTAACATCAAAACTAGTAACACCAGAATCATTGGACTGACTGACCGGAGAGTAAATCTTGCCTCGACTATCAGAATTTGTAACAAACGCAAGGCTGTCAGATGATTCGCAAGCAAGGGATGAATTATCTTGAATACATATAGTATTAAAAGACTTTTTTGATGACAGTGGCCGATTTTCAAGAGAATTGAAAGATTTTCGATTTCTTAACGATAACCGAGAGAACAAAAAGCCTTTGGAAACCGGCGAGAGTTCGGCTTTGCTCTTTCCTTGTGCGCGTAAATTATCTTTATTTGTGGAAGAGTGCAAATGAAATCTATTCCTTTTTACTGTTCTATCCTTTTTCTGAGTTTTTGGGAGGCATTCGGCCGATATCTTCACCTTCAGATGTTGCTGCGTGCTTTTTATCCTGCTTGATGTTTCTGAATCATTGGAAGAATAACTTCCACAAGATGTGGCTGATGATAATGAAGAAATAGAGGATGATGTGTATGATGAACGTGATGTATGCTGCGATGTGATTTCTGGATTAGAGAAACGAGTAGATTTTGATATCAGGTTATTATATCGACTCTTACTCGATTTCCGCTTGAAAGTTAAAGCCCTTCGCACTCCCTTTATACGATGCCCATGTTTTCTGTGAATACTATCTTGCTCGTCAATTGATTTCTCATGTGTTTCAATGTCGGTACTACCATGATCATTAATATTATTTGTGGGATGCTTGTGTGTATGAAAGATATTGGCGCCCATGAAATTAACACAGAACCTTTTTTGTATGTTCGTAGAGAAGCGATGAAGAAAGAACGCGGGGATAATGCACCTCACTCCGCAGTAGTCTATTATCAAGATCTTTTCCCTTCAATAGGAAGTTGATAAATAGGCACAATTTTCTTCCTTTGGACCAGTTCAGGGTTCAAAAAGAAACAAATTTACTTCTAACACGTCAATTAACAACCGGGACTAAATGAAAGTAACCCAGATACAAAAACGCGAATTAGTTTCAGTCTAAAAAGTTACTGTCCGCAGCAGCTAACAATTAAAAGCATGAATTTGTTGCCTTATTGTAAATCAATTGAGTACGAGTAGAAAGATCAGAACACAATTGAATTTCGAAACTCTAGGATACGTCATCAAAGATTGCTGATGGTTCAATATTACTGGAGTGTTTTCCATTTCCCGTATTTCGTTTTTTTTTTTTCTGCGGTCTACTTTTAATTTTAATATTCGGGACGCATGATACATAAACGAACGGCAAATCACTACAGGAATGCAGGCAGTGCTAGAATATAGCACCCGCGCTCCCCCGGTTTATCCACCTGAAGACGCGTCTTTAGTCCAAATACTTAACATGCATTCCCTATCCACAACTTTCGTTAGAGGAGAGTGCTTCGTAGCATGAATCAATGATTAACGAACTATAATAATTCATAAATGAAAATTTAATTATTATGTGTGTTTGGTAGTACGTCATGGACCGTTCAGAGGATGATAATAACCTCGTTTTTTTTTTTCCCTTGTATCAATTTGATCATCTGGTAGGGAAGTGGGGAAATTCTGCTTTCAAAGACAGGAGTGTAACAAAAAAAAAAAAAATTTGGAAATAGAAATGGAATAATTTCGTTTGTTCATTTAACGTAACTTATACTCAAATCGGAACAGGTCAACATCGATTGTCTCAGTTCCATCTCAAGCGGATTAAGATATACTGTCGGATATCAAAAATTTGCATCTGTTTTGCATATAGTGCACGAAACTTGGAACACTTAACGGATTGGGTATGCCGCAAGATGCCTTATGGCAAATGGAAAACCCGCAGAGTATCAAGTATGGGCAGTATTATGATCAGTTGCGAACAAAAATTGCGAGCAATGAAAACTTTAGACCCGAAGAAGAAGATATGGATGCTGAAATGAATGATGCTAACGACTTAAATACAGATGTTCACATTAAAATGAACTCTACGGAACAGCATTATCTTAAAAAGGAATTGCTTAACATCGAAATAATTAGAGAGTTCAATCAGTTATCTCCAACATATAATGACATTACAGGCTTGAGACGATTTGGTCCACCTTTTAAAAATTATTCACCAAATGAGACAAGACACCAGTTTATTGATGATAGGCCAGTGGAGTTATTTAGAAAGCAATTTCCCATTTTAAGATTTGTTTGGGAGCAATATATAATGACCTTTCCCTTTATTCAGATGCATTTAAAGAAGCTTCACAAAGGATCTAGGGGGGAAGGATTCTTTTGGGATAAGCTTCAAGAGTTGTTTGAGTCATGGAAATCGAAAAAAATTAGCAATAGCAACGATCGTGGGGAGCTATCTAAAAGGCAGCTTGCATTATACAAATTGAAGGCTTTGTTTGTCATGTTATTTAATTCTGCTATTCGGTGTACTGGTGACTCTGTTTATTTCAGCACAGATAGTACGGAAAGAAATGCTTATAAAAACATCTCAAAACTGATTGGCGATCATAATAACAGTAATAATACCAATAATAATACTAATGATGAAACTAATGAATTTACCCGGGATTCAGTAAATATGCTCGATGATACACAAAGCATTTTAACGACGTCAGATCTCGAAAGTTTAAACAGTATGGACGAGAATTTTGATTTTATAGATGGTTTAGCCGTTAATATATGTGGTGTTAAACTCGTCAAGGCTAAAAAATTACGACCAAGAAAGAGGGGGTTCTCCCATTATGGCTTCATAATTCATGTGCAAAAGGAAGACAATGGAAAGGCATGGTTTATCATACGAACCTATTCGGATTTTATGAAATTTCATAGAAGGATCAAACTGTTATATCCAGATACTAAAATTCCGGCTTTGCCTACTAAAGATAGGGCCAGGTTGTCGTTTGATGAGATATCAACTGTACAGTCAGATACTAGCAGCGAGTCCGATAGGGACTCAATGATACCAAGTTCATCAATATTATCAGACTCAGAAATTTTACCGAGTGATACACCTTTTGATGTAGGAAATCTTCAAAAAGGATTTTTGAGTTCATTTGGCTTAGGATCAAATCCTATTAAGCAAAATGGTAATACTAGCTCGAAATCGATTCCGAAGAAGAAATATCCGCGAGAGAGTATGAGAATTTCGTTAAGGGGATACCTGAAAACCCTTTGTGGACTTAGCGAGGTTCGGAATTCACATGAATTTAAGCAATTCATATTGGAGGCCCAGTATACACCTGATACTGATGATATGAACGATATGGCTGCCAGAGCTAACTTTGACTACTTAGTAAACGTTCAACATTTGAATTTTCAAAAGGAAACAATAAAACTTATCAAGAAAATGGAGACATCACTTTCTGCTTTGAAGGGATCCGTGTTAGATCTGGGAATGGAGTACGTTTTCAATGAACTTAGAGCAAATAAGAAGATAGAGACATTATCCGCTCCGTTTCGGGCACTTATTCAATTAATTGAACTTGAGGTAGCCAGTACAGAGTACGAGCTTTTAATAGGTAATGACGGTGCACGTGAAACCTTTCGCAGTGTCAAACGAATTCATTCACTATTTCCGTATAGAGTGATTGCTATGATAATGAGATTCACGAACCCCTTGCAAATTGCGAAGAAAATAATTGATCTTTTCACCTACCAAATGCCCCATGTATTTCATCAGGGCAAGCGTCAATCTATGTTGCAAACACTTTTTACGGGTATGTTGAATGACGAAATAAAGAAAATGGACATTGATACGGAGGAGGTTTCCAATCAATATGTTGAACGGGTAAATGATTTAACTGAATCAGGAGAGGTTAGCCCACAATGGTTTGTGCAACTTGTATTAAAGAAGATTGATGAATATTTTAATTATTCGGACGTGGAGGTTTTACATATTAAAAAAAATGCGGAATATTATAATATGGACCTTTTGTTGAGCATTTTACTTTATTCGAATGATAATGGAACAAAGTTAACCGATGAATGCTTATTGTACCTTATTGAACATTGTAAGGATGGGGAAAACATGGATGCAGAGTCTCGTCAAAGTCACATTTCTGGAAGAAAACTTCCAATTTATCTTTTGGCAAAAATTTACTTTAAGCTCAAACTTCGAAGATATGATAGATCTATGCTAGTAGAACTCTGGCAAGAGCCGGAGATGATAGAGGTTACCAAGGAAGTGATTTCGATCTTTTTTGAACCTTTAATATTGTTGTTCAAAAAAGCGGAGATGTACAAGTATATCCCCATTTTTTCTAAATATATGAGTGAGCTCATCAGACTGGTTGAATACTATCAAAAGGATTACAGCAGATTTAAACAGACTGATATTGTTACTTCTTTCATGGGATTGGAAAACAAATATGCCGAATATGGCTATCAATTTTTGCATAATTTATATATTAATGACATGAGCGTGAAATGTGAGGACGACAGAATATTTGATAGTTTAGCCAAATGGTTTGATCGAATAATCAGGCTATTGAAAATTGCACGAGAACTACCAGATGAACAAACAATTGATATGAATAAGTTGCTTGAAGTTGTGATCCCAGAGGAGGCTGAGAGAATTAAGATCGTGCAGAAAGTTGACCAGATTATAGATGAAATTGATGCCAAGAAGAAGTACTATGAGATTTTAAGAAGGCAGAATACAGGACACAACAGTGTGTCAGCAGATCCTATTGACAATGATTATTTGAAACGTGTGAGGAATAAAAAACTAACAAAAAATTGGAATAAGATCAATGAACATGTGATGAATCTGACGAACAAGTTAGCTGCAGAACAAGAATCTCGGCAGTCTGGATTGTATGATGCGGTCGGAATCAATAAGACCGATTTGGAGGAAATGAATCTAGACTTGAAAAGTGAACCAGATGACGCCCCTCCTGATTCTAATGAACAGCATTGGATGAGTGCATTTAAATCGTCAAAGCTATTCCTTAAAGCATATAGGAAGGCAATTTCAGATGGAAGTCTAGAAAGTGATGAAGAATTTAGGAACTTGCAGGAATGGGAAGATGTGCAGTATCGTGATGATATAGGATTACTCAGTGAAGCATTCAAAAACATTCTTTATAAAAGACTAACCGGTTTTGCAGAGTTGGAGGCAACGCAGAAGGCTGCTTAACATAAGATGTTACAACAAACGCATCAAGAAAGCGTTAATGCTATACACAATATTTAATATTGCTACTTAATAAACTCACGGGTGGAAATAAAATCGTTTAGAATGTAAATTTACAAGTATTGTGTGAGGACTCCGCAAAAAAAACTAATGGGTCTGGAATTGATTTGGTATGACTTTTTTCGTGTTCGCACAAAGAAGATACATACATAATAAACCACCCCTCGCTCCTTTTACATTAAAGAAAATGTAAAATGTGGCTTGAAAACTAAACATGCATGAATGCTATGGAACAGTAGACAATCACGTCAGCGGCATAAACTCTAATCTCTAAGCTTAATATTGTAATGCGATTGAAATGTCGAAATGAGGTACTTGACAAAGACGTTGTAAACCAATCAGAACAAGGATCGTATAACTGTCAGTTCGGACGCAAGCGCGGTACAATACACAGGCACAATAAAAATATTTTGGCAACGTTTGTTAGGGTTTGAAAATTAAAGATAAGCCGGGCTATCTATCCGCGATGTTTGCTCAATTGCCTTACATATGCCAAAAAAGTTTTTTTTCATCAAAGAAAAAATTTTTTAGAACCAGAAAACTGGACGAAATTTTTTAGAAATGGACATCAAAAAAATATCATCTATTTCCATTTTCTAACGTAACGTCAAGAAGCCCCAAAATATAAATACATCACAATTCCGCTACTAAATAAACGAAGCCTTAGACGAACTTACTGTTTGGACAAACATTTATTTTCTAATTGCGCAAATAGGTTTGATTCTCTGTGACTGTTGAAGGGATTATCTTATCTCGTACAAGGCTCTTTGAAGCACAAAGACAAAAAAATAGTGCTACAGAGATTAATATACTTTGTGTTCAACAGTTAAAATAGAAGGTCTTATGCATTTTATATGACATTCAGCAGGATTTAAAATAATCAACCCCGCAACCATTTAGTAAGAAACCAACCTTTGACAAAACAAAAGGTGTAAAACCTTTTTTTTGGATTAGATTCCTTTTTTTGTGCTATCAATATAAGCAATTAAATAGATCAAGATGTCAGCAGACGGAAACGAAAAATACACTAACAAATATCACCCGGATTTTGTTCCGGGTACCATTAACTTTATGCTTGACCGTGTGGACTCAAGCAACTTGGAGAATATGGATAAGCAAAGTAAGTTGAAGGTTACGAAAGATGGTATTGTTCTACACCCTCAACCGTCTGATTCACCAAACGATCCTCTCAATTGGGGTAAATGGACTAAGCTGTACCAATTCATTCTTCTTTGTTTTATCACTGGATTCACAGCGGCCACATCTAATGATGCTGGCTCAATTCAGGACTCCTTAAACGAATTATATGGTATATCTTACGATGCTATGAATACTGGTGCAGGTGTCTTATTTGCATCGATTGGACTCTGCACTTTCATTCTTGGTCCAACTTCAGCTTTATACGGCAGAAAATTGACATATGTCATCTGCATCTTGCTTGGATTGGGTGGTGCTATTTGGTTTGGCCATTCAAGAAATACGGCAGACAGTATCTGGTCTCAACTTTTTGTGGGTGCCAGTGAAGGCTGTGCTGAGGCAACTGTGCAGCTTTCTATTTCTGATATGTATTTTGCACATCAGTTGAGTAGCACCTTGACGATTTACATTCTCGCCACCTCTGTTGGTACCTATTTGGGACCATTAATTGCTGGATTTATTGTTGAGTATGTTGGATTCCGTTGGGTTGGATGGCTTGCAGCAATTATCTCTGGTGTGTTGATCATTGTGATGCTTCTTACTCAGTACGAGACAGACTTTGATAGAAGGAGTTACTATGGTCAGATAGATTCCTCTTCAGTTCATCCCGCATCAAGTGAGCTTGAACAGGCAAAGAAGCTTGAGGATGAAAAGAAAGTTCAAAATGAGTCCTCCGACTCGTTGATTGCGTCAAATATTGCATTGAATAGTGACACAGAGTCTGGTAAATGCATGTATGGCACTGGTACAAATGAACCTCGAAAGCCATTTTGGAAAAGAGTTCAACTCATTACACCTTCCTCAAATTTGCAGGGACTTGGTATTAGACAGTACTTTAAGCTTCTTTTCCTTATGCTTCGTGTTTTTTGGTTTCCACCAGTTCTTTTATCCGGCTTGTTATGGGGATTGCAAGACGCATTTCTCACATTCTACCTCACAACTGAAGATACAGATTACTATGATCCACCTTGGAACTACTCTGATACCGGCGTCGCTTTAATGAATGTGCCTTGTGCAATTGGCGCTTTTTTGGGCTGCATTTATGCTGGCTGGTTTTCAGATAAAGTTGTTCTGAAATTGGCCAGACGTAGAAACGGTATTCATGAGGCTGAAGATTACCTTTGGATGCTTGTCACAATATTGATAATTGACCCAATTGGCCTTATGATATTTGCTGTTGGAACCGATAAAGAATGGAGCTGGAAGATCACCTACACAGTTGGTCTTGGATTTATTGGCTTTTCGTTTGGTTGTGCTGGAGATATCGCTATGTCATACTTGATGTCAGCCTATCCAGAAATGATTTTGGAGGGAATGATTGGTGTTTCTTTGATTAATAATGGTATTGGATGCATTTTCACCTTTGCATGCTCTCCTTGGTTAGAAGCAATGGGAAACACTAATACCTATGCAGTTCTAACTGCTTTGCAAGTAGTTGCATGCTTGATGATTATTCCTTTCATGAAGTACGGAAAAAGAATGAGACTATGGACGAAGAGATACTATATTAGCTATATTGAAGCTAGAGATGGTGTTAGCAGCAGCAGCACTAATTGAATTTTGCTTTTCTATAGTCGTTTAGAAATAATGAAAAGATAAGTTTGTAATTGTTAGAATTTATTTTGCGCTTTTTAGTATGGGGCTACGGTAGTTTGCGTAAATTTTATTTAAGTGATTCGAGTTTCCTAATACTGCAAACGAGTTTGTGTATTGCAATTAGTACCAACGGAATGTGATATTACACTAATACTAAGTATCAATGGTTTCTGAAAAGTTCGAAACGATGTTATATACCGAATTGAATAGTTAGATATCTTTATGGGCACTGAAAGATCTCTTTTGCATCACTCTACATCATATATTGTAACGAAACGCACTTTAAAAAAAAACTAACGCTTCAAGAAGCACGACGAAGAAAAGCATATATTTAAACTAATAAACGTGATAGAATAAATATGAAGGCAAACCTATGATGCTCCAAATTGAGAACGAATACAAAGGTCAAGCTTTAACAAATATGAGAACTGACCTGTATTTTTAAGCCCGTACATACGAAATGCTCTTTTTTGCATCTTCCGCAAGCTCTGCATCTGTGATAAACTTTTCTAAATCATCTTCCTGGTCCACAACTATATTGCCTTTAAGTTTCATTGGACTTTTTTGATTCTTTTTTCGGGCACCACTCTTAAAGAAGCCGCCTCAGCTTCTCCATGGCAATCACCTTGTCCTCTGGTAACCTAACTGAATTTGATTCGTATAATTTATACTGATCGATAGAAGAAATAACATTTGCAACAGGCAATTGCTACTGATTAGACTGGGAGGGTCATCTGAGCGGCCAGATTTTAGAAAAAATCCCAGATTGTGATGCGGGCACGTTAACATATTTCTCTATCGCATGTTTTTTTATCATGTGTATCAGATAAAGTACCGAAATCGATAACTTTAGGAGCAGTTAGAGTCTCGTTTCTATTCATTTACTTTTGCTTCGAGAACATTTTTGCCGATTTCTGGTAGAATTATACATGACTCTCGGGATTTGTAGTACTCTGAGACCAGGTATCTCATGGATTTGTTTGTAACAAGATAAGCTCTTGAAATGAGCTGACGCCAGCTGAATCTTAATTAAGATACTGATAAGATAATGCCCGGTAGATAATAAATGACATGACTTGCCTCCGAATACGGCCTTTAAAATGGTTAAAGATTTGATTTATGATATATCATATTGACAAAATGTCATCAAAAAAAGGTCATGACGACCATATGGCCAAGTTTGGAAAAGCTCTTTTTTACCTTTACACTAATGATACAATCGCGAGTTTACATTGCTTTTGATATCATGAGTCCGATTCAATTCGAATACTTTGAAGGATTGTCCTCCAGATTGCCGCGATGTTTACGTAAGTAGAATCGGCTCCCACCGAGAAAAGAAAATATATTTCGATTACAAAGATAAGGAAAGAAGTATTGCAGACTAATAGAATTTCTCAGAGTACTGAGCAGGAGTCAAAGCCAAATACTCCTCAGTGTGCCTGATTTTTTCTTTCTCCTTTTCAGGATCCCAGGTTTCATACTCCTGTTCGTTCCGGACGGGTCTTTCGGCCAAAGGAGTAATTCTGAACGAGTGTCTGATATCATCGGAGTCCCAGTCTAGGGTTGCAGTGTGAATTAAACGTCTGTTGTCCCAAAGAACGACAGTATTTTCGTCCCAGGATGCCCTGATGTGAGCATCAAGAAGCCCCTCAGTATGGTTAATCAAGAGCTCTAGCAAGGCATGTGACTCCTCGTCCTTTAGGCCTAGCACTCTGGTTGAGAAATTGGAATTCAAAAAAAGCGCTTTCTTGCGGAGAACTGGATGATACCTGACTAGTGGATGGATAGAATCAATTGATGGCTTTCTGTTGATTCCACCCTCGTTCTTGGCAGTCACTGCCTGTATTTTCGAAGTATGGACAACATCCAACTTGTCTATGAACTTCTTTAATGTTGGTGAAAGACGGTCGTAAGCTTCGATCATGTCAACAAACTGTGTGTCACCACCAGCCCCCGATTGAAGCATTGTCAAGGCGGTAATTCCAGGTGGCTGAGTTTCGTATGAGACGTCAGAGTGGAAGGAAACATTATTCAATCTTCTGGCAAGCAATCGCTGCTGTTCACCCTTATTTCCACGCCTAAATGTGAGGTGGAAAACAGATTGGCCCAAAGGAGCACCTGAAGTTGGGTGCACATGCAATGGACCGTAATACTCGCCCCATTTCTTCAAATCATCAAACGACAGATTCTTGAAGTCTTGGTCTCTGAAGGCAACGACACCTCTTTGCTCAACAAGAAGAGCAAGATCATCTTTTTGACGGTCGGTCAATTTACTGAGCTGAAGTCCCCTTATCTCAGAACCAAGTTTTGGAGTGATGTTCTTTTTAACGGCTCCAGTCCCCTTGAGCAAGGAATCGAAGGTTGGGTCACCAAAAAATCCCCGATCTGTGTGCTTAAATGGCTCTGGGTTCCTAAATGCATTATCCTGCTTTGGGTCCCAGGTAGGAACCCACTTTGGGTATTTTACATGCTTGTAGTTATCAAGTGAAATGGTTCGGACGCCATTTCTAATCGTGTCTTCCTCTTTAGAAGGATGAATCGAATCGTCAAAGTATCCTTTGATTAAGGTTGCCATGTTTGCTATTTATTATCCGTACCAAATGAACTGCTTATTGGTCGGTGTTAGCAATTACCCACACCTTATATTGTTCATAATTTTGCTTCAAACGGTCACCCTTTTTATACCTAAACACGTTTCTAATCACAAACTGTTTCTGAATATACCGTCGTATATTTTACATGCCACAACCACAGTTTTGTGCCAACCGAACCGATACAAATCTGAAGGGTATATGCGATGATGATTCATGTGTCAGAGAAGTTTCCAAAGATTGTGATCAGATTGACATAAGTCTGCATATAATGTACTTAGTCATATGACATTGCATAAAGAGATTGTGTATTTTTATCTACACTGACTGATGTTCATCGCCACATTTTGACAAGGAGATCTTATTCACATTAAGTGATTGGAGACAATTACTATTCCCAATTATCGTAAATGCTAAAACAATTTATCGCAAGGGGCAGATTATATGATCCAACCGATATTTACTGATTATAAACTCGGTTTATCGTCAAGGACAAACTTTATCGAAACTCATGTCCGATTAAAGTTTTCTGTAGAAACATCTCGTCTACCTTTTTTTATTGGATCATACCTCTGTTTCATATAATCAAATAGTTACGTGGCTGATCATTTCTTTACACAAATCCTACAATTACACCGCTATTTGTGTCAATCAACTAAAGCAACCTTCCCCTCTTTTATTCTTTTCTAGCCACCACAGTGGCAGGGGCTGTTGGGAAGTTAAATAATTAAGCTTGATTATTTTTTAGCAATGCCACGACCCCCTTAAACCTCGGTTAAGATTATGAACTACTTACTCTAAAGCAACTGCTGCATCTCGCGTTAAAAAATAATCGTACTATGAAAATCACTTTGTTTGACAGCATGCTAAATCATTACTAGGAAATGGCAAGATTTGTGGAATACTATGTAAATTTTATGGCCTGAAAAGCACTGAGGCTTTTTGCACTGAAACTTTTAGACTAGATACATTTACTTCTCCGCCACTGAAATAGCTGCATTTACAAGAGACAGTTGTCCGTCAATAAAGCCATATATAAGATTCAGGAACCAAACAAGTATTGAAATCCCAACTGTTGAATTCTGATAATTATTGTGACCACTGCTTTTTGGAGCCTGTATACGCAAGGGGCTTTGATTTCAACACTACAACATGGTCAATCTTTTTTCGTGGAAAAATAAATCTGAGTCAGAATTTGTAGTGTCAGCAGTCGAGAGTCAGAATGATTCAGAACCGGAAGGGTATAGAAAAGATGCCGACGGCAACGCATTTGTTCTGAGCGGCCTAAAGGCAGGTGTGAAAAACAGAATGATAAACCTTATCAGTCTATGTGGAATTATTGGACCAGGATGTTTGATTGGTATGGGTGGAGCATTAGCTAAGGGTGGACCGGTTGGCCTTATTGTTGGCTTTACAATTATTGGCGTTTTGGTGCTAGGAATGATGGCCAGTATTGGTGAAATGAACGCTGTTTTGGATGCCAACTTTGGTGTGTTAGGCTCTCGATTTGTGTCACGTGGATTTGGTGCCGCTCTTTCTCTATTCTATGTTATTGTTTGGGTCACCGTTTTAATTGCAGAGTACACAAACTTGTCAAGTTCCATGCAAGCTTATACAGACAAAGTTCCCTATTGGGGATGGGTTGTCATATTCTGGGTATTCTTTTCGGGTATGTCCTCCTTAAGTGTTAACTGGTATGGTGAAATAGAGTATGTGCTTGGAATATTTAAGCTTACATTTCTTGCTGGATATTATATATTTGCAATTATATATGCTGCTGGGGGTATTAAAGGGCATAAACCGGACAACCCATGGGGAAATTATCCATTGAATGACGGCTTCAAGGGTATTGCAAATTCGTTTGTATATGCTGCGACATTTTACTCCGGTGTTGAATCTGTTTCGATAATTGCAGCAGAGGCAAGAAACCCACGCCGTGCAATTCCTACTGCTGTGAAAAATACAGTGATCAGGATTTTCTTTGTCTACTATGGTTTAACTATTTCAAACGGGATAACCGTGGCCTACAATGATCCTTACCTTTCAAACGATTCGAAAGTGCTAAAGGCACCAATGACAATTGCTTTGACTGAAGCAGGATGGGAAAATTCAAAGTACTTTATAGCATCAATGATTCTTATGACATGCTTATCTTCTATCAATTCTGCCATATATATAGCGAGTCGTGCACTTTTTAGCTGGTCTGAACAGGGTTATGGCCCCAAAGTGTTTTCTAAGGTCAACAAGAAAGGTGTTCCATATATTGCTGTTCATTTCGCACATCTATTTTGCTTTCTTTCAATCTTGGGATGGAAATCAGGCTCTACAGTCGCCTATAACTACATAGTGAACGTTTCTGGTGTTGCATGCTTTATAGTTTGGACAGCTATAGTCATTATCCATATTAGGTTCCGTCATGGATGGGTTCTTCAGGGTTACAGCCTTTCTTCATTGCCATTCAAATCTCCATGCTTCCCGTACTTCGATATTATTGCCATCATTTTGGGAATACTGTTAATATTGGTCCAAGGCTGGACAGTTTTCAAGCCATTCGATGTCAATCAGTTTATAGACTCTTACATTTTATTACCTCTTTTCTTTATTGTGTGGGCTGGATATGACCTTTATTTCAAAACAAGAATAATACCACTTGGTGACTTTGACTTTGAAACTGGCAGGAGACCAGATTTAGATGACTCTATAGTCATCGATTCAAGAGAGAAGGATTAAACATTGATGATGATTGACATAGTTTGTCATCAACAATAATAAGCTAAGGGGGTTTTGCTTTATATTTATTAGTGTCCGTTTGGTAATCGGGGAAGTTAGTTATTAGTGTTGATAAGTGTATGTAATATTTCGGAGCTGGATCTATGGTTATAAATGTGACGCCGATTACTTTATGAATTTCTCATTAACTAGTATATCGGGTGTTCTTAAGACTAAAGAAAGGAAAAGGACAAAAATGAAAGAAATAAAGAATTGTTTGGATCTGCGTATGTTCAACTGATAGGAACGCACGTGATACTTAATCTTGTATATGTTTAAGTTGTTATCGGATGTACAATAAGAACCTTTGTAAAGTAATATTCTTATCTCTCACGATATTCTACATCATATGGACAGGCGACCTACGGAGAGAGATAATATGATTCTATCGCCGACGTGGGTAAAATTCTCATGAGGAATTTCAGTGGGAAAATATTCCAGAAAGATTCGAAATATATTTTGTGAATAAGTATTTTGGAGAGAATATTATAATGCGACCGAATAAACAAGCAGATAAGAGAAAATAACAATAACAAGGCTATCTATATCTATCGGAGAGCTTATCGATTAACTAGAGTTTGATATAATTCTAGTAACTGAGAAATTTTGTTTGGAATTTTATCTTACCGATATATGGTGATTAACCTTATTCTATTTGCTCATCTAGACTGTTCCAACATCTGGGTTCCGACATGTGGCTCCCCCTCAATCGAACCACACTTCCGAAAGCCATTATCCATTTGTGTCAAAAACTGGCCCCGATGTATTTGATAGCGCGGTTAAGATAACAATGTAAATTTTGACTTCAATTTTTTGGACCTCTTCTACCCACCTGTTCTGCTGACCGTTGTCGAAAGTATTTCGTTAGCTATCGTTTCCTACCCATTAGTTGATGTATTTATTATATGTTGCCTTTAGATTTTCTACGATCTAAAGTAAACATTGTGGCATATAGAACCAGTTTGCTTAGTGCCAGTAAGCATCATATTAGTGCTACAAAAAATGTCAATTTATCAATCTGTGTTACTCCCAGACGGTAATACATATTCGTTGCCTACAGGACTTTTTATCAACAACGAATGGAAGACATCTGATAAGACTTTCGAAGTGATCGATCCATCGACAGAAAAGGTCTTAACACATGTATATGAGGCAGGCGTAAAAGAAGTAGATGAAGCAGTTAATGCGGCTAAAAAAGCGATGAAAACGTGGAAAGATGTTCCAGGCGAAGAGAAAGCGAAGAGAATGTTGAAACTAGCCGAGCTATTGAAGCAGAATATTGAGATGTTTTCTGTAGTGGAAGCTGCTGATTCCGGTAAGCCACTCGAAACCAATGCTAAGGAAGATATGAAGAGCGTGATTGATTATCTTATATACTGTGCCGGATTTGCTGATAAATTGCATGGCACAACAATTCCAATTGCGACGAATAGATATGCCATTACCAAAAGATATCCATTAGTGGTTGGTCAGATCATTCCTTGGAATTATCCATTATCTATGGCCAGTTGGAAGTTTTGTCCTGCATTGGCATGTGGCTGCACCATAGTTTTAAAATCCAGTGAGTTAACTCCGCTTTCTTTGTTACTTTTTGCAGACTTAGTCAAGAAAGCTGGATTTCCTCCTGGAGTTTTTAATGTTGTCAGTGGATTTGGTGCTATTGCAGGAGAGAGAATTGCTAACCATCCAGATCTTGACAAAGTGGCATTTACTGGTTCTACCTTGACCGGCCAGAAGATTATGAGGAATGCTGCTTCAAATTTGAAAATGGTATCTTTGGAATGTGGAGGAAAGTCACCTTTGTTAGTTTTTGACGATGCCAACTTGGAGCAAGCAGCCAAATGGGCTTCTTTTGGTATGATGTACAACTCTGGACAAAACTGCACTGCCAACTCTAGAATATTGGTTCAAGATAAGGTGTACGATAAATTTATAAACTTATACGTGAAGGCTGTCAAAGAAGATTGGACTGTCGGTAGTCCGTTTGACAACAAGGCTAATCTAGGACCGGTCATCTCAAAGAAACAATACGACAAAATTAAATCATACATTCAAAAGGGTAAGGATGAAGGAGCAGTTTTAATTTTGGGAGAGGACAGTGACCAACTCCGGTCTTTACCAAAAGATGGCTACTACATCCCACCTACAATTTTCAAAAACTGTACCCAAGACATGACCATTGTTCGTGAGGAGATCTTCGGACCTGTGGTGGCAATTTCAAAATTCACTACTGATGAAGAAGCTATTGAAAAGGCAAATGATTCTGAGTATGGTCTTGCGGCTATGGTGTTTTCTGAAAATTTCGGTCGGATCCAAACTGTTGCTGACCAATTGGAGGCTGGTTCGGTTTATTTGAATGCCTCGAACGATGAAGACACCAGAGTTCCGTTTGGTGGATACAAAATGAGTGGTATTGGGCGTGAACTTGGTGAAGCTGCAATAGAGTTGTACACTCAAACCAAGAGTTTCTACATGAATGTGAGCCACAGACTTTAGACTTGCACTACTGAAATTGAATAAATTGAATGATGCACTTCAAAAAAAGTACTTAAATATTTATAGTTTGAATCATTAATTCTCGTTTTTCAACTTTTCGTATATGCAGTGGAGATATTAGTAGCACTCGATCATATGCTTATCTGCATCAATTGCTATGCCACGCTTTTGGAGGGCATTATTTGCAGCTCTATGTACAAGATGAAATAGTATCCAGATTTCCGATGAAAGTATGCAAAAACCAAAAGGTTCTTGATACCAAATATCAACTCACCTCTTCTGATTTACTTCCTGTATCCTGACATCTGAATAACTTCCGCTCCCTCATCCTTGGCTTGTTTTAATATTTTCGCCTTCTTCTTGTCAAATGGTCGTTTTTGCTTGAAGTACTTCACCCAAGATGCCACACAATCCTTCTGAAACTGCTGATCTTCTTTTCCGCAATTCTTCTTGATTTCTTGCCCCTTTTCAGGATCTAGCGGATCAATCACCTTTATGTTATCCAAACATTTGAAAAATATATCCCTAGATTCCCAGCATTGCTCACGGCTTTTTCTATTTGGAGCCTCGCCAGACTTCTTGTCAGCAAAGAACAGTCCCATATTTAATTGAAAGCTCGCAACGACGTCTCAAAATATATATGTTCTTTTACAAAACTTTATATGATAATTTATTGCACTCTAGAAAGCCTGAAATCCACGTAAGTTGTATTAAAGCGATTTATATAAACTTTTTTTAGACATACATACATGGAAAGAGCGTCACGTGATAATTTTGTTACTAGAATTATTTCAGTCCTTCTTCAAAGTTCTCTGTTTCTCCGCCCTCTGAACCACTTTCTCATCCACAAACAAACCTTTCCTTTTTCTAATACTATTCATATACCGTCTGGCAACATTTTCTCTATCTGCAAACTCGCCCAATTCCTTTAATTCCTCTTCAGTGGTTGGCACCCAAAATGGATCTTCATCTATAGACTCGAAGCCAGAAAAGACTAATTGAGGAGAAGCTGCGCCAGAGGTTCTTTTCCGAATCTCCTCACTGAATCCGAATGCTTCCACAACAGGAATTTTGGCAGTGACTGTGAAAAATGACGTTCCTTCTTTGAGCTCTTCTTTAACGACAGATCCTCTACGCTTTTGCACAACAGCATAAACCTTTCCGAGAACTTCTGTAGCAGCTTGAATGTCACATGTATACATAGCAAGCATAATTCTTGGAGACCATTCTCTAAATCCCTTATGGATCATGTCTCTAGTTGATGAAATTAGCCTACCTGCCAAATTTGCAACCTCGGAAACTTTGTTATCGCTCTCTGATGAAATATCTATAATATCTTTCAAAAATACGGCAACTCCTTGCATTTGTTCAGCTGCCAATGGACCTGCTGATGTAGCCAATTGAAATCCACTTAACAAGCTAAATGGATACTCAAACCGCTGCTTTGAACAGCTTTTGTCAAAAATTCTTCTAACATCATGCTTTTCCGAGTCAAAAAAGATATTTGATCCTTTGTTTTTTGGACCAAACGAACTTATCCTGTTGACCATATCAGAGGACCAAACAAACTCATTCTCCCTGTTTTTCAAGTTTTCAGTGCCATCGAACAATTTTCCAAGTTTGTCCGTAAATTCATCCATACTGATCACTCTAGATTGTTGGATTTCGTTATCATCCAGTTCATCCCCTTCAGCTTCATCAATTTTAATATTCGTGTTATCACCAGCCTCGTCTTTATCATTTTGATCTCCCTTGCCTATTTGCTTTTCAAATCCAGCTATGTTCTTGGTATTATGCATAAGATACTCCGTCACTTTGGTTGGTAGTGGAACAGTCTGAAAAATGATTTTATACTTTCCAAGAACAAGTTCCTGTGTTCCTCTACTTGGATCTGGCTTCGAATCCATATTCACTACAATTGTCTCTCGATATGGAATGACAGGCTTGGAGGAACTTATTTCAATTCCTGCAAATCTTTCTCTAAGATCTTTAAGGCATCTTTCTAGATGTAACTCTCCAGCTGTAGCAAGAATGTGTTCACCAGTTCCTTGGACATATGTCTTAACGCAGGGATCGGCCTGATTAAGAAGTTCGAGGCCCTTCTCTAGTTTATCCATTTGCGTAGGATTCTCTGGCTCCAATGCAACCTTCACTATTGGTGGAGAAGTCATTCCCCTTGTTGCCAAGTTAATACCCAATGTTCCAGTGTTGACAAGAGTACCACTTTTTAGTAAATGGCCATCCAATCCTTTGATACCCACAATGTTTCCCGCCGGAACCTTTTTTAGTGAAATCATGTCTCGGCCCATCAAAAGATAGAGTCCAGTAATCTTTGTTGTCGAAATGTATTTATGAGGCTTCGAGGGATTAAATCTAGGTTGTAACACCGAAACTTCATCTCCGACCGATAAGGTACCACTATAAATTCTAGCAAATCCGATGGCTGTTTCTTTTTCTGTCACATTTTCTTGTGTATCTGCCGTTAAGTCTTCCTCTTCATCTTCAAATTTGAATCCTGGTTCTTCCTCTATTTTCTTTGACTCCGAAGCACGTGCATACATATCATCAGATTCATTTTGCGCCTGCTCCATCATTTTTACAGCTTCTGCTGCCTTTGCAGCGGCAGCACGTGCTTGTCTACCACGCTCAATTAATTCATCATGTGTAAGTGCCTCCTTTTGATTCTCTGGTAACTCTTCAGTTGGTATAAGAAGCATCTTGGAAATATAACAGGAAAGCTTTTCATTCTTGCAGCAGTCTATCATATTCTCCCTTAGCTGATGATCGATCAATTCCGCGCCAGGTGCAGAGTCAAGAATACTCTCTATTCTTTGCTTCTGTGACTCCAATGGTGAAGGAAGCTTGTCGGCAACTGTTAGAAGAACAGCATTTGCCACTGGTAACCATTGGCTCATCACAGTCTTTATTAACTGCTTTTTATCCTTAGATCGAAGTTCCCTTGGGGTGATTCTAATTTTCAAAGACTTGACGACTTTTTCAAGCTTTTCCTGGTCATGATTTAAAATGGCAATGTTATAGATAAACCAGATGTTATTCAACACAAAGTTGACAAAAAGAGGCTTCAAATTGCGACCTCGCAAGCCCTTTGATGTTATCACCTTTTTGGTCTTGGGATCCAGATAGAAGTCTCCCCACAAAAATTTCTGTAGCCTTTCTCTGGAAACACCAAGCTTCTTTTCATATATGACGGCAAACTGTGCGATATTAAAGCCCCATCCATCGATCGCAGAGGCAAATATAACATTGTTCTTCTCTGGGGAAAAGTATATGTCCGAATCATCTTTTTCCTTAAATTCTATTTTCTCTCCTTTCTCAAGCTTTTCCTTCCATAAGTAGTCCTCCTGCATTCTGTCTCCTGCATAAAACGATCCGATGACGGAATTCACCTGCTCAATAACCTGACTTAAATGTTGATAAGCTTCCGATGGTGTCATTTGTAGCTCCGTGATTAGACGATCTATCTTGTTTAGTACCAAAACTGGCTTAAGCTTATCCATCCAGCATTGTCTTAACACTGAGATAGTTTGAGAGCACACTCCTTCAACAACATCGACCAATACCACTGCTCCATCGCAAAGTCTCGAAGCAATACTGACTTCAGACGAAAAATCGACATGACCAGGCGAATCAATTAAGTTAATCAAATACTCCTTGATTTCAGGCTTCTCGATAGAAGACTTTTCTTTTTCATCGGTACTCTTTTCTTTGTGCGGCCTATGGATAGTTTTGAAATATAAAGATATTGCAGAAGATTCCATTGTAATTCCCCGGAGTTGTTCATCAGGCCTGGCATCTAAATAACGGATTTGACCAGCCATCCTTTGAGATATGATACCATTTGATGCAAGAAGTGAATCTGATAACGACGTTTTGCCATGATCGACATGAGCAAGAATACAGATGTTTCTAATGCCATCGGTATTCTCCTGTAAATGTTCTATTTCTTTCTGCGAAAGTCTCATCTTAACACTACTTAATGTTTTGTACCCACTTCTTCAAAAATATGGCTCCTTTAATAAAACAGGTTTCAAGTTTAGCTGAGATCTAGTCAATCTAGACATCATTTTTCAAAATTACACTGCACCTATTTTACTTTTTTTTATCCTATTTTTTTTTTCATGTTCATCTGTAGCAGGATGTCAAAATCCTTATTTTATTTTTGTAAAAACTAGAACTTCACATTTACATGCAGTATAGTCAAACTATGGAATCTCTCAAAGAGGTCATCAATTATGACCATATTCATGTATAAGATACATCAATACATCAAATTGCTAGTTCTATAATCAGCTATAAAGTTACATATTCCTAGTATACAGTGTTTTACCATTTTATAATGTTTTGCTTACTTTCTTCTGCTTGGTGTTAGTCTTTCAGGAGTGAAATTTTCATCATCCTCAAAACTAGGTGTTGCTGAAGTAAGCGTTGGCCCTGTAGAATCATCCTCTCCTTGCTCTTTGCGTAGATGCATGACATATGTGGAAGAAGATAAAGAAAATATACGATCCTCATCTGTGAATGGAATTTTTCTAACCCTCGATGAAGATGAGCTAGTCTTTGAAAAGTTTCTAAAGCCACGTACAACGTTTCCACGAACAGCACCGTCGGCCAAGTACTGTGTTTCCTTTTCGTATATATCTTCTTCCAGTTTTGTGACATCATCTTCCAAAGCGTTCCGTTTGTTCAAAAGCTCTTTGAGCTTTTTTTTCATTGCGATGTATCTTGCTTTCTTCTGCTCTGGTGTGATATTCCCCGATCCAGCCGATTCCGTTTTCACCTCTTCTTCAGTTTTTATATCCTGCTGTGACATTTTTTTTTTTAAATAATGCATAAAATTATATCAATATAGGAACTGCTATCACAGTAGTTGCATTATATTCCTATGATTTCTGAAATAGATGCTGATACTATGCTAACACTTTAATGTCTCCGAATACTACACAGTTATCTTCAGTCTAAATTCAAAAGCTCTGAGTGAACTTCTGCTTGCTCGCAAACCTGTTTGTTTCTCTTACGTTTTTTTTTTATTTATTTTTTTTTTTTTTCAGGCGTCACGTCTCGCACTTCTTCCAACATTACAAGTACATGGAAAGGTTGTTTCATTTCCTACGTTTAATATTCCTAGAATATCCATATTCATTTAAAATTTAGTTCCACATAGTAAGGCTGATAAGGGGTCTGAATTGACGTTCAAGTCTTACAATTTATTTCTTGTACATTATCCTCTTACATTGTCCAAAATATGGAGTTCGAATTTCCATCTGTTATTATTGACCTTAACTCGAGCCAGCTAAGAGCCGGAATCTCGAATTGTGATCTTCCAACAGTTCTTGTTCCAACAGCATACTCGAAATTAAATGATAGAGGCTCTAATGGAAAAAAATATGCTTTTGATGATGATATAGATTTACATCCGGAGAGTGATATATACACATTATTTAATGATGGTGTACTCTACAATTGGGATGCTATGCCAGAGTATCTTAACTTTATTTACAAAAAGTTGCAAGTTGACGTGAATAAACAGGAGATCCCTCTAGTGCTTGCAGAAAATGCGTGGACACCAAATAAGAGCAAGTCAAAAGCTCTTGAGGTAGCTTTTGAAGATTTAGAGGTCCCATTATTCTCCCTTTTAAAGAGGCAAGTTTGTACAGCGTACTCCCTATCAAAACCTTCTGCGGCAGTCGTTGTTGATGTTGATGATGACTTTGTTTCGGTCACCCCTGTTTCCAATGGCCGAGTTCTCAGTAAGGGTATTGTGCGCACAAAGTATGGAGGTAATTATCTTAGATTATTTGCAATGGAATATATCAAATCTCAGCTGGCAAATGGCAAGAATCAGGATAATATTGAAGATGCTTTAATTCCAAGGTACTTCCAGGGAAAGAATATGAAGATGAGTGATAGCTTCAAGCGTTATCAAACTGGTAAGAGCCTAGATGATTTCAAGGAAAATATTTTAACCTCATCGCTTTTGAAAGTGGATCCTCTTCAAAAGGACATACCGAGGGACAACCAGTTAGGTTTAACAAGGGGTGCAGGACCGTTAGAGCAGAAAAACTATGAGCTTCCAAACAAATATACAATAAAGAACATAGGAATCGATCAATACAAACTAGCCGAGCCTATATTCAGGCCATATGAATATGCTAAATGGTTAGATCCGGTTAATGCTTATGGCGTTTCATCTGATGCCGAGGGTGTTGGTAGTTTGATCTTTACTTCAATGAAGAATGTTGGAGGAACTGGTGAAATGTACGTCAATTTGCTTAATAACATTGTTATTTCTGGTTCAACCTCATACCTTCCTCAAATGGAGCAAAGAATTATACAGGATTTGAGAATGTATGTGCAGGATTACTCATTGAGTACGTATTTGGCTCCTGATATGATTGAGCGTGCCGCTGATTCGTGGATAGGTGCAAGTATTCTTACAAGTTGTGCCGTGGCGGACTTCGATCATTTGTTTGTTACAAGAGAGGAATACTTGGAGAATGGAGAGGGATATGCCTTGGAGAAGTTCAAATAAATAAACGGTCCCTGAAGTGTAGTTCCTTTTTTGTACTTTTTAGCGGTATACCAAGAGATAATTGTACTTTTATTTTGAATTTTTATGGCATTTAAAGCATAAAATTTGAAGAAATCCTCTCCTTTACTGGACCTCTCGAGTACTCCAATAGAGGTCTATCTCACTCTTCCTCAGTATTATATCCAAATTTTTTTTTATTTCTTCCGACTCGTCGAAAAAATCAATATTTTTCAATGTGTCATATGGAACTACGTTATAAATTTTATTGGTGGTTTACATGAAAAGAAACTCTGAAAAGTTTGACCGCAACTTGATCAAAAGCTTTTTTGGTTCATTTATGAGAGCATTTATTCAAGTTGTTAAAACGAATTTAAGAAGTTTTAGAACGATGTCGACGGAAGCTACCGCTAGCGTTTCAAAAGCAGCTGCATCTGCAACTAATTCCGAAAAGCCTGTTCTCAATGCTGCAAAGAAGCAGGTGAAGTCCGATCATGCTAGAAAAGGTAAAAAGAAGCCACACCACTTTAACTTGAAGGTTCCAAAAGGAACAAAGGACTGGGCTGATCAAGATATGGTGATTAGAGAGGCCATTTTTAAGAAGTTAACAGCCATTTTCAGAGAGCACGGTGGTGTTACTATAGATACACCAGTCTTCGAACTCAGGGAGATTTTGGAAGGTAAATATGGTGAGGACTCAAAGTTAATTTACAACTTGGAAGACCAAGGAGGAGAGCTCACGTCACTTAGATATGATTTGACTGTCCCATTTGCCAGGTACGTTGCTATGAACGGCATTGAAAAGATGAAAAGATATCATATTGCTAAGGTTTACCGTAGGGATCAGCCTGCCATGACAAAGGGACGTATGAGAGAATTTTACCAGTGTGACTTTGATGTTGCCGGTGAGTATGACTCAATGGTTCCTGATGCTGAAATGTTGAAGATCATGGTTGATGGTTTGACTCAGTTGGGAATCAACAAATTTAAGATCAAGCTGAACAACAGAAAGATATTGGACGGTATTTTTAAGGTCTGCGGAGTCAAAGATGAAGATGTCCGTCGGGTTTCATCTGCCGTCGACAAATTGGACAAGCTTCCATGGGCTGATGTTAAGAAGGAGATGTGTGAGGAGAAAAATCAACCAGAAGAAGTCGCTGACTTAATTGGACAATATGTGAAGCTAAGTGGACCCATCAGAGATCTTCTCGCTAAACTTAAGGCCGATGACAAGCTCATGTCAAACGAATCTGCAAATGAGGGTATATCTGAGATTGAGGCAATGGCTGATTACCTTGAGGCCTTTAAGATTGATAACTACATTTCATTTGATATGTCCTTAGCCAGAGGTCTTGACTACTATACCGGTGTTATCTATGAATGTGTTACGGAGCAATCTGCCCCACCAAAGGATGCCGCTGAGAAGAAAGCCAAGGCCAAGCACCACAAGAGTAAAGGAGACGAAGATGCCTCTGAGTACGTTGGTGTCGGTTCGATTGCAGCTGGTGGTAGATATGACAACCTTGTGGGAATGTTTTTGGGAACAAATTCGAAGGGCAAGAAAGCCAAGTCAATTCCATGTGTTGGTGTGTCATTTGGTGTCGAGAGAATATTCTCTTTGATCAAACAAAGAAGTGAGCTTGTGAAAAAGGTTCGTCCTGTTTCAACGCAAGTGTTTGTGATGGCCTTTGGTGGTGGAAAAGACTGGAATGGTTTGTTACCCGAAAGGATGGCCATTGCAGCTAAGTTATGGGATGCTGGCATCGAAACAGAGTACATGTACAAGAAGAAGGTGAATCCAAGGAAGCAGTTTGATGCAGCTGAAAAGGTCGGCTGTCCCTTGGCTGTGATTCTTGGAAAGCAGGAGTTTGCAGACGGAAAAATTAGGGTGAAGGAGCTTGGAACTGGTCAGACTGATGAAGGTGACTTGGTTCCTATCGATGATGTTGTGAAAGAGGTCAGGAAGCATTTAGATTCTCTCAAGGATGATGGTGTTGATGAAGTTTCCAGACTTCTAAGAGGAGACTAAGTTGTCCCTTATATAAACATTTTGTTTATTGATATTTCTTTGTTTCATTGAAGTATGCTAAATATAATTAAAGTTTCACTGTATGTCTTTATTTATTTTGCGATTATGCTTAGAATAATAGTGGAAAATTGACCGGTTTGTTCTATCTTTCTATGATTGAGTAGCTGTTATCTACAGAAAGATATGGACAATCCTCTCATCCCGATTTCGTTCCAAAAAAAAAAAAAAAAAATGTTAATGCATTAGCAAATAATACACACTACGTCAGTATTTTTTTCCAGTTTCTACAATGCATTCCCCGCTGATTACTGATTGCACAGAAGCTTAGAACTTACTTTTATTCTGCCTCTTCCCTCCATATACTATACTCACACTCAATTGAGCAAAGACCATCGGGGCAAGCTTGGTTTTATTTCATGTGTTTGGTTTGGTGCCTCTACTTGTTCAAGGACACATCCGCTTGCTTCTATTACTATCTTCAGCCTCTTCGAACACCTATCACGTCTAGATATTTTCACATTTCAAAGGCATTCACAAAGTTCCGTTTTTATTTGGTATTTAAGCATTTTTATTACCTTTTTAGCCCTGAAACTGTATGCTAATTGTTTCTTCAAAAATGCCTCCACAAGAAGTGGCTCTTGGTGATTTTCAATTTGGAAAATGCATTGGTGAAGGTTCGTATTCAAAGGTTTACAGAGCGATTTCCAAGAAAACGAATCGAACATTTGCAGTCAAGGTGATATCGAAAGCCCATATTGAGAGAGAAAACAAGCAGAAGTACGTAAATATTGAAAAGGACACGCTGAGTGTTCTAGGGTCACATCCTGGTGTTGTCGCATTATATTACACGTTTCAAGACTTAAAGTCACTTTATTTTGTCATAGATTTCGCTGAGCATGGCGAACTTTTATCGCTAATAAGACGTCTGGGCACTCTAAGTGAACCATTGACAAGATATTATATGATACAGCTGATAGACTCGTTATCATTTGTCCACTCTAAGGGTATTATTCACAGAGATTTAAAGCCAGAAAATATTTTACTTTCCCACGACTGGAAGTTAATGTTGACGGACTTTGGTGCCGCAAAAATTTTAAATAAGACGGATAAACAAACATTTGATGCTGAAACAAATTCATCTATCGACACATACAATGGTCCTTATGTCAACAAAGGGGGATCTTTTGTCGGAACAGCGGAATATGTGTCGCCAGAATTACTTAAATACAATATAAGTGATTACTCTGGGGATATATGGGCATTAGGATGTATAGCGTATCAAATGATTGTGGGTCATCCACCCTTTAAAGGTAGTGATGAGTATGATACTTTTGACAAGATTGTCAATTTGCAGTATGGCTACCCTTCCGGATACTTTATTCCCGTAGTCATAAGAGATTTTATACAGCATTTATTGGTACTAAAGCCTGAAGATCGATATACGTTGGATGATGCAATGCATCATAAATGGTTCTGCGATGTGAATTGGGGTGACAGTGATTTCATATGGCGACGTCCAACACCGAGACTCGACAGTTATAATCCGAAAGTATATGAGCTGAATTACCGTTTACGACATTCTCCTCGCAGGCCAAAGAGACTCACACCAGATCAATTGCTTTCTGTTCCTGGATTTTACTCGGATTTGGGAGGAATGGATGGATTGCCAATGTCGGTTCCTAAGGGAGCAATGAGGGTACAAGCTAAAGCACGGAAAAAGTTTGGACAACAGCCAGCAGGTGTTAAAGTGCCAATTTTAGGTGGAGCACAGACTGCAAGTGTTGATGCATACAACCATCCCCAGATAGTACCTCGAATCATGACAAATATTCCACGATCTGCACAATCTGCTCCTGTTAGACCATTGGCGCAGCCTCGCTATCGAGGTAGAGGTGCCACTTCAACTCCTGCGACACCGGTTTACAAATCTGCTGGAGTTGTTTCTCCAGTTGAGGAGCCACATAGCGCCCAAGCTTCTTATAATGATAAGGAAATTAATAGGCCAAATAATGATCCAGAGCTCTCCTTTCTGCCAAGAAATCCTTGTAATAAGCACGAGAAACACTTATCAATTCCCGCCAAAGACGAAGTTTACCGTTCTCTTGGTAATAACTACTCTGGTGGAAATCAGAAAGCACGAACTATGGCTAGCCCGGATGCAATAAAAGCAGCTGGAAGTGTTTTTGCCGCTGCTTGCTCATCTCAGAATTGCTCAAAAAAGTCACCGGTCTCTAAAGATGCAGCAAGGAAATTTGTATGTGATGGATCTTCTCGTATTGGCACAAAATCTGCAATTCCCAAGGATATATCTGACAAACTTACCAAGGATGAAAGCATTATCAAGTTGGACAAAATTTTTATATCAAGATTGGTGTATGAGGCGGGTAGGGTTACATCTAAAGGCAAAGCTCTTGATGATGTTATTCTTAATAAAATCATTACAGAAAACTGTCAAACCCTAAATGAAGACATTAAAGCATGTATCCTCATAATCACCACCCATGCTCGAATGTTTGTCTATAATATTCCTGGTGGAAAAAAATGTCCGGATGATTATTCACAAGCGGTCGAAATTCGTTTAACCAGCAAGAATGTTTCAATGTATGACTATGAGTTTAATGAAGAGTTAAAAGAAGGGTATTTAATTCTAGAGCTTATGAACAGTTGTACTTTGTTTTTTCTCAGTACGTACAATCATGACGCTGGTTCTGATGAGTCTGAAGGTAATGTTCTGGGTTTCAGAGTAAACCCTTCTTTAACTTGGGTTCAAGCACTGATGCAGGCAAGAAAGCTCGTTAAGGAGAACAAGCATACCTTGCAAAAGAAGGATGCTAATAATAATTCCAAAAGAATTGATCATCACCGACATGCATCTTCGGTCAGCACAAAGTCTGACACATATGTCAATATGCGGAAAAATAATCAATCTGAAAGACAAGCATATGGTGTTACCGAAGGACTTAAGCATATGCATATTAAATCGCAGCCAGCATTTTCAAAAGACGCACTTGCAGCCGCAGGTGTTGTTATAAGAAATCATCACAAGTGAACAGTTAAGATATATATATAAAGGGTGTACAGACCACGTATAAGATAATAACGAATTGATATTTCTTGATAAGTGAAGCAACATTATTACAATGTGTTAACAAATGCTTCCATGATAATATTCACGTCATCCGAAGCATTTTGGCCCTCTCTAAGGACTTCAGCATGTGAAGTTTTCTCATCTCCATTTTTAAGCATTTCCATAGCAGTTAAGCCTTTGGAAATGGCTTCTTTAGCGCTTGGAGGTGGTGTGCTGAGAACACTATTTGTAATTAGGCTCAAGCCGAAGCATCTCATTCCGGCATGACGTGCAACTATTATCTCTGGAACGGTACTCATGCCAACGCTGTCACCCCCGAGCATTCTAATCATTCTACATTCAGCAGTAGTCTCAAAAGACGGACCACAACAGTAGGTATATATTCCTTCATGGATAGTTCTGTTGATCCCTAACTTTCTCACAGCTTTAAAGAACAGAATTCTGAGCTCTAGATCATATGCATCAGACATTGCGGGAAATCGAGGACCGAAATGTGAGAGGTTAGAGCCTCTAAGAGGATGACTGCCAGCAAGACCAGGAATATTAATGTGATCACTTATAACCATTAAATCGCCGGCTTTATAGGTTTCATTAACGCCACCACTGGCATTTGTAGCTATCATTTCTTTAATTCCCATACTGGCGGCAACTCTCACTGGGAATGTCACCTGCTCAAAGTTGTATCCTTCATAATAATGTAATCTGCCCACCATGCAAACAACTGGGACCATGTTTTCTCCTATTCTTCCAAACAATAAGCAACCAATATGTCCGGGAACGGTTGATTGGCAAAATCCTGGAATATCGGCATATGGGATCTTGATTGTTTTCCCTTTCAGAATCTTAGCAATACCTCCAAGTCCAGAACCACAGATAATTAACGCTTTAGGAGATATAAGTGCCAGTTCTCCTGCAACCGTTATCGTATTTAAAATTGCCTGTTTGGCAACGTTTATTTTATTATACTCTTCACTTTCTTTGAAACACATTGATCCTCAATTGATTCAATTTGTGCAATTAGTATATTTATTTATCATCTACATTCTGAATCTGGTGGGGTACTTTAAATATTAGGCGCAGTAAGATCGCTGAAAAGTGCTGAAAAAATTAAATTTTGAAAATGAGCATGCCTATTTTGCGGATATATGATATAGTCATTTAATGTATCTAAATTTACGTCACATCATCATCTTAATACAGTATTTTAATACTGTGTTGGTGAATTATATTTGGTTATATCACATTACTGTTTTCTCCCGTTTTTCTTAGGACCTATTACAAAAGTATATAATACAAACTGCGTGATACGAAAAGGATGACACCACTTGCCTCCTTACACTCGTAAATCACAGCCAAATTCTACAAATTCGTGGTGCGAAAAAAATTATGATCGTGAACTTTCAGTGAGATATTATGCCGGTGCAGAAACAAGCTGTAAATAATGCATCATCATCTGCATTCTCATTATAATTACTTGTTTAATATCCTTGAGATAGTAAATTTTTGTTTTACATCAATAGAAAATCTTTTTATCAAAGATATTCAGTGCTGTTTATTAATGGGCAACACACTTTCTGATTTAAGTTCTCCAACTATCGCAACACAGCACAGCCATCCTTCAGGAACAATTGTGGTCATAAATCAACAGCAAGGAAGACCAGAAACGTTAACTGAGAAGACAATAAAAATGAGCAATTCAGCAAATTCCAATGGTGCTTTGAATCGTGATGCTAGCAATGCAGATGTGAACATGATATCTGCTTCTAGAGATGCTTCTATGGCCGATATTCCTGATCAATCTTCATTACAATATAACTCAAGAAATTGTAGTGAGCAGTACATTGAAAATGCAGATTATCAAGAACAGGCATCTTCTAATTCCTCATCGTTCAGTTCACTTAACGAAAGGTCACAACAGGAGGGAGATGGTTCCATGATGTTCGATTCGGATAATAACTCTAATAAGCCGGATGTTAGTCATAATGAAAAGCTGGAGGATAGTGATGATTCTCTGATGGTGGACGAACAAAAGGATGAGGGTAATAATCGAAAGGCTGGTGGTGACACTATGGAAGGTGTTCAGAATCCGGTCCAACCGATTGAGAAGTTACAGCCTGAGTCTCAAATTACTTCCGATAGATCACAAAACTCCGCTATCAATTCTCAACAGCAACAACAACAACAGCAGCAACAACGACAACAACAGCAGCAGCAGCAACAACAACAACCATACCAACCTGTACAGCCGATTCTTGTGCCAACTATTTTCAAGTGGACAGAAGGTGGTCGAAAGGTTTTCGTTATGGGAACGTTTACCGGATGGAGGAAAATGATTGCGTTGAATGGTCCATCACCTAAAGATGGTTCGTTCAGCGTCCAGATAGCACTCCCCCCAGGAATGCACAGATTCAAATTTGTGGTTGACAACGAAGTTAGATGCTCCAATTTCATTCCAACGGCAACTGATAACTCTGGTCATTTTGTGAATTATCTTGAAATTATTCCTTCCGAACGTGAGTTATATCCAGAGAGAAATGACTCCAGAGTTTCACTCAGATCAAACGGCTCTAAGTTGGGCCTAACCAAGGATGATGATGATATGGGAAATGGTTACACTAGATATCATCAAGATCAGAACATGCAGTTGAGAAAGGTTGCATACACAAATGAAATTCCACCAATTTTCACCGATCCTAAGGTTATGGAAGAATATTACGTTACATTGGATAACAGTCAAAAGAATGGTGGGCACAATCAACAATGGTTAATACCTCCTCAGCTCCCACCCCATTTAGAAAATGTTACTTTAAACGGCTACAATAGTAATGATAAATCGAACACATCTGGTGCCTTAAGTATACCAAATCATGTCGTCTTGAATCATTTGGCAACGACTTCTATTAAGCACAATACCCTCGCAGTTGCTTCTGTCGTCAGATATAAAAGAAAATACGTGACACAAATATTGTATGCACCCTTACAATAGGTAGTTGAATATTATGGAAGGACAGTCCTGATCACAAGTTTGCACATTTATTTTATTTTCCTTATTCAGAAGTACTTTTGATGTTTCTATGTTTTTTTATCGCTTTAATGTTTGTCTATGATGATTACAATATGTACATATGTAAATTAGTAGTATAGGTAAGTAAGTGAATTCATAAATTTATTTTTCACCCTCAATAAAAGTAATTTGTATGTACACATCGCTCCAATTGGGTAAAAGAAAATAATACATATTATATTTCTTGTGCTAAAACAAAGCGTATATTCACATTTTCGGTGGTATTGGATTAAAGCTAAGCGGTCTACCCCTTTGTTAATGGCTAGCTAGCAATTTTATTTATTCTTTTGCTTTATCGATCCGTCACATATCATTATTCAAAAGTCTGTCTCCATTTCATTAGATTACCGATAAAGTCTGAATAGATGTGAACAGGCTTTTCCGTACAAAAATTAGAAAAATCGACTTTTACATTTCCAATTAACTCAATTTTCTGTTGGATCAACACTAGTTGTTGAAACCATGTCAAGAAAATCATCGATCACTGTCGCCGTCAGAATACGACCATTGAATGAATTTGAAAATAGTAGTTTCAGTTACAGACGATGCAAGTCCAGAGGGAAGGCACAACAACGACGTTTCAAGTTAAACCAATCTTTTGGCCATGTAGCTAATAATGGTAGGCGTGTGTCAAGCAGAATGGACCACAATAGAAGAAATAAAATACTTGAAACAGTGGATGATCGGATGTTGATATTTGATCCTAATAGTTCACGTTCCTTATCTGAGTTGGAGATGAACTCCTTCCCTGGCTCAAAAAGTTCTGCGGTTAGCCGAATCGGATGTCATAACAGGAGAAATAGAGAGCATCGTTTTGTCTTTGATAGATTGTTTGATGAGGATTCTTCGCAATCGGAAGTATATAGCTATACGGGTAAGCCATTATTAGATAGTGTGCTTGAAGGCTATAACGCCACGATATTTGCTTATGGTGCCACAGGATGCGGTAAAACTTTTACTATTACAGGCACACCAGAAAATCCCGGTATCATCTTTTTGGCAATGTCAGATTTGTTCCGGCGTATTCAAATTCTTAGTGCTGATAGATCTATCAAGTTAACATTAACTTACCTTGAAATATATAACGAGAAAATTCGGGATTTGTTGAATCCTAACACTGATCCTAACTCCTTACAATTGTTGGAAGACAAGCACAAAAGAGTATTAGTATTAAATCTTTCTCAGCATCACCCAAAAGCTGTACAAGAGGTTTTAGAGTTGATAAAAAAAGGCAATAGATATCGCACAGTATCACCTACTGCTGCGAACGCAGTTTCTTCTAGGTCGCATGCTGTTCTTCAAATAACATTAGAGCAGACTCCCAAGGGAAACGCCGCTATTGATGGAAAACAAATTGTTTCAACGCTTTCATTCATTGATCTTGCGGGTAGTGAGCGTGCTTCTGCTACCAGAAATAGAGGAGTACGCTTGCACGAGGGTGCAAACATTAACAAATCATTGCTAGCATTGGGTAATTGCATTAAAGTTCTTTCCAAACCAAGCTCTAAGACGCGTATCTATGTTCCGTACAGGGACAGTAAACTCACACGATTACTCAAGTTTTCCCTCGGAGGAAACTGTAAGACGGTAATGGTTGTCTGTGTGTCACCTTCAGTCTCGCACTATGACGAAACATTGAATGCATTAAAATATGCTGATCGCGCTAAATCAATTCGCACAAAGATCCTGAGAAACACTCGTGATGTCAATCAACATATCAGTTCGTACCTAAACATAATCAAAGATCAGAAAAAGGAGATTCAGCTTCTGAAAGCCAACTCACAAATGTTAGTTCGCAGAGAAATGGCAAAATATGCCGATCAAACTGTACGTTGCAGAAATGAGCTGGATGATGCCATAAAAAGCATTCAAAAATCTGTTCAAAAGGCAGATTTTTCTCAATCTAGAAGAGCTCAAATTATAGCCAAGGTACAATTTTTAGAAGTCGAACTTAACAGATTTGAGCACGTCTTAGGTGCCTTTAGGCGTTGCAAAAGCAGTCTCTCTTGTGATGAAATATTTAAAGATCTTATCAAAGGTATAGAGGAACTGTGCCTTTACATTAGAAGTTTAGTATCTGGTTTGAATAAGGAATTGGATCATTCCACGGAACTTAATCTGATATTCCAGGGTACCCCTCAAGTAATTTTAAGAAAATTGCAAGAATTAGAAGGTTGGAATGATACTTTTGATAGTTTGTTTACGACTAGGGTTCAGCTAATGGAGGAACAAGTTGAAAGATCTATCCTTCAAAAAGCATCAGAAGTGTTGAGCGGTTATATGAAGAATAGTGGAAGTAGAAATACCTGGACGGAATGCCTTATGAACTCCTTGGACGTTCTCTTTCAACTTTGTTATGCACTAGCAGGAAAAGGTGATGCACGTTTTGAAGGTGACTTTGCTGATACAGAAGTTGGAGTGTTGCTGTTAGATAAGTGTCATGAAATATTAAGAATTCTTAAGGCATCTGTGGATGACATTAGTGAAAGTGGGTTTGGTTTATTAGAAGCTGAAGAGAGAATAAAGGGTCGCACAAAATATTCCTTTTCATCTCCAAAGAAGAATAAAGTGAAGGACATGCCCGAATTAATGTATTCGAAGATAACTCCAACAAAGCGGGCACAGTCATCATCAATGAGGAGTCCGCTTAATAAGAAAATTAACGCAGGGAAAGTTTTATCGAGCGGGTTTGAGAGCAGTTCGACTCAATGTGAATTGAAAGACACTAAATCAGATCTCGATGGACTAATGACAAATGTTGATCTTAGTCCAGATTTTCATCGCACTAATAATGACACATTTGTAGCACCTTCAAAAAGGCTTACCTCCCGAACGTTGGCCGCAAATACCCAAATAGGAAGTCCTGGAAGAATGACTGGATTGGGGATTCCGCCATATATTTCGTCAAGTCCTACGAAAGAGGGTAAATTTTTTATGCCAATAGTTATGAGTAAGCAGGGATCTGGACTAGAAAATACTAGCGGAGAAATGGATATCGATGATGGAAGAAATTAATAGCTTGAATATTTGAATCACTTTTCTAATGCAGTTTGTAAGCTGGCGCCTGTAGCTTGCGTTAATGCTGCGAGTCGATGGTGTTTTTTTTTTTAACGTGCACGTCACGTGATTAATAAAAAAAAAGATATATATAAACAGTTGGATTCCTCGTGAGTATCCAATAACGGAGCGGTAGGTATTTTTTTCGGTTATGTAAGCCACTAAATTAAAAAATTATGATGCATTGTGATACTAGATTGAGTTGTATGATCGGGAAAGGGGGACTACTTCAGTCAAGAGTCTGTATAACTGAGATTCTGAAAAGAAGCTTTTGTACCCATTTTAATCATCCTCTACAACAGAAAAATAAGAAGATAAATTCTGATACTCAGCATGATATACGGAAGCATTATTACGAGGATCCAAATTGGAATCCTCATTCATATTTCTACAAAGAATTGGCTGCACCATTTCTTAAAGTCACGTGTTTATCATTGGTAGTCTTTTACTCCTTAAAGTATATTTGGTGGTTATTGGACAGCTCTGAACACCAGCGCATTTCCAATGTCAAATAGCCGATTATAAATAATATGGTTCACCACTAGCATATTTATTTGTTTTTTGTTTGTTTACTTATTTCATTATTTACTTGTTAAACAATTTAAATACTTACATAAACCTAGGACCATCTAGAAGTACCTAGTTAGCATAAAGTTGTTTGACGCCATGCCTATCAGTAGCTGGTTATACAAGTCAATAAAATTATTATCATTCAAACTTTCACCTTTCTTGCTAGGTTCGAAGCAACAGCATCCAAAAATCCTTCTGTGGTAGCATAATTCTTTTGATGAACAAGAAGTGCAAGGTCCTTTGTCATTATGTGATCTTTGGAAACTGTGTCAAGAGTACACTTCTCCAACGTATTTGCAAAATCAACAACATTAGAGCTTCCGTCCAGCAGACCCCTCTGAGCCAATCCCCGAGTCCATGCAAAGATAGATGCAATAGAGTTTGTTGAAGTCTCTTCACCCTTCTGATAACGTCTATAATGTCTGGTAACTGTTCCATGAGCTGCCTCTGATTCAAAAGCCTTGCCATCAGGGGTCATAAGAACGGATGACATCAGTCCAAGTGAGCCGAATCCCTGCGCCACAATATCAGACTGAACATCACCATCATAGTTCTTTAAAGCCATCAAAAAGCCACCCTGTGACTTCATCATCTGTGCAACTGTATCATCTATTAGCCGATGCTGATAAGTTAATCCCTTTGCCTCAAACTCGGTCTTGTACTCCTTATCAAAGATCTCCTGGAAAATATCCTTAAAGCGTCCATCATACTTCTTTAGAATTGTATTCTTTGTGGATAGAATCATAGGAATATTTCTCTGCAAAGCCATCTTAAAGCAAGCGTGTGCAAATCCCCGAATAGATTCATCCGTATTGTACATTGCCATAGCAACCCCGGGTCCCTCGTAATTATAAACCTCGTACGTTTTTTCGTCACCTCCGTCCTTTGGAGTGTACTTAATTTCCACTTTTCCAGCTCCCGGAACGATAAAGTCTGTGGCCTTGTACTGGTCACCATGGGCATGTCTACCTATAACTATAGGTTTGGTCCAGCCAGGAACTAATCTTGGGATCTCAATATCACCCGGTGCTTTATCCGGTCCAGAGCCTATCACAATTGGCTCCCTGAAAACAGTTCCACCCAAAATATTTCTGATTGTTCCATTGGGCGATTTCCACATTTTTTGAAGGCCAAACTCTTTCACACGAGCTTCGTCTGGTGTTATCGTTGCACATTTTATTCCAACACCGTATTTTTTAATGGCCTTTGCTGCGTCCGTGGTTATCTGATCCTTAGTAGCATCACGTGACTTGATGCTTAAGTCATAGTACTTTAAGTCGATATCCAGGTACGGAAGAATCAACTTCTTCTTAATTATACTCCAAATTATTCTGGTCATCTCATCTCCATCTAATTCCACAACAGGACTCTTAACTTTAATTTTATCGAGATTAAATCTGCTAGTAGAAAAGCAGCGCGACTTATTAAGTTGTCCACCTGGAATGACAGTCTTTATCGCTTGATAAGTCATAGGCCTGACATGCCTAGACTTTATGGCTATGCGCTGGATTGAGGAAAGCATGACCTAACTTCGAATGAATAAGCTTCAAACACTAGTACGGAAACACAAAAAGAGAATGAAAAATAAGGAGGAGGGAGGAATGTTGACAAGATGACTATTTGAGCACAAAAAGCAGAATTGGCTAACGGGATCTCTGTTCATATATATGTAGTTCAGAATTTGCAATTTTGGGATCCGCCATGACTGTGAATTTTTTTCAATTTGCAATTTAGTACTCTCTCTGTGTGACTAAATTTTGTCAGCCCCGCATACTGTCTCGAGCGAACAATTACCGTACACACCGGTTGGCACTGCCGCGTATGGTCATTAAGGAATCCCGGAAGAAATATTTTTACTCCGAGTATCGGAGTCCATGGACGGAAAAGTGGTATTCTCATAGACGCATTATTTTAATTTATCGACGCGTCTATATCCGGCAGATATGAGGCTTAAAAAAATTAAATGCACAGTCAAAATAGACTCTAATCTCAATTATAGGAAGATTTTGTCTTGAAGGTGTCTAAATATAGTGAAGAGATAACCATTGATATACGACATAAAATATCTTGTTGTCCTGTTGTTGTTATTTTCTCCTCATACAATAGTCTTTCTTTCAATTTCTCCAGAGCATGTATGTTCTCGAAGAAAAAAAGAATAGCTCTTCAGGTGACCAAGTTCACAATCAGGAAAATGTCTTATCTAATAAAGAGGAGCCCAATGAAATCAACAATGTCGGCCTTATTCAAAAGTTTAGGAGTTCACTGACACCAAAGCATAGATTGCATATATCTATTCGTACACAGCTGATAGCCTTAGTGCTATTCGTCTCGTTATTCTCGCTTCTTACTTTGGCTATAGCGACGGGTGTCTACTTCAGTACAGTATTAAAACGTACTAGAGCCTCGAATCTCGAGGTTGCAGCTCAACTTAAGGCTGCACAGATGGAACAAGGGTTTAATTATTATTACTATCAGGCACTTCTTCTCAGTTCCAAGGAAAGTATTCAATCAGCTTTGGTATACAGAAAAGCGGGTAATGCTTCGTCATCTTTGATCGACACTGCTGAGACCACAATAGATCAGTTTTTAGAAACTACAACAATGTTTAATGGCGTGCGACTTTATGATACTAGTTTCGATTCTGTTGCTACTGTTACGGGTCCGAATACTGGGCTTAATAATTCTGAAATCGAGTCTCTATACATCCTTAGTGAAATTCCTCAAAACCCTCCTGACATTTTACTTAAAGAGGGCGGGTTTATCTGGGGTCCAGTTCAGTCGGGAAGTTCATATTTTGCATCATTTTCACTTGCCATCAATACAAATTCAACCTTTTTAATTCAGGAGCGCTCACTTGCAGGTTATATGACATTAATAATGAATATCACAGTTTTAAATTTTGCTAGTGATAATACATCTTCCTCTGATGGGCAGAGTGTTGAATTCGTGAAGCCCGATTTTCCCATAAATAATTCTTCCGATGTTAGTGGTTTTAGTTATGTGTTTCAACCGAATGATTTGGTTAGTATAGATACGGTTTATGACCTCGATTCGTATGAGCCAGTGGAGGATATGTTTGGAGAGGATAAATCCATAGGCTACACTTTAAATGTAAAGAATCCTATTGGACAAGGAGTTTCTGTTGGTTACGCCTTAATAGACTTTACTTATGGTAAATGGGGAGTGACTTTAGAGCAACTAGATTCGAAATTTATGGAACCAATAATGAAGCTAACCAAAATGATGGTTGGTGTGTGCATAGGTATTTCGGCTCTTATGCTTTTTATAACATTTATTTTGGCCCATTATGGTGTGAGACCTATAAGGCGACTTCAAAAGGCTGCTGAAACTATTACTGAGAGGCGAGGGTTGCGTTCTAATAGGCATTATCGCCATCACCACCACAGTCTACATTCCAAGCGAGCATCTTTGCATTTTAAATCACGTTCTCGAAAAGAAAAAAAGCTTCAAAGGGAACATTCATGGCCCCCTGTCTTCCAGGGATCGCATTTATCACCTTCTCCCTGCAATATTATTGTGACTTCAACTTCACAAGATGCACATGAGTCTGAAGCTAGCCAAACTGCCGTCCGAAAAAAAGCGATTTTGGCATCATCATCAGTGCCTGGCAATACTTCAGGCTCACTAAGATCATCTATTCAAGGACGATCTAGGCATGATAGTGAGGGTTATCTCGAATCTTATTCTGTTACTGAAGCATCCACTGATGCAGAGAATAATGCAACATCTACACCATTGCCTGCAATTGTTCCCATACATGGAATATTTTACGATGAGTTAACTGAGTTAACTGAAGCATTCAACACTATGACAGAAGAACTTGACAAGCAATATTCTCATTTAGAAGATAGAGTGCGTGCTAGAACTAAGGAGTTAGAAATCGCTAAAATCCAGGCTGATGCGGCTAGGCAGCAGGCCGAAGCTGCTAATGAAGCCAAGACTGTCTTTATTGCTAACATTTCGCATGAGCTGCGCACGCCGTTGAATGGAATTTTGGGTATGACTTCTGTTGCTATGGCTGAAAAAGATAAAAAAAAGATACGTTCTTCATTGGACTTAATATTTAGAAGTGGAGAACTTTTGTTGCATATCTTGACCCAGCTTTTAACGTTTTCAAAAAATCAATTGGATAAGACCAAATTACAACGAAGGAATTTTGTGCTTTTAGAAGTTGCTTCTCAGATTGAATCCATTTTTGGTAAGACAGCAACTGATCAGGATGTTAATCTAATTGTTCAACTGAAGCCTGATCTTTCGAGAAAGATGATCATGTTGGGTGATTCGAACAGGATTATTCAGATTGTAATGAATTTGGTTAGTAATTCGCTGAAATTTACACCTAAGAATGGCACTGTAAAGGTTGTCATCAAAGTACTCGGATATTATGATGAAAAAAGATCCAAGGAGGAAAACTATGGCAAGGTCTACATTAAAGGTGTACACGACGCACCTGAAATAAATCCACCCTTCCATCCTGAATCTCTTCGTCGGAGGTTATCTGATTCTGGTGATTCTATGAAATCTTCAAAGAGTGAATGGACTTTAAATACCCTAAGTTCGGAGGAATATCACAATCAACTAGCAGATGCTTATAATTATAGTGTGTCCAAAAGCTACTTTGATGAGGAGGATGGCGACTTCCTAAATATTGAAGATACCAGCGATAGTGACAATCATCGCCTTCATGAATGTCATGAGTTTAAAGATGTTAAAAAATATTGGGTTGTGCGCTTTTCTGTTAGTGATACTGGAACGGGTATTGAAAAATCTCTGCAAGAAAAGATATTTGAAGCATTTGTGCAGGGTGATCAGACACTTTCCCGTTCACATGGTGGTACTGGTTTAGGCCTTTCGATCTGCAAGCAGTTTGCCAAGCTTATGCATGGAACATTAATACTCAACTCTGTCGTGGGACAGGGTTCGACCTTTACATTCACAGTTCCATTACCTCAAGTTGGCGAGCTGATTATTCCAAAAGAGCAGGAGACAGAATTTTACGATGACGTGTTCAACCCAGAGCATCCTCCATCCAAGCGAGTTAAGTTCATGGATGGTAGTGATAAAAGTTCAGGTTCTCTGGGAGTCAAAAAGTCTGGGTCATCGGATAATTCGGGAAAAAATGGGCGACAGAACTTACTTTTTGATCCGCTCAGTAATCCGTTTGTCAAGCCTGAATTGATTACCAGAGCTTCCACGGGAACAGCAAAGTCGAAGATTTCTGCAGATAGGGAGCAGTCTGGCTCTATTGTCTCTACTGTTTCATCGCATTCTGCTTCATCTTCGCATTCTAGTCTAAGTGAAAGCTATGATCCAGTTAAAGCGCATCTACGTTTTCTGGTGGCGGAAGATAATCTTGTCAATCAGGAAGTGGTCAAAAGAATGATGAAACTCGAAGGTTATACCGATGTGACGCTGGCCTGCGATGGATTTGAGGCTATTGATCTTGTCAAGCAGTCACAAAAGGCTGGTAAAAAGTTTGATCTTATTTTGATGGATGTACAGATGCCTAAGCTTGATGGAATAAGTGCAACTCGGATAATTCGTCATCAGCTCGGATATACATATCCGATTGTTGCTTTGACCGCTTTTGCAGATAAGTCGAATGAGGATGAGTGTATTGAGGTAGGAATGTCTGGCTTTCTTTCGAAGCCTGTTAGAAGAAATCTTTTAAGAAAGATAATTAAGCAATTCTGCAATGAGTCTGACATATCCAAAGATTGTGGCAAGAAGCCATCTAATGTTTCCCCCTTTAAGGATGATGATATATCATCATAAAGAGCAAGCAGGTTTTATTACGTTACATACTTTTATAATAGCCTAATAATACAATTGTATTTTTTCTATGTTTCCCTTTTTGCTTCGCAAAGATAATACAACAAATAGCGAACCGACCGGTCATAAACTATTTCTTATCTCTGATCGCTTCTTTTTCTGAGCTAAAAACTTTCTTCCGGCATCATTATCAAGTTTCTGCAGTTCAAAGATAAAGTCGTCATTCTCAGAGTCACTATCACTATCTGTTTCAGCAGTCAAGTTGACAAACTTTGTGCTTTCTTTCTTCTTGGTTTTTCTTTTCGGTATATAAAGTTCCTTCATATTCGCACTCCATTTCCTCTTTCTTGCTTCTAAGTATTCCTTGGATGGTTTCAAATGTTTTCTTGTTGAAATATTTTCTTTTTTAAGAGTTTCTAGTATCCTCTTTGTTCGTCCGCCACTGATATTATCACTGGATTCTTTACCAAATTCGTAGATTCGTTTTGTAGGATCAAATCCTATTTGATTCATGGTAGACGGAGAAAATGCTGCTCTAGTCACCTGTATTCTCTTTTTTCTTTCCCCTTTACTCTCAATTTTTAAATTCCGAAGATTCTCACCACCGCTAACTTTTGCCAGCTTTCTTCTTAAATTCTTCTCTCTTCTAAAAGAATCTCTTTGAGCTTTATCTCTTTCAGCCTTTGTTTCAGAAGACTTATTAGTGTAGTGCTCATTGAAAAATGCTTTGAATGCTTCTGGAGTCGAAAACCCGGGATTTTTTTCCTTTTTCTTTGGTGCAGAATAATCAATTAAAACTTGATCACGATTATCCCATTTTCCGACTTTCTTTGAATCCGAGTTCATCAGCATAACTTGCTTTTCACCGTGACTGTTTGTTGGGCTAAACATTTGAACATTGCTTCCTAGCTCCACTCTTTGTGACGCTGCTCTTTTAAAATGAAGCTCGGCATGATATTCGCAGTAAACACTTTTTGAAATGTCAATGGGAACCTTACATTTTGATCCGTCTTTCTTAACGGCTTTACAAAAGCCAAAGTCCTTACTGTGGCCAACTTCAATAATTGATTGTGCATTATCTTTCAAAAATATGGTAAACCCGTTGCCAAAACCCTTCGCTTTGTATGGCCAAATTTGAGGATTGAGAATCCCAATCACATCTCCAACTCTTAGCTTCCAGTATCTTTTTAGTGCTTTGTCAAATAGAGATAGCGTAAGCTGCTGTCTAAAATTTGTGAGTGTCACCTTCATGTACTTTGCCTTTCTTCCCACACTCTTTGTCACTTCATTTGTCTTATTTGCGATTATTCCAAAAATGACAAAGTTAGAGCATAGGGGGGGATTATAATCTGGAGAGACTATGTCCGCAAAGGCATTTTCTATTCTCATTATCTTACAGTCCTTGAGGCAATTTTTCAATAGTTGATTGGAAATGTATCGAATTGATAGTATTTTTCCACTATAGCTATCTTTTTCGTTTACATTTTGTTGTAATGGATGAAAATCACTACCAAGCTCAAACGAGTAAAACCTTTTTGACAAAAGATCTTGTTCTACCTTCTTCTGATCAAATAACTCATCATCAATTTCAGATTTTTTCTTCCTCAGACTCATTGCTAATGATAGGAAGGTTGAACCTTTCCTGCCCTTTTCATCATCTAATCTTCTTCTTAATGATCTTTCGTTCTTTGAGATTTTGAATGTTCTTTTTGCAAAGTATTTCGTCTGCTGATCATTGTCGTTAATTTGTCTTGGATCTTCCTCTTCATCTGAATTTACCAAATTTGTTTGTTCTTGTTTTTTTTTTTCTTTTAGGGCTCTTATTGTCCCAAGCTGGGCCAAGACTTCATCCTCAAGGTCCGACAACCTATCAACTAATTTAAAGTAATGTGAACGTTGTTAGTGCCATTAAAAATATGTTAAAGCAGATTTCCCAAGAATAGCTTACTTTCATTTTTCATTTTAAAAGTTGTTGAACAATCTATATGTTTGAATTAATATGCAATTGGCTTGTACATCTTGCTCTTGGAAGGCAGAGAGCACGCGTCGTCAATTATAAATGAACCATAAGTAATATTTTAGTGTACGGGTGTTCCCAAAACTAAAAGCATTCATCAGAATTATTAACTTCCTACATAAATTAAACACATAAGATTGCAAACAAATTGAAGCACCAGTTATCATATATTATTATATCGTCGTAATGTATATGCGCTTATTTTCTGCATGCTTTGAAATTGTTCAAATGTGTTGTCTCTGTAATAAACTTGAAAAATCCCGCCTCCTGGCAGTGAAGTGTAGGTAGGAATAAAAAAAAAAAAAAGAGCAGGGAAACACCGAGAAGTGAGAAAAAGAAGCTGGAAACATTATTTAGCGTAAATAAATAAACCTATCTAACCTTGCTCTTACGATTGGTTAGTCGGGTTGTTTCCAAAGATTTTCTTCTCTTTTTCTTGGGTATATATTATTAAGTTTCGTCAATACATTTAGAATGGAGGGTTCTTTGAGTGAAGATTCATCCGTGCAGTCATCCAAGGAGCTCAAGAGTTCTGAGAATGATGGCCCTGAAGCAAAAGGTAACAGTAATGTCGAGAATTTGGAAGTTTCGGGAAATAATTCCTCGACCTCATTAAACTTACCTGTCAATGATCAATCTGAGTCGATGGGAATTGAAAAGACTACTTCAGAGGCTGTAATTTCAACAAATCCAAGCGAGCAAGAAGAATTTGATGGTTTGTCTGATTCTTCTACTGATAGTAAGAAGGAAAGTGGACTAATTGATAACACTAGCGAAGAATCTGAAAGTCCTCAAAATTTGGATGTTGCAGCCGTTGAAGAAGAGAAGAAGAGTAGTAGTGAAAAATGTGATAGCAAGATAGATGATATTCACAAGGACGTTGTTCCAACCAATAATGACAACATATCAATTGAAGATATTTCTAATCAGAAGGGTGACAAAAATGCCTTTAATGATCCTGAGAATACATTGGTCAGTCCACAGAATTCTAATACAACTTTAGATGTTGGAACAGCGAATAAAATTGTTTCGTCGGGTATTTCTAAAGCTACCTCAGTGGGCATTCCCACAGATGAACAATCTGATGATCTTCCGGCTATGGCACCTTTCTATAGGCTAGATAATGGAGCATTTCAATCCTTACCCCCTTCTATTGTTCGAAACATGTCTGCCAGGTTCAATGAATTTCAAAATCTGAAATCGTCAAACCAAATTTATGAAGTGAAATTAGAGCAGTTAGCCCATTCGGCACGTTCAAAGGTTGAATCATTGACTGCAAAAATACACGAAAGTGAAGACAAAATTCAACTCTTACAGCAAAAGTTTTTAACGACTAAGGATGAAAGGGATTCTGAAAGAAAAAACCTCACTGTGGAGCAGAATAAAGCTCGGGGTTTTAAGGAGACGATTGCAAACTTGAAGGAACAAATACAACATTATTCTGAATTCAAGCAGGGAACAAATCAGATGTTATTGGACAAGCAAGAACGAATTTCAGAATTGACCAAGGAGCTTGAAACGCAAGTTCAGGTGGAAAAGAAGCTTAGGACGAAAATCAACGTCATGGAAAATGCAAACGATCATCATGAGTCACGGCTCACGCAAGAGAAGTTTGATAGAGCTAAGCTTCAAAGGGAATTGGATCTTTCTCAACAGTCCGTTAAATGGTATGAGGATGAATTAGATAAAAGGTCGCATGAATTGCAATCAGTGAGAACAACTACGAGAGCTGAAATAACCGGATTACGAACTAGAGTTGATAACGCTGAACAAAATTGCACCGTAGCTACTGCTGGAAAAACGCAGTTAGAAACTGCTTTACAGGCTTTGCAGTCTAAATATGATGAACACACTCTTAAAATCAAAGAGCTCTCTGATCAGAACGCACAGCAAGATCGTTTATATAAGGAAGAGTTGGCCAAGAAAGAAAAGCTTTTAACTATTCTCCAGGAGTCTAATGATGAAAGGGGTAAGCGTATCGAATCGATGCAGAAAGCTTATGATGAAACTCTCCGCAAAATTGATGAAGATGAGACTTCATATAAGGCGAAATTTGAGAGTTTCAAGGATGACCTTGCTCAAAGAGAGACAAGAATTAAAGATCTTGAAGATACAATCAATGATATGAGTACAACGAACATTGAAAGTACTGTAAATAATGGAAATATTTTGGAAGCGATGTCGGAGGATGGTTCAGTTGATGAAGCAAAAGTTTCTTCGAAAGCTGCGAATACAACTCTTTCCACGTCTGCAAGAATGGTTTTGAAGGGCTCTGAATATTCATTAACGGATATTCTTGCTCAAGTTAGTAAGTTAAGAAGAAATCTTGTGCGCGAAAGGAGAGCGAAGGAGAAGGCAGAGAAAGAACTTTCTTTAATTTTCAAGGAGTTAGATCGTCGGTTGCCATTATTGAAATCATATAAGGAGAAGTGTACAACTTTGGAAATGAAACAAGGGCAGTTCGAAGTTATTTTGGATAATTTATCAAAGGAGAAGTCGATGCTTCGGACCCAACTTACGATTTCTAGCAAAAAGGCTGACGAATTGCAGCTTCAGGTTAGGCAATTATCACAGTTTAAAGTTGATTTGCAAAGACAGCTTGCTGTTTTACTCGCTGAAGTTACCGTGAAAGATCATGGTGGCGCTTTAACAGGTGAAGATAAGGCATATATAACTAATTTGGTGGGTAACATACCCACTATTCAGGATTCCACGGACACAGGTAAGCTAATCACTGAGCGTCTTACGACATTTAGGGATATTGCGGAATTAATCACGAAGAATGAGCAGCTCCTAATTGCATCCCGAAATTTGGGGTCGGAATTGGAGGCAAAGGAGAAGTCTGGTTCCGCTGAATTACAGCAATCTGAAAATCAAGCTCTTATAAAGTCGAAGAAGGCAATATTGAAGTTGCAGGAACAGTTGCAAAATACAAAAACACAACTAGCGGCAGCTTCAAATAGCAGGGATATATTGCAAAAATTGATTGAAAGTAACGTACAAAATCCATTTCAAAAGGAGGATGAGAAAATCTTTAAGCAAAGATTTGAGAGTGCAACTGCCAAATTGTCTGATAAAGAGAATGAATATAATGCCCTCAAAAAGGAGTACAATACAAAAGTGTTTGAGCTAAACGCCAAGGTTCAGCAGTTGATGTCTCAAAATTCGGATGTTTCTTTAAAGCTTGCTAAGATGCAATCTTCTAATCAGTTGCTTCAGGAGAAGAATAATACATCATCCTACTTTTTGGCCTCTGCAAAAGCTGAGAATTCTCAATTGAAATCTGGTATGTCCTCCTTACAACGAAAGCAAACGGGGTTGGAAGAACGTGCAGGTAAGTTGACTAATGAATTGTTACAGGCTAAGAGTAATCAAGCCACTTTAGAGATTCAGCTAAGGACAATGAAGGCCGCAAAGTCAATGTGGCAAGTCACTAATGGAAAACTCCATAATGAGGTTGAGAAACTCACAGATGAAAAAGCAAAGGCCAATGCTTTGATTATAAAACTACAAACCCTTGACAGTGAAAGACAAGAGCAATATAAAAGCAGATTTCAGCGTCTCCAAGCTGATGTTGATAGATTGCAGAAGCATTTGGATACAGTTAGACAGAAATTGAGCTCAAGCGTGGAAGAAACGAAACGAATTCTACATTCTAAAAATGCCGATTCGAAGAGTTATCAGGAAAGAATTGATCAGTTGGTCTCTCAGGTGTCTGTTTTGAAGGAGACCTTGAATTCCAAGTCACAATCCGTAACGCTACTAAACAAAAATTATGAATCTTTGCAGGTGAAGTATAACGAAGTGACTGAAAGAAGAAAGGCTAATTTATCCTCCATTGAGGGTTCGGATACAACGGATCGCGATATGGTTGCGGCTTTGAGACAGGAATTGAATAATGCTCTTGAGGATTCTAAACTTGCTACACAGAATTCTGTGCAATATAAGCAAATTGCTGCTTCGTCTGAGAAAGAGCTTAACTCATTGAATGATTCCTTTAATAAATATAAGGTCTCGACAGAAGGACAACTTTCAGAAGCTCAAAAAAATATTAAAAGTCTAACCTCGCAAGTGACGAAACTGCAGGAAGAAAATGTTCAAATTCAGGGACACTTAGATGAGGTGACTCAAGAGTATGCTGAGCAGAAGCAAAAAAGCGAAGAGAAAATTCGGGAGTTAGGAAAGGTCATCGAATCATTTGATGGTATAAAGAATGATTATGATTCCAGATTGAAATCAGCTAAAGAAGAAATTGCAGAAAAGGAAGAGAATCTTAAAGATGCTGCTAACCAGGCAACTCGGAGCAGTACGACAATTCATAAATTGTCTGAAGAAAAGGATGATCTTTCAAAAAAGATGGATGCATTGCAAAGCCGACTTTCTCAGCTTCAAACTAGCTTGCAGAAGGCTGAAATGTCATTGAAATCAACCAATGTTTTGTTTGGTAAAGAAAAGAGTGACTTAGAAGAGCAGCTTAAGCAAGACCAAATTAGAATCACTGAACTTGATGCTCAGAATCGGACATTGATGAATCAGTTAGAGAGCAAGTCTTCCGAGGATATTCATGCAATAGATGAATCGAGTGACATGAAAGGTTTAATTGGGTATCTGCATAGAGAAAATGATTCCTTGTCACAACAATTGCAATATTTGAAGGCTGAAGAAAAGCGTTTGAGAGCAAGCGTAAACTCAAAAGATTCGGAGCTTAGCAATTTAAAGACACAATTAGTTGAGGCTAAGGAGAAAGAGTCTGTAGCCGATAAATATACAACCCTCCTTGAAAGTATGAAAAAGGAGTCACACGAGCTACAGGTCTTTAAAGATAATAACATATCTCTTCGAACCCAACTCGAAAGCTTCATTACAAAAGCAAAAGATCTTGAGTCTAAACTTGTTACTGCGTCATCCAGGTCTCAAGCTCTTGAAAAGGAATTAGCAGGATTGAAATCAAATTTGGTTTCCAAGAGTGCTGAATTGGAAAAGGCACAAATGCAACTAAAAGATTTATCCGTGAAGTTCAATACTACCTCCGGTTCTGTGAGCACTAAGGCGAAAGAGATTGAGCTGCTTAATAAGCAGAAGAATGAATTGCTACAAAAGGTGACGGAGCTTCAAAGCACAAAATCTGGTAAGGATAAAGAGCAATTAAGGTTGTATCAAGTGGAAATTGCAAGATTGAACAAGGAGATTGGTGAACTTAATTCAAATCTGACCTTGGTGAAGCAAGAGTTAGCTAAGAAGGTTGAAGAAACCAAGAAGCAAGCACGCTTAGCAAAATTCGCTGCTGAACCAAAAAATAGCATATCAACGGCCAACAATGTGAGAGAAGAATTCAAGAGAAAAGTTTATGCAAAAGAATTGGATAGTTTCAAAAAGAAGCTTGAACAAGAGAAAGATGACTATAGGAAGAAAATTGAGGCTGAAAGAGATGCGTTTAAGAAGCAAGTTGAAACTGAAAGCAAACAGCATCTACTTGAGGAAATGGATGCATACAAAAAGCGTGTTCGTGCCCCAACTAACGCAAGGATTAGTGAGGTCATCGAGCAAAGATGGAAGGCTCGTTCAGCGCAACTAGATGCACAGTATGAAGCCAAAGTAAAGGAATTAGAGGAAAAGAGTAGGCAACAGATGTCATCTGAAAATTCTGGATTCTCGGATATTGATAGAAGCAGGATTAAGGAAGAACTGGAAAAAGAAAAGGCAGAAGTGCGTAAAGAGGTCACTGCTTCTGTGAAAAGGGAAACACAATTCAGAGAGAATATTTTAAAGCGGCAGCTCGAAAATTTGAAGCACAAGTTGGAAAAAATTGAAACTAAGGACAACATCAATGAAACTCATACTGATAGTATTGTTATGTCCGCCTCGTCTGTAACAGGATCTTCCGCTCCGGGATCGTCTATTTCCTTTTTATCTGGACACCGTGATACTGGATCAAGTGGTTCATTTAATAAAAGTTCGGATTCGAAAGTCCCTGTTTCTGTCACGCCAGACCCACGAGCTGTTACCCTTCCTACAAAACCAGCAAAAAGAAAGTCTGATGATGATGCCTCTAACGTGGAAAAGCGCCCAAAGACAGATTAGATATGTGTCAAGCACGATGTTTCGTTTGATGAGCTATATTTTGGTTATTTTCTTTTAGTATACCTTAAATTGCAAGATTTGTTTATTATATTTTCCATTGGCTCTTTCAGCAGCAAAAATTATGCGAAGTGTTGATTCTTATTTGTGATACATAGGTAGTCGTTATTTCAAATATAATAAAGAATTTGCACTCGAACAACTGAATGTAATCTTTCTGTGTATACCTTGAAGCAAAACTATACTGCCATCAAGACATATTTTAGAACAAGCGGGATCATACACTGAATCAGATACCGCTAATTCCACAGATTGGCCATCATTTATACGAATATATTTTACAAGTGGGTCCTCGATGTGTTTTCCATTATTATAAGCCTTATCCATTAGTTTCATCGTCGTTGAGGCCTTCGTATGCCTAAAATATAATAAGTGAAGTTCGGACTTCGAAGGATCCGACTTTGGTGAGATGAGGAAGGATGCTTCAAACTTTGGCATTGCTGACATGATGAAATATGAAAAGGGCTGGTTGTCTTCAATAACTTGTCTTTCACCATTCTTCCTAAGTAACGTAATCGATCCCAAAAAGGCAGGATTCTTCTGTAAAATTGATTCAGCCGCCTTTTTGAATCGTTCATTACCGTACTTCGCTCGCATTGTTAGAGATGCGGATTCGGCCACCAAGCTTGCATGCAAGCCCCATGATCCCACAACAAAAAAAAGCATTTGATTGACTTTACGAGTCAGTTGTTGTTTTTCATTAATCAAAAACCCAGGGGGATCAAATTTCGCTTCATAAAGGGGAAAATATGACAATTTCCCAATAAATAGCGCTCTGACTGCATCAAAAACAGATCCCAGACCTATAGAATTAGCGAATGCGTTTCCTGTACCTTGAATCATCATCAAAACAGCCACGTCCATTCCGTTCGACATAGCATTAATCAATTCATTTAAAGATGTGTCGCCAGAGATCATAATTATCAAATATGACTTCGATATCTCTAATTTGGCTGCATTATCAGATATTGTGTGAGAAGTGGTTGTTCTTATATAGCGGTGCCGAATATTTAGAAGCAAAAATAAGGGCTTCAAAATACCTTCATAAACGTTCTTCCTTTTCTGTTTCTCACCTGAAAAAACTGAATCAAATACAATCACTGTCCTTTCAGTCAAATGATTTGGAAGGCTATCAATTGGCACTAACGCATCTTCGTGATTATGATTATCTGACGAAGCAATCTGCTCCATGCGGTACGAAATCTCATCTTCCTCTATCCGCACAATACCAGCATGTGAAAAAGATAAAATTAGTCCACCCATATGCAAAAATGAGCCCAGATCAGCCCTGGCTAATGCGTGTATTTCAAGCAAGTGTTGTCACCTAATTTATAACGAAGTTATTATTAATTCAGATTGAATTGTGTAAGGGTGTGTAATGTAATCGTTGTCTTGCAACGTTAGTTACATGATTTTGTCCCAGACTTCAGTACACGATGAACTATTAATCGTTTTTGCAGTCAGGCAAAATCGATCAAGTTTTGCCGCAATCGACTTTTTTCATAATTATCGCAATTGGAAGTAGTGAGAATAATTGCTTCCTATCGTGGAAAAAATGTACGCTCAAAGCTGTCTTTATTGATTTGTACTAATATTGTCTCGTTCGTTGGTTACAGGCTGTTTGATTAAAAAAAATTACACCAATGGAAGTTCGGCTAAAATATTTTTAAACGATCTGAAAATTACGGCTGATATCATAAAATATCAGGACTTCGTTTCGGTCAAAGCATGGTAGCATATCTGAAGTACTTCAGGTATGGTCAGGAAACATATTATTTGCGCTTGCATTCCTCTTTGTTTTCGTCCCTGCTCCCACAAAAAATATTTTGTAGGCAATATACATTAACACACTGAAGATCAAAAAGGTAGTCAGAGGTATTTATCGTGCGGATAAAATAGATTGTTTGATGGATTTTCTTCACCACTCTCCCTAACATAGAGAAAAGAAATAGAGGAGCCAATGGCATGACTCCAATAGCAAATAGCTTTTCAAATTTCTTTGTTTGATTCCTCATCGTGACCCAATAGAGGTGAACAATAGGCTTCGTATTTATTACATTCGCTTGCAACAAAATTTTCCTCTTTTTTGAAATAAGGACGCGTTATTGAAGAAAAGTTTGATTTCTTGTTTTAGCCCTTCAATATTAGAATTTGTGAAGGCAGTGCATAAACGCAACGTACTAAAATAAAAAAGCTTAAATCTAGTGCGATCAAGAAATGATTCCGAAATGACTGCGAATAAACAACTCGAGAAAAAAAAAGCTATCAGAAATTCTATGAAAAAGTATTTTGCGCCACAATGCAGCTTCGAAAAGTGGATGATGGCTCCCTGGACCTTATTGTAGAATACAATATATACCCTTACTCTTAAGAACGTCAATATATAATTCTAAATGCTTAGCGGATTTACATTTCAGGGAATAGATATATATCGTATGGATGTATAAACCCTACCATGATTTGGTTCCTTTTCCAGCGGAAATTTTCTACCTCAGGTATTTTCAAAAAACCTAAATTTGATTGTTCTTTTTACTAATATAACTTTTTCAGTCGAACAAAATTATTCAACTGCCTCGCATTATGTTTGTTAAAAAAATCTAAAGATTCAACGGATATTTCATTTAAAAAGGTAAGTACTTTGTTTTCAACCTTGTGCTCCTTCCCCTCTCAGTTTTGTGCTTTTCTCTCTTTCGCCCTTTTCTTCTGCCCTTTTGATCTGCTATTACTGGTTCTTAGAAAATTGAAAGATCAATTATTATTCTGTTAAAATGGAGTCACTTGCAAGAAAATCCATGAGTGTTTGTCCCTTTGTCAGGGCAAACTCAGCTGCTTCCCTCCGCTCAATGGCTCAGAATTCCTGTCTATTAAAGATGGCCAAGCATTGCCCGGTGATGGGTCCAGCTTTGAAGGCTGAGCAAAGGCTTGAGTACTCAACAAGTACGAAGCCCGCTCAGGCAAGAGCTGCTCAAGCTGCCATTCATGCCGAGCCAGTAGAAAATGTTGCTCAACTTGAAGGTTTTAAAACTAATGAAAAGCCATTTGATTATGAAGCTGCAGTTTCAGAACAGCTTGAAGCTAAGAGAAAAGATCATTCTTATCGTTACTTTAATAACATTAATCGGTTAGCGAAAGAGTTCCCTAAGGCTCATAGGGAACGTGAAGATGATAAAGTTATGGTTTGGTGTTCTAATGATTATTTAGGAATGAGTAAGAACAAGGAGGTGTACGAAACCATGGTTAAGACGATGCAAAAGTATGGTGTTGGCTCTGGTGGTACGAGGAATATTGCAGGTCACAATAGACATGCAATTCAATTAGAGGCCGAATTAGCTGCTTTGCACAAAAAAGATGGTGCGCTGGTTTTTTCTTCATGTTTTGTGACTAATGATGCCGTATTGTCTTTGTTTGGAAAAAAGTTCCCAAATGGTGTCATATTCTCCGATCAGTTAAATCATGCATCGATGATCACCGGAATTAAGAATTCCAGGGCCAAGAAGCATATATTCAGACACAATGATATGAAACATTTGGAGGAGCTCCTTTCCATGTATCCGAAGTCAACACCTAAGCTCATTGCATTTGAGTCGGTCTACTCAATGTGTGGTTCTGTTTCTCCTATTTCCGATATATGTGATCTAGCTGAAAAATATGGCGCAATTACATTTTTAGATGAAGTTCATGCGGTCGGTATGTACGGTCCTCATGGTGCAGGTGTTGCTGAACACATGGACTTTGATGCTCATTTGAAGGCTGGTATGAACCATCCTGCTCGTAGAACAGTGATGGATAGAGTGGATCTTATAACAGGTACCTTAGGTAAATCGTTTGGTGTTGTTGGAGGTTATGTTGCCGGATCAACGCAGATGATTGATTGGATTAGGTCATTTGCTCCTGGCTTTATTTTCACCACGTCATTACCACCAGCAGTTATGTCTGGTCTTGCCACTTCTGTTAGAATTGTTCGTAGGAACCTTGAGGATCGAGTTAATCAACAGAAGAATGTTCGTTACATTAAAGCACAATTTGCAAACTTGGGTATTCCAGTTATTCCAAACCCATCGCATATTATTCCACTTTTGATTGGCAATCCAACGGATTGTAAGAAAGCTTCTGACATTCTGCTTAATCAGTATAAGATATATGTTCAAGCTATTAACTTTCCAAGTGTCCCAAGGGGTACAGAACGTCTTAGAATTACACCTTCCCCTCATCATGGAAAGGTTATTAGTGACCAATTGATTGAGGCCATAGATGAGATTTGGAATACCCTGGGTTTGAAGAGAATTTCTGATTGGGCATCTTTTGGTGGTAATTGTGGTATCGGTAGCTCCAAACATGACTCTGATGAGCCTTTGTGGACCGATGATGAGTTGAAGTTAACTAATAACGATTTAAACCGTAATGTTTACGATCCAGTTATTAAACCGTTGGAAGTTTCATCTGGTATTAAGTTGTGATTTGCAAATCTTTTGCTTATTACTAAGGCGGTCTGATTATTTAAGATAATTTATTTTATTTGTTTGTTCTTTTTCTTTTTTTCACTGAGGATGAGAAGAATTAAGGGTGACTTCGGTTACGTTTTGCTTCTTTCTTACTTTGTTTGTTTGGTTCTACGCAACTAACCGCATTTCTTGACACATACTCTATGCCTTGTACACAGTACATGTCTGTTTGCTCCACCAATTTTATTTTCCCATGTTTCTAATTTATTTTTCCGGCCACTGACTTACCAGATGTTATAAGCGTAATATATCTGTCAGAGTATATAAATCCCGTGTGACATTTGTATCTGCTTAATTGCTCACATATCTCTGTGCCGTAGCACTACCGA
>ERZ746981.92-NODE-92-length-77532-cov-25.648234_pt1 | contig 77532 bp, 56 predicted proteins | sample MGYA00374948_ERZ746981 | MGnify/ENA primary metagenome ERZ746981 (study PRJEB28757, sample SAMN06711160) | food metagenome | host: microorganism | place: China:Harbin | collected 2017-01-30 | study: EMG produced TPA metagenomics assembly of the Analysis of Microbial...
ATCTCATCAGGTTATCGCAAACCCATGAATCATAATCCACTGAAATCACTCAACTCATTTTCGGTCAGACACTTAGGGATTCAGCTTGAACATAGTGAGGAAATACCGGGGAAGACCCCTGCGTTTGATCGGGTATTCCTTACGGTGTCACCAACCAACGATCCACTTCTGGCCGAAGTTGTGAAGGCTACGCGTCGTTTCTTTGAAATGGGTCCAAAGGATGAGCGTGTGGAAGTGGTATATGGTGCAGGAAAACCGCAACATGGCCAGATCAGGCTTCTGACCCGCACAATGCTGGGGGTTCTGGGGCAGATTGCATATCAGATTGATGTTCCCCAAGAAGACATTGATTCTGGGCGCACGCTTCCAAAAATAATATCAATTGGTCGCAATACAAAACCTACAGTTTTTATTCATGTCAGCAATGAAATCCCTCGTGTATCATTTGTTGAGATAAAATACAATAAAAAATTCTATTATATTTCTGATGCGGATTTTCCTAGCAAGCTTGGTTTTACAATGCTTCAGATACTTATGGAACTTTCAAAAACCACAAAAAATCCAGGTGCGGTTCTTACAATACCTGTAAATGGATAGTCTTTTATTTTTCTTTATATAGAAAGAGAGTTTTATTTTTTTGATGGGTGAATTTTATTCCAAGACATCTACTATCTACCACTCTGGCTGGGATCGGGAAGAGGGGGGCGGTCCTTCATTTCGTCGGAAGCCATGGACGTCTTATCCCTTCTCTCCGGCGTGGCTGGTGTAGTATTGTTTCCTGTATGGATGGAATGGCCTTCCGCACTTTTCATGGATCAATAGCCCCTACATGGGCACAATGACCATGCTTGGCATGCAGGTAAGCTCTTGAGGCCTTGCATGCTGTGGTTTCATGCTGTGGTTAAGGATCTTTGCCATGTATCAACGTCTGTCCCGCACTGTCCTGCTGGTGGCATCCATTTCCGCCATCCCGACCTTTGCCTCTGCCCAGGCTGTTGCCGATCCCGCACAGGTCCAATCGGGTGCCTACACCATCGAACCCGGCCATACACAGATTGGTTTTTCACTCCTGCATTTCGGGTTTACCTATTATGATGGTATGTTTTCGAATGTTTCCGGGACACTGGATCTGAATGCCAGGGTCCCTGCACAATCGAAGCTGTCTGTAACGATCCCGATTGCCTCCGTGCAGACAACAAGTGATAAGCTTACGGCGGAGCTCAAGGGGGAGCAATGGTTTGATGCCGCAAAATTCCCAACCGCAACATTCATTTCCACAGAGGTAAAGTCAATTGGTAAGGCCGACGCCGTGGTCAAGGGCAATCTGACCCTGCATGGTGTGACGAAACCCGAGATATTGAAGGTACATTTCATCGGTGCGGGCACCAACCCGATGGACAAAAAATACACTGCTGGATTCGAAGCAACGGCTACAATAAAGCGTAGCGATTTCGGTGTGAAGACGTACGTCCCCTATGTCGGTGATGAAGTGAAGTTGCGTATCGCAGGCGCATTTGAAAAGCAGGAATGACGTTTTGCCCCCCCCTGCATCGGGCCTGTCGAAGCCACTGGTTTTGGCAGGCCGGGTGAAAGCAGGCTGTGTGCGGCATGGCTGTTGTCGATGTCCAGCCGCCTTTGTGGAGGGTTGCTTGTGGTTAGTGCATATCCCATTCTGGTTTGCCCTTGAAGTGACCTACGCGGACCTTTAAGGCAAGATGGCGTGCTGAAGGATATAGTGCGTGAACGCCAAGCGCAGGTGGTTCAGCTTCACGCAGAAGCGTAACCAGCGTGCCTTTGTAAATTCCGGGACCAGCGATGAAGCTTGGCAGGCATGCGATGCCCAACCCCCGCTCCGCCGCAGTCATGCAGGCTTCACCGTTTGAAAATGCAATCCTTCCCGAGATGGGCACTGACATAGGTTGACGCGAAGTCGGGTTGCAGAAGGACCAGATGTTGGGCGTTCGGAAATTGGTATCGATGATACAGGCATGGCGTGACAGTTCGTCCGGGTGGGTTGGGACGCCGTGTATCGCAAGGTACCCGGGCGAGGCGACGGTAACGATCCGGGTGTCGCATAACCTGCGTGCGATCAGACTGCTGTCGGAAAGCCGCCCGATGCGCACGGCAAGATCAAAGCCATCCTCCACAAGGTCAGCCAGGTGATCCGAAAAACTGACGTCGAGACGAATGCTGGAGTAGCGGTCCGCAAAGGCAAGCAGGGCAGGCATCAACTGGATATTGCCAAATGACATTGGCGCGGTGATTCGCAACCGTCCTGATGGAGTGCCGGAGATATTACGTATGGAAGCGTCCAGGTCGTCGCGTTGTGCGAGGATGACCTTGATCCGTTCGTAATAGGCCTGCCCGATTTCCGTTGGGGACAGTGCGCGCGTCGTCCGCTGTATCAGTTGTACGCCCAGTTCGGATTCCAGACGGGACAGCATCTTGGATGCCTGCCCGCTGCTGACGCCGATGCGTTCAGATGCGGCGACAAAACTTCCCGTCTCCAGAATGGCGACAAACAGTCGGTCAAGGTTCAAACGATCAACCATGGAACATCATTATAGCAGATGCCCCAAAAAGATAGCAGGCAGGCATGTAAGGGACTGTTGAAAAATATGGGTCTGATAACATACTGGGATGATAAAAGTTTTTGTGATGCTTCTGCCAAAAGTTCTGAGAGGTATCGCTTTATCAAGGGATAAGATAACGTCTGGAATGTTCCCTTTGCTTATCAATGGGTTGTTTTTGAATGGTCTCTGAATGTCGGTGAGATGCCATCCGGTGTGGCCGGGACGCACGAAAGATGATGTGGGTGATTTTCATGCGCAAGCCCGCACTTGTAATCCCTGTGTCCGGGGCGGACGAAGGGGCGCAGGGCTAAAAGCCTGCTGTCTGGAGCATTTCCATCGAAAACCGGTTCGGTAAAAATGCTCCGGTTTATTGTTTTTACGCGCATTTTCACCTGTTTGAATGCACGCATCCAAACAGGATCTGCCCTAACTTGCTTGTCCCGCCATTTCCGGCCCGTGCCTATCCAAGTTCGCGTGCCATTTTTTCACGATCCAGCTTGCCTTCCCATGCACCGATAATGACCGGGGCGACGCAGTTCCCCGCCAGGTTGCCCACGGCACGGGCAATCCCGATAAACCAATCCACCGCCAGTAACATGGTCAGGCTGGCGAGCGGGATGGAGGGCATGGCCTGCAGGGTTGCGGCCAGCACTACGATCGCGATGCCGGGCACACCATGTGCGCCCTTGGATGTAAACAGTGCCGCCGTCAGCATGATGGCCATCTGCCAGAAGCTCAGGTGCGTTCCCGTTGCCTGCGCAAGGAAGATCACCGCAAGCCCGAGGTAGATCGACAGGGCGTCAAGGTTAAAGGAATATCCCGCCGGAACCACAATCCCGACAACCTGTGAGGATACACCCAGCCGTTCTAGTTTTGCCATGACACTGGGTAGCACCGCATCAGATGTGGTGGTCGTGAAGGTGATGGCCAGTTCTTCGCGGAAGTAGCGTGCAAAACGCAAAGGCCTGACCCCTGCCATCCGCAGGCAGCCGCCCAGCACCACGGTCAGGAACACGATGATGACAAGATAGTACAGCCCGACGAATGCCGCCAGGTGCATGATCGCATTTATGCCATAGCGTGCGGTTGTCGTTGCCATCGCGCCAAAGACCCCCAGCGGGGCAAGCGAGATGATAACGCGCATCATGCGTGAAAACAGGGTGGAAAGGGCCTCCAGCAGATGCACAAGCGGCGTTCCCGCCGGGCCGATCAGGCTGAGGCAGCATCCAAACAGGATCGCAAAGAACAGGATTTGCAAGATGTTGGCCTGGGCAAAGGCGTCGGCGGGCGAATGTGGGACCAGTGATACGATGAACCCCGTAATGCCACCATCATGCAGGAGGCTGGCATTATGCGCATAAGACGCCACCATGCGGGTGTCTTCGTCCGTCGGGGTAAAGACAATGGCCCTGCCGGGCTGGAGCAGCATGGCCACCCCGACCGAGCCAAGAAGCACGAATGTGGTCATGCCCTCGAAATAGAGCAGGGCTTTCGCCCCAAGACGCCCGACGTTGCGCAGGGAGCCGGCCCCCACAATGCCCATCGTCACGATGCAGAACAGCAAAGGCCCCACGGCCATCACGATCAGGCGCAGGAAAATGTCCGTGACCCAACGTGTCTGCATGGCGAGGGCAGGGTCGATCACCCCAAGCCCCAGGCCCAGCACGCTGCCGATGACAACCTGCCAGAACATGCCGGGACGCCATGTGCGATGTGCTGTCCCGCTGGGGGAAAGGGGGGCGGTGTTCATGCAGCTATCCTCGGGAAGGGGCCGGTCAGGCGGCTGGAGCAGGGGGGGCGATGATTTGCCGCAGTTCGTCGGGAAAGCGGAGCGATGACAGGACAAGTTCGTCAAGCCCTATATCCCTGTAGGCGTCGATGGCGGTACGGACTTCCCTTGCCGTGCCTGCAGCGGCATGGTTGGCGATAATGCGATCGTCAATCAGGCCGTCCACCCGTGCCCAGTCGCCTGCGGCATAGGCTTCGCGTAATGCATTCTGGTCCAGGGTGCTGCCCGCGCAGGCAAGGTTTTCGCGATGATGTTCCCCACGCAGGACAAAGGCCAGAGCGCGGCGGACCTGCTGGCGGGCTTCGTCACCATCGGGGGCGACGGCGGTGTAAACGAGTGCCGATTTATACACCGTCCGTCCACTGCGTGCCTCGCCCGCCCTGACGTGATCAAGCGCACGGGCGATGAATTGTGGTGAAGTGCCCGCACTGATCAGTACGCCATCGGCCTGTGCCCCGGCCAGTTCAAGCATGCGTGGCCCTGACGCGGCCACCATGATGGGAATATCGTGCGGCCGGGCGGAAAGGGTACGACCGGCGATCGTGAAACATTGGCCCGCATAAGTAACGTTGCCGCCATCAAGAAGCCGGCGGGCGATCTCGATGGTCTCACGCATGGTCTGCAACGGGCGGGCCGCCTGCATGGATATGGATTCAAGGTCGCGTGGTGATCCCGTGCCAAAGCACAGGACCACACGGCCGGGAAACCATTCATCCAGCGCAGCCGCCGCCATCGTGGCATAGACCGGGTGAACGGTGTAGGGACTCATGGCCATCAGCGCGATACCCAGCCGTCGCGTCTGCTGCAACGCCATGGTGCTGTTGACGATGGGTTCGCGCTGGAACAGGTGCGATGCCATCCAATAACGCGCCAGGCCGCATTCATCCGCCGCAAGGGCCAGTTGCGTCAGGTCGGCGGGAGGGGTCGCCCCATCGGACGACAGGCTGAGTTTCATTCCGTCATAACTCCGGGATGACCTGTTCGGCGAAAATCTGCATCTGTTCACATAATTCGTCGGGCGAACTTGCGGCAAAATAAAGACCAAGGAAATGGGTTACCCCGGCGGCTATCAGCCTATGCATCTTGGCCACCACGGTCTCCACGCTACCGACAAGGTTGATGTCCTCCATCCCTGTGGCGGACTGTCCCTTCAGGGTGGATGAACGCAGCGACATCAGGTGTTTGTGCATCTGGCTTTGCTGGTATTTTGCAATCGCTTCCTCGTCCGTCCTGGCGACATAGGCGACGAATTGCGGGGCAATGGCGATCGTGTCGGGGTCTCGGCCTTCCGCCGCGGTATAGTCACGCAGCATGGAAACCATATTGCCAAGCTGCCCCGCAGGCATGCCGGCGGGGATCCATCCGTTGCCCCACCGCGCCACACGTTGCAGGTGCTGCACCGAATTGCCACCAAAATATAGCGGCAGGTCGGGTTGCAATGGTTTGGGAAAGAACTCGACATCGCGAAAATGATAGTATTTACCCTGAAAGCTTGCCTCACGTTCATTAAACAATTCGCGCAGGGCGCGTACGCCCTCTTCAACCATCTCGCCACGATGCACCTTGGCATCTGGCCACAGGGCGTTGAACTCCTCCCGGTAGGCACCGACGCCCACGCCGATTTCAAGCCGGCCGCCTGACATGTGGTCCAGGGTTGCGATCTGTTTGGCTGTCACCACAATGTCACGACGCATCGGCAGGACAAGGATGCCCGTGCCAAAGCGTAGCGTCGTGGTCTGCGCGGCCAGCCATGCATAGGTTATCAAGGGCTCCCAAAAACGTGGCGGCGTGGGGAATTCCGACCGCACATAATTCTGGGTTGTCATGTGGTCATTGCCCCACACGGAATGATAGCCGAGGGCCTCGGCATGTTTTGCAATCCGTAGCAGCGTTGACGGGTCGGAAAATGGGATGGGGAAGGTCAGCCCCTCCATCCCCGTCGGGAGGCCGACACTGACGAGTACGGTCATGTTCGTGTTCCTGCCTTGGCCATGCCATTACGATGGCGATATGTTGCGTCAAGATCAACCTGTTCATTGGCATCAAGCATGACGCCATAAAGCGTGACGGCACATCGGGGGGAAACCAGGCCATTCCTGACATCGTGTGCCACGCGTTCGGGGCACCGTCGCGTGGGATCACCGATCCCGCCGCCGCCGGGCATCTTGATGGTCAGGTGCATGCCTGCCGGGATAACCTGGCGCCCCTTGCCACGCAGGGGCGTGGAATCGCCCAGCACCAGCCGCCCGGCCAACCCATCCATTCCACCCGCACGCCCACGTGGCGGGTGAAGAACGCGGTCGAAATTCGCGCTCAGGGTAAAGGGGCTGTGCTCGGTGCTGGAGACTTCCATGACCTGTCCCAGTCCCCCCCGGAATTCGCCCGCCCCCCCGGAATCGGTCCGGTATTCCTTGGAATGGATCAGGATTGGTGACATGGATTCCGTAATTTCCACCGGCACGTTGCGTACCCCGCTGGGGAATGCGGTGGCGGACAGGCCGTCGCGGCCGGGTCGTGCGCCGGTCCCGCCTGAATGGAATGACATCACATTGAATGTCCGTGCATTTGCAAGCTCTGCAGGGGCGACATCCACCATCCCTGCGCCGCCAGAGGCAAACAGGTTCCACAGGCATGATGTGCCTTCCGCCGGTACGGCAGTCGGGCCAAGGATCTGTGACAGGCACCCGATGACGACGTCAGGCAGGAGCTGTCCTATGATATGCCGTGTTGCGACTGGTAATGGATAAGGGGCGTTAAGGATCGAATCTTCGGGCGCGCAGATGCGTATCACCTCCAGCGAGCCCGCATTGTTCGGGACCCTGGGGGCGACCATGCATTTCACGCCAAAACTGGCATAAGCCTCCGTATAGCAGAACGGGACGTTGATACCGAAACGCGACGGAGGGGACGACCCTGCGAAATCGACACAGATCCCATCGGTTTCGATGCTGAGGGTCGCGCGGATCCTTATGGGCAGGTCATATCCGTCGGAATACATCTCGTAATGGCTGCGGCCAGGGGGCAGGGCGCGTATCGCATCAAGCATGGCAAGGCGCGACGTGTTGATGATGTGTTCCGAAAGCATTTCGATGTCATCAAGGTGGAATTCATCAAGCATCTGTACGAAACGCTGCTGGGCCACTGTATTGCATCCCATCAGGGAATAGACATCGCCCACCACCTGTTCGGGTTCACGCACGTTACAGTGGATGAGGTCCATCAGGGTCTGGTCGACCTCTCCCCCCCGGGTCAGATAACGGATCGGTACAAAAAGGCCCTCTTCAAAAATGGTGCGGCCTTCTGGTCCCATGCCGCGACCGCCAATGTCGATCACATGGCAGGTGCTGGCCGCCATCGCCACGACTTTCGCTGCGCGGAAAATTGGTGTCAGAACGGTAAAGTCATGAAGATGCCCGGTACCTTTCCACGGGTCGTTGGTAATGAACGTATCCCCCTCCCGCATTGTGGCGACGGGGAAGCAGTCGATGAAATGCCGGATCGCGCGTGCCATCGAATTGACATGGCCCGGGGTTCCGGTCACGGCCTGGGCGATCATGCGCCCCTGCACATCGAAAATCCCTGCGGACACATCGCCTGCTTCACGGGTGGAGGTGCTGAACCCTGTGCGCACCAGCATCAATGCCTGTTCCTCCACGACCGACAGCAGGCGGTCCCACATGACCTGTAACCCGATACGTTCCAGGCCGTCCGTCGGCGGGGGGGGCGTGTTCTTATTCTGGCTGGTCATGCCTCGATCCTTGTCATGACGATATGGCCCAGTTCATTTATTGTCGCGCCAAAGCAGGCGGATACAAAAGTTGTCGTTTCATCTTCCACAATCAGGGCCGGGCCATTGACGGTGGTCGTAACCGGCAGTTCCGCGCGCTGGTATATGGCGACATCGATCTGCCGTGACGTGCCGGGGGCGATGATCCTGCCCATGACCGGTTGCGCCGTGCCCGTGGTGGGAATGCCCGATGGCGGGGGCAGCCGGGCATCAACCGGCGCACTCAGCCGCAACGTCCATCCCGTTATCTGTACCGCAAGGTTGGGGATGGTCCGCCCGAACTGCCGGGCGTATGCTGCCTCGAACAAGGTGCGCAGGGTATCGGGGTCGCGTATCCGCGTGGGCGGGATGTGTACCTGCACTTCATGCCCCTGCCCGTGATAGCGCATGTCAGCAACCCAACGGGCTTCCAGCCTGTTGAGATCACCGCGTATCGCCGGGCCGATGACAGCATGCGCTTCATCAAGCATGCCCTGATGCAGGCGTTCAAGGGCACCCAGCCCGGAGGTTGCATCCAGCGTCAGCAGATGGGTGCGCGCGATGTCACAGGCGATCGGGGTCAGTAGAAAGCCGATCGCCGATCCTACGCCCGCGCCCGTTGGGACAATAACCTGTCGGATACCAAGTTTTTCCGCCAGCCGCGACGCATGCAGGGGGGCGGCGCCCCCGAACGCGATCATGGTGCGTGATGTCAGGTCACAACCTTTTTCCATGGCGTGTACACGCGCGGCATTGGCCATTGATTCCTCGACAATCTCGATAACGGAACTGGCTGCCGCCGCAGGGGACTGACCCGTGATCATGCCCACGGCATCAACAAGTGCCGACTGTGCCGCAGTCGTATCGAGCTTCATGCTGCCCCCGGCGAAGGTTTCGGCACGAATGCGTCCACAGACCACGTTGGCGTCCGTGACCGTCCCGCATGTCCCACCGCGACCATAACAGGCCGGACCTGGGGTTGATCCCATGCTTTGCGGCCCGACCTGGATACGTTTCATCGCGTCCACTGTCGCGACGGAACCGCCGCCTGCCCCGATTTCCACCATGTCTATGACAGGAATGCGGATGGGAAGCCCGCTTCCCTTCAGGTGGCGGTAATGGCGCGCGACCTCGAAAAAACGTGAAAAGAGGGGCTGGTTATTGTCAATCAGGCAGATTTTTGCCGTCGTCCCTCCCATGTCGAATGATACGATTTCCGGCAGGCCATAATGCGCGGCCAGTGCCACGGCCAGTACAGCCCCACCGGCAGGCCCGGATTCCACCAGCCGAATCGGAAAGTGACGCGCATGCGCGCATGTGGCGAGGCTGCCTGAGGAGGTCACCATGAACAGGGGTGCCGTGACGCCCCGTTCATGCAGCCGGGTTTCAAGGCGACCGAGATAGGTGTCCATCACCGGTTGCACATAGGCATTCGCACAGGCGGTGGACCAGCGTTCGTATTCCCGGATTTCGGGCGAGACCTGTCCCGACATCGTGATGGAAAGGTCGGGCGCATGGGATTGGAGAATTTCGCGTGCCCGTTTTTCATGGGCAAGGTTGGCATAGGAATGCAGGAAACATATTGCCACGCTCTGGATATCGTGGCGCCGAAAGACGTCAATGGCGGCAATGATGGCGTCTTCGTCCAGTGGCGTTATGACCTGGCCCGCAGGCCCCAGCCGTTCACGGATCGGCAGGCGCAGGTGACGCGGTACCAGCGGCGGTGGGCGTTCCATCAGAATATCGTACTGTTCGAAACGGTTTTCATAGGCCATTTCAACAGAATCACGAAAACCCTCTGTCACGAGCATGGCGCATCGTGCGCCCTTGCGCTCAATCAGCGCATTGGTGGCAAGCGTCGTGCCATGGATGATGAGGGATAAGTCATTATATCCCACATCTGCATCGTGCAGGATCAGGTCCATCCCCTGGAGGAACGCATCATCGGGCATTGCGGGGGTTGTCAGTACCTTGCGCGTGTGGACCCTGTCCCCCACGCTTAATACAAGGTCGGTAAAAGTCCCGCCTATATCAACGGAAAGTTTCGGAGTGGGCATGATATTCCCTGACTGCATTCTTGGTGTCTGGCATGGTCATGCGCCATGCCCTGTATGAAGTGAGGCCAGATCCACGCCATAGACATCGCGTGCCGTATCAAGGGCATCGTCGAGGATGGCGGAATCCAGCATGGCGATGGGTGGGGGGGGGGGTGTTTTCATACCACTCGCGGTGCCCAGTACGACCACGCGGTCATGCGCGGAAATCGTGCCTGCGCGTACCAGATTTTCCACAGCGGAAAATGCAGCGGCAGAAGAAATTTCAAGCCAGGAACCTTCTGTTTGTGAAATCCTGTCCTGCCATTGCAGCATGCTGGAATCCTCGACCTTGACCGCGATCCCTTGGCTTTGCCGCAAGGTATGAAGTGACTGGAACGTGCCACGGTCGGTCCCGATGGATGTCGCGATCGACCTTCTGTTCTGGCGCGTGGCGGTTGTATATTGCGCCCCTGTTTCCATGGCATGACATAGGGAGCCAGAGCTTTCCGCCGCGACCATGCGTGGCAAGCGCCGGGTCCACCCCATTTCAAGCATTTCCTTGAACCCGCGCCAGATCATCGAAAGCGCGTCGCCATAACAGACAGGGAGTACAACCCATTCCGGAATGTCCCAGCACATGTCTTCGGCGATTTCATATGCGATGCTCTTGTATCCCTCAATCGCGATGGGGTTGCTGCCTGTCACCGGCATGCAGAAAGGGGAGATGGCAAACCAGCCCATCCGCGTGACGCCCTGCCGCAGGAGGGCAAGTCGGTCGTCGGCATGTGCAGTGACAAGGACAATCCCGCCAAGAGCGCGCATCTGTGTCATCATGTTGCGTGGTGCGTCGGGTGTTGTGAAAATCACGCAGGGCATCCCCGCCCTGGCGGCGTAGGCGGCAGCGGAGGCCCCAGCATTGCCCGAGGAGCTTGAGACGATAACGGATCTGCCCGATGCCCTGGCATAGGACACCCCCACGCAGGCCAGCCGGTCCTTGAACGATCCGGTTGGGTTGCGCGTTTCATCCTTGAGCAGCAATGTCGCAAGCCCAAGTGCTTCTGCTGTCCTGTCCAGCGCAAGCAGTGGCGTTCCCCCTTCACCAAGGGTAACGGCCTGTTGCGCCGCGACCGGCAGCATGGGGCCATATCGCCACAGGCCGCGTCCCTGTGGTATACACGGACGTGGCGCCGTCAGGGCCGGGTCATATGTAACTTCCAGGCCAGCCGCGAGGCTCCCCGTGCAACGGGTGCATCCGTCGAGGCTGTCGCGCAGGGGGTAGGGTGTGCCACATCGCAGGCATCTTAATCCCGTGGCATAAGTGTCAGGCATGCGTGCGTTCCCGATATCAGGGTTCACAAGAATAAATCTGTTCCGCTGAGCGGAATAAACAATATGTTTCCTTGAACACGTTTCGATGATGAATTGAGACTTGCTTTCTTGTCAATTCATTGTTTAAGTTATTTCACGAAAATAACAAAATCGCGTTTTTTGTTCCGTTATATAGAACATTTTGTTTCTGGTTCTGGTTGGTATCCTGCTTTCGTTACGGATGTATCGCATCAGGTGTGTATCGTGGGGCAATGTGATGGCCATATTTGAAACGACGCAATACGCCCCGGAACATCATGCACAGGCGCAAGCCCTCCTGCGTGAAGTACAGGGCATGTCGGCACAGTCCTTGCATGCAGGGGCATTCGCCCGTGCGCGATCGCTGTCCGGTCGTGTCGTGACTTATTCGCGCAAGGTTTTTATTCCACTGACACGACTATGCCGCGATCAGTGCGGGTATTGCACTTTCGCCGCGCGCCCGGTGGATGTGCCCGCGCCGTATCTCTCGGTCGAGGAGGTATTGGCGATCGCAGGGGCCGGGCGGGATGCCGGCTGTCACGAGGCCCTGTTGACGCTGGGGGATCGACCGGAAAGCCGGTATCACGTCGCACGCGAGGCGCTGGCGCGGATGGGGTTTGACTCCACGGTTGATTATCTGGTGCATGTCTGTGACGCCATCATGCGGCAGACAGGGCTGATGCCGCATGTAAATGCGGGAATATTATCCAAAGAAGAAATGCAGCGCCTGCGTGCGGTCAGTATCTCGCAAGGGATCATGCTGGAAAGTACGGCGACGCGGTTGTGTGAACGTGGGGGACCGCATTTCGGGGCGCCGGACAAACGCCCCGAAATCCGTCTTGCCATGATCGCCGAGGCGGGGGAACAGGCTATTCCCTTTACCAGCGGGATACTGATCGGGATCGGGGAGACACGCCTCGAACGTATCGACGCGCTTCTTGCCTTGCGTGATCTTCACCGTAAATACGGCCATATTCAGGAAATCATCGTCCAGAATTTCCGTGCCAAGGCTGAGACGCGTATGCATGGGTGCGCAGAGCCGGATCTTGACGACCTGTTGTGGACCGCAGCCATGGCGCGGCGTATCATGGATGATGAGGTCAGCATACAGGTGCCCCCCAACCTGTCCTATGCCGTGTTTCCCCGTATCCTCGAAAGTGGCATTTCTGACTGGGGCGGCATTTCGCCCGTGACGGCGGATCATGTCAATCCCGAGGCACCATGGCCACAGGTGGCGCAACTGGCCCGTGCCTGCCGTGAATACGGGCTGGAACTGGCGCAGCGCCTGCCGATTTATCCCCGGTATGCGCAGGATCTGGAACGGTGGGTCGATCCGGCGCTGCATGCGATGGTACGGCGCAACATGGATGCGGAAGGTTTCGCGCGGACGGATGGCTGGAGCCCCGGCCTGGATGTCGGTCTGCCCGCGCCCGCCATGGGCGGGAACAATGTCGGGCGTGACCTGCAGTTCATCCTTGGGCGTGCGATGCATGGTGACAGGTTGGGGCATGCGGAGATCGTGCGCCTGTTCCAGGCCCGTGGGGATGAGGTCGAGGCCGTACGCATCGCGGCCGATGACCTGCGGCGTACGACCTGTGGTGATGTTGTGCGCTATGTCGTGACCCGTAACATCAATTATACCAATGTATGTGGGCTTTCCTGCCGTTTTTGTGCGTTTTCAAAGGGGAAGACACATGAACATCTGCGCGGTGCGCCTTATGACCTTGCGTTGGAAGAAGTTGCACGACGCGCGCGTGAGGCATGGGAACGCGGGGCAACGGAGGTGTGCATGCAGGGCGGGATCAGCCCTGATTACACACATCAGACCTATATGCAGTTGTTGCGTACGGTCCGGCAGGCAGCACCCGGGCTGCATGTCCATGCATTTTCCCCGCTGGAGATCGCGCATGGCGCCCGGCTGGCCGGTGTATCGCTGACAACATATCTCGAACGCCTTCAGGAAGCTGGCCTGGGGTCCTTGCCAGGGACAGCGGCCGAGATCCTTGATGATGGGGTGCGTGAGCGCCTTGCCCCCGGTAAGCTGGGAACGCGCGGATGGCTGGAGGTGGTGGAGGCCGCGCATGCGGTCGGGCTGCGCACCACGTCCACGATCATGTTCGGCCATATCGAATCCCCCCACAGTTGGGCCGCGCACCTGCTGCACCTGCGTGACCTGCAAGGCAGGACAGGGGGATTTACCGAGTTCGTCTGCCTTCCTTTCGTACATATGGAGGCCCCGATGTTCCTGCGCGGTGAATCGCGCATCGGGCCGACCTGGCGCGAAGTGGTCCTGATGCATGCGGTCGCGCGGCTGGTGCTGAATTTCTCAATCCCCAATATCCAGGCATCATGGGTCAAGCTTGGCGCGCCGGGGATCGGGCGGTTGTTGTCGTGCGGGGCGAATGACCTGGGCGGGACATTGATGGATGAGAGCATCTCGCGTGCTGCTGGCGCCGTGCATGGGCAGGAGTTCAGCCCGGCGCAGATGGAAGACGTAATCGTGGCATCGGGGCGGCTGCCCCAGCAGCGTACGACATTGTATCAGGCGGTACACGAAGAACGCCGGGCCTGCAGCATGCAGGCGCGCCCATTGGAGGCCAGGGTGCAGACACCGTGGAAAAAACGCAGGGATCATTTCTAGCAAGCAAACGTTATCCCGATCGGGATGGGGGTATAATGCTCAGGTTTGGTTACAAGGCTTCGGCAGAACAGTTTTCGCCCACACAACTGCTGGCACTTGCCTGTGCGGCGGAGGAGGCGGGGTTTGATTCCGTTTTCATCAGCGATCATTTCCAGCCGTGGAAGCATACGGACGGGCATGCGCCATTTTCGCTATCATGGCTTGGCGCGGCTGCGGCCCGCACCGACAGGATCGTGCTGGGCACCAGTGTTCTGACCCCTACATTCCGCTATCACCCGGCTATGGTGGCGCAGGCGTTCGCGACGTTGGGGGTCATGTTTCCCGACCGCTTCATCGTCGGGGTCGGAACGGGTGAATCCCTGAACGAGGTCCCGGCGACAGGTATTGCATGGCCGGAATTCCGCGAACGTTTTGCCCGCCTGCGTGAGGCCGTCGATCTTATGCGTGCCTTGTGGACGCAGGAGCGGGTCACTTTTGACGGGCAGTATTATCATACCCGGAACGCCACCCTGTATGATCGGCCAGATGTCGCGCCCCCTGTCTATGTCGCAGCGGGCGGCCCGCTTGTCGCGCGTTATGCCGGGTATATGGGGGACGGGTTCATCTGTACCAGCGGAAAGGAACCCGCATTTTATGATGAAAAGATCATTCCAAATATTGAACAGGGCCTGTCACGGCGGGAGGGCGCGACCAGCGGTTATGGCCGGATGATCGAGATGAAGGTGTCATTCGATACGGACATCAAGGCCGCGCGGGAGGCCACGCGCCATTGGGCAGCGCTGGCTCTGTCCGCCGAGGAAAAGCATTCGGTGGCCGACCCCATGGAAATGGAGGAACTGGCCCGCGCGCTCCCGCTGGAGCGCGCGGCCGCCCGATGGCAGGTTTCTGCCGATCCAGAGGAACATGTGGAACAGGTTGCAGCTTACATCAGGCGTGGTTTCAACCATCTGGTGTTTCATGCTCCCGGCCCGGACCAGCAGCGTTTCCTGTCGCTGTATGCGAAAGAGATCCTTCCGCGTCTGCGGCGACGGTTCGGGGCGGCATGAATACCGCACAGTACACCGCCATTGCCCTGCCTGGCATTCCCGACGTGCGCAAAGGGGATGACCTGGCGCGGATTGTCATGGATGCGCTGGATCAGATGGGGCAGGTGTTGCAGCATGGTGATATCATCGTGTTGGCCCAGAAAATCGTCTCTAAGGCGGAAGGTCGCGTTGTCCTCCTTGATGAGGTGACTGTCACGCCCGAAGCCCGCGACCTGGCGCACCGCGTCAAGAAAGATCCGCGGCTTGTTACTCTTGCGCTTGCGGAATCGGCGCGTGTCGTGCGGGCGCTGCCGGGATTGCTGATCCTTGAGCATCGATTGGGATTTGTCATGGCGAATGCAGGCATAGACCAGTCCAATGTCAGCAGCCCTGATGGGCAGGCATGCGCCTTGCTGCTGCCTGTTGACCCTGATGAAAGTGCACGCAGGGTAGCGGATGCCCTGTATGCCCGCACCGGGTGTCGTATCGCGGTGCTGGTCAATGACAGTTTCGGTCGCCCATGGCGACAGGGCACCGTCGGGGTGTGCCTGGGGGCGGCAGGGTTTCCTGCCGTGCAGGACCTTCGCGGGGAATGCGATATGAATGGTCGTGTCCTGCACAGCACCGTCGTGGGACTGGGCGATGAAATCGCCGCCGCGGCATCCCTGCTGATGGGGCAGGCGGCACAGCGGCAACCGGCTGTGCTGATCCGCGGATATGCATGGGACGCGCCGGAATGCAATGCCCGCGCACTTGTGCGTCCGCTTGCGGAGGATCGGTTCCGATGACATATGACCATGTTGCAGGACGCAGGTTCCTGGCAATTTCAGGCGGTGTCGGGGGCGCCAAGCTCGCACTTGGGCTATATCATGCCCTGCCACCGGAGGATCTGTGTATCATTGCCAATATTGGCGATGACTTTGAACATCTCGGGCTTTATATCTGCCCTGACTTTGACACCCTGCTTTACACATTGTCCGGCGTTGCAAATCCTGTGCAGGGATGGGGGCGTCGTGATGAGACATGGACCTTCATGCAGGTCCTGCGCCAGATCGGGGATGATGTCTGGTTTCTGCTGGGGGATGGGGATCTGGCGCTGCATGTGGAGCGGACCCGCCGCCTGCACCGTGGGGAGGGATTGTCGGCGATCATGGCCGACATCACGCGCCGGATGGGCGTAGGTTGCACCTTGCTGCCCGCCAGTGATGCCCCCTTGCGAACTTTTGTTGATACCAGCGAAGGACGGTTGGATTTCCAGACCTATTTCGTGCGTGAACGCTGCATCCCGGTTGCGACGGGGATTGCCTTCGAAAGCATCGGCGCGGTCCAGCCCCACCCGGAGATCCTGGCACGTCTGTCTGATCCGGCGCTGGCGGGGATTATCCTGTGTCCCTCCAATCCTTTTCTGAGCATTGATCCGATCCTTGCCGTGCCTGGCCTGCGTGACGCATTGCGACAATCGCCCGCACCGGTCATTGCCGTATCCCCCGTGATTGCCGGAAAGGCGGTGAAGGGACCGACCGCGAAATTGATGGCTGAACTGGGGCTGGAGGTCAGTGCAGCATCTGTCGCGCGGCATTATGCCGATTTTGTCGATCTGTTCGTACTTGATGAAACGGATGCGGCATTGCGTCATGACATTGATGTGCCCTGTGTAACGGCGCAAACGCTGATGACCACGCTGGAGGATCGTGTGGCGCTGGCCCGGCATGTGTGCCAACTGGCGCAGGCCATGGGCAGGAACGGGTGACATGACGGGGATATGGGCCATCGTACCAATCAAGGACACACATTTTTCAAAAAGCCGGCTTGCCCCGGTGATGTCCGACAGGATGCGTCGGCAACTGGCCCTGATCATGTTCGAAGATGTGCTGACAGCCCTGCTGCACGCGCCAGGGCTTGAGGGGATCATGGTACCGACACCAGATGCGGAAATCACCCGCATCGGGCGTCGGTACGGGGTCGAAATCATGGCTGAACCCACGCCCACTGATTACAACCGGGTTGCCCGGCAGGCCGCATGCCGTATTGCGGAACAGGGGGGGGATGCCGCGCTGATCCTGCCTGCCGATATTCCCCTGCTGACATCAGGTGAGGTGCAGGCCGTGCTGTCTGCGGCCAGTGCGATGCAGGTTGCCATCTTGGCCGCGCGGGACGGGATTGGTACAAATGGACTGTTGTTACGCGGTCCAGACGTCATGGTGCCTCATTTCGGCATACACAGTCTGCATCGGCACAGGCAGATCGCGTGCCGCCATGGCCTGTCCCACACAGTGATGGATTTTCCGGGATTTGGATTCGATATCGATACGAGTTTGGATATATATGATCTGTGGATGCTGGCGTCACCGACGGAAACGGGACGTTTTGTGGAGCAGGCCATCCGCAGGGGTGAGATCAAGGTAGAAAAGCCATGTCAGGTTATGTAGAGACCCGCTCCGAAGTGCCGGGACAATCGCTGGAAGATATGGCAGGGCGGTCCACAGGGACATCGCCCACAGCGACATCCTACGCCTTGGTGCCACTGGTCGTACTGTGTCTTGTGTATATCCTGTATGCGTGGGACCGGATGGCGATACCCGTCGAACTGGTGGAAATCAGCCGTGCCTATGGCTTGCAACCTGTCACGGCGGCAACGCTTTCATCAATCTTCACGCTTGGTATCTCGCTGTTCGTACTGCCTGCGGGACTGGTTGTCAGTTATCTGGGGATACCGACCTGCTTTGTTGGCAGCATTATCCTGTTTTCGCTGGCAACGGGGTATACGGCCATCGGGATCTCCGCGCCGGACCTGCTGGTGGCGCGGTGTGTAACGGGACTTGGCGAAGCGGTCTTCAGTGTCTGCCTGCTGTCATTCCTCTCCAGCCTGTCGGAACGGCGCAAGGGCATGTTCATTGGTCTGTCCACGACCATTTATGGTCTGTCGGGCATTGTGGGCGCACCGTTGATCGGTGCGGTACAGCATGGGTTTGGGGACTGGCGGGCCATTTTCTATCTGCTGGGTGGTGGCGGGCTGGTGTTCGGGGTCATCCTGAAATTTGCCCTGCGACAGATGACTTTCGTGGCTTTGAACCAGAGTACGGCCACGGTTCGGGAACGCTTCGCCTGTGCGATGTCCGGGCAGATGCCGCGCTTATACGCAATCATCGCAATCAGTGGCATGGGAACCTATTCGGTGATTACCATGCTGGTGAATTTCGAACGCACCTACAATTCCCTCTCGCTGGCCCGTGCCGCGATGCTGTTCAGTTTTTTTAGCATCGGCAGCATCCTTGGCGGGGCACCGCTGGGTCTGGTTGCGGATATCGTTGGGCAGAAACGGGTTATCGTCGCTTCCGCATTTACCAAGATGATTGCGGGAACACTGCTTTTCATGTTGCCATTCCATGCCATCTCCACAACGTTTCTGGCCATTATTTTTGGTATTGGGGTGGGGGGGATCTATGTGAATGCCTGCGCCATCATACAGCGTCATGTGGCGGCATTCGCTGCGCCGACCGCAACGGGTATCCTGTTATGTATCTATTATGGAACGGCATCGGTATCCGGGCCAGTGTTTCAGCAGGTCATGAAACATCTGGGCGTGGGGATGGGACCCGTCGTATTCTACGGTGTGCCTTATGCGATTGCCGGTTGCATTGCGTTGACGCTTGCGCTGCCGTCACGCAAAGCATCATAGCAGGTGGCATCTTTCCCGTTGAAATGCTCTCTCGGGTCTGACAGCCTGATGGTTCATTCTTGCAGGGATTATGCCAATGACAGGCCCGCAGCGACATGATGAATTGAAAGTGGAAGGAAACCAGTCCCTTTCCAATGCTCTGTCCCTGATTGATGTGCTGCGGGCAAGTCATATGGACAAGGGGGTGCGCGAACTGTCGCGTGAACTTGGCCTCGCCCCGAGTATTGTCCATCGCCTGCTGGTGAGCCTGCGTGAACGTAATTACGTTGAACAGGATCCGGTGACTACGAAATATCGTGTCAGCGCCCGTATCTTCAACGCGGCGGGGTCACTGCCACCTGCCTGCGCATTCCTTGACAAAGGCATGATTGGCAGACTGACACAGTTTGCGCAGCATGTCGGGATGGATGGCTATGTCGGGGTGATGCGTGGGAACAGCGTGATCTATGTCGCGACCACTGCAACACGTTTTACAACGGCAGATGCAACGGTGGGAGATCAGACCTATCTTCATACTACGGCTTTGGGAAAGGCCCTGCTGGCGGGATTGGAAAGCCGTAAGCTGAACACAATTGCACGGATGATCGACCTGACCCCCCGTACCGACAGGAGTATCGTATCCACGCGAAACCTGATGCAGGAAATCAAGGCGGTGCAGCGTGACGATGTTGCATTCTGTCGGGGCGAGAACCTGGAAAATATTTTTGCGATTGGCGTTCCGTTACGGAATGATGAAAATCACACGGTTGCATCCGTCAGTTTTGCCACACAGGAATATGCGCATTTCATGCAGGCGCAGGATATTGTGACGCAATATCTGCGTGAGAAAGTCCAGGTCATGTTTCCTAGGGCGGGATCTGTGCCGGCTTCTTTTTGAAAATACACATGATTATTGTGTGTGTCTTCATCATATAAAATAAAACTATAAATATAAAAGAAAGATCTGTTCATATATGGACAGATGGCGGCGTATCGCCATGCATATGTTCATGTTGCGCTTATGCTGCACAGCCTGGATTAATATGTTTTGGTAAAGAAATATAATTGACAAGCAAAGTAGCGAATACATAACATATTTGAAGCACATGTTCATATATGAACAAGTTTGCAGCCAATGCAATTGTTTTGAGTTCCGTAAGCGCCGATTTCCATAAGGATGGTTCCTGCTGTCTTTTTTGGCTTTCAGTTTGCGTCTTCGTTCTCTCTGTCCGTTATTTAGTTGATCATTGCGAGGATGATACAAATGCGTAATTTTTCCCGTCAGGAGAGGTGTCGAATTCCTCTGGTCAGCATGACAACCGCGTGTGCGCTTGCGGCACTTTTATCTAATATGCCTTCGGAAATGCAGGCCGCGGAGAAGCGCAAGACCCCTACGGATTCGGCGGCGCCATCGCATGAAAAATCTGCGGCCACGACGGAAAAGACCACGGCCCCATCCGGGCAGATGGAACATATCCGTGTCGTACGCAGTACCATACGGTCCAGTAATGGCGTCACCGGGACTGCATTGGGGGGGGGATTGATGACGCGCCAGCATGAGGCCCGTTCGGTCCAGACCATTTCGCGCGATTATATCTCCAAGCAGGCCCCCACACAGAATCCGATTACGTTGATGTCGATGAACCCTGGGGCCAATGTTGTCAGTGCCGACCCTTATGGGTTGTCAATGTCGCAGATCCGCATACGTGGACTTGATAGTAGTGAAATCGGCTGGCTTTTCGAGGGCATGCCACGAAACAACTCCGCCACGAACCTGATGTTCGGGAACGAGGTCGCAGATGCGGAAAATCTGCAAAGTCTTGTAACGCAGCCCGGTTCGGCGAATTATGACACACCCACGATGTCTGCTTCGGGGGGGATGTCGCAGATTTTCATGATTGATCCTTCGCATCATCGCGGGGGCTATGTTGATTTCGCCTATGGCACCTACAAAACCAACCGGGAGTTTATTCGCCTTGAATCCGGCGATATCGGCAGGACGGGTGTCCGTGCATGGTTGTCCTTTTCCCACACAGATTCGGATTCATGGCGTGGTTCAGGTGACAATGAACGCCAGCACCTTGATTTCAAGCTTGTGAAGGATTTTCATAATAACAGCCGGATCGCACTTGCCGTCGCCTATGATAACCAGGTTATCCAGAACCTTCTGTTTCCCACCAAGGCGCAGTTTGACAAATTGGGGGCCAGTGCCAACTATAGCTCCACCTACACTCCGGGTAGTACCTCATATTATAAACAGCATCTGCTGCCGTATAATGACGTGATCGTCAGTGCGCCGAGTGTCTGGAACATTGATACTGCAGGGCATTTCCGTATCGATGAAACCCCATATTTCTTTTATGGCTGGGGTCCTGTCGATGGTGCGGTTAACCTCAACCTTAACAATCCGGTTTATTCCGGGACACAGAAAGTCTTTATCAATAAGGCCACCAGCGGTTTTAGCCAGGATGCTACGACAGGTGTTGCGTCCACCGCGCAGGTGTCGCAGATGTTCCGTCCCGGAAGCGTGACAAAATTCACATGGAAGCAGGGCCATAATACCCTGTCCGCAGGGTTCTGGTATGAATGGATGTCCAACCATTCATTGGGAAGCGTCACGCGGATGGATCAGACAACCGGCGTGCCTGCGAATATGTGGGGCAACAGCTATTATCTGAATACGACCGGAGGTCAGCGCTTATATACGCGAAACACCATGACCTATTCACAGACTTACATGATGTTCATTGGTGATACGCTGAAGCTCCTGAAGGACAGGCTCACGCTGAGCGCCGGATTCAAGTATACGTACCTGAACCGGGATGGATATAATTACCTTGAGCAGGGAAACCAGCGCAAACATGTCCTGTATCAGGTTCCAACCCCATATTTTTCAGCGCATTACAACATTGATTCACATCAGCAGATCTATGTTGCCGGTTCGACAAATTTCCATGTTCCCTCTGATTCCAATATGTATAATCTCTATAACCTCACCAGTGGTACCCTCAGTACCGGCATAAGCTCCCAGAAGTCAGAATATAGCATCGAAGAAGAACTTGGATATCGCTATCAGAACCATATTTTTGCGGCAGATGTCTCATTCTTCAATTACAACTTTACCAACCGGCAGCTTGCCCTTCCAGTCTGGCAGAATGATACCCTTGTTTCTGAAAATGTGAACGCGGGTGGTCAGACGTCCCGCGGGGTCGATGTGCAGATCGGGATGGCACCTTTCCATCATTTCCGTCCCTATGTGTCTTTTGAATATCTTTATGCCCGGATGGACAATAATCTGGCGTATGGCACGAACGTCCTCAATACAAAGGGAAAAACGGCGATCGGATCGCCACACTATCAGGGGGCTCTGGGGATAGATTACGATGATGGGAGAATTTTCGGGAACCTGAACCTGCGTTACACCGGAAGGCAATATTCAACATTCATGGATGATGAAAGTATCCCGGGTTATATCACCGATAACATCACCCTTGGCTATCGCTTCCCAAAGCTTGCGTTCCTTAAGGTGCCGCAACTTCAGGTTAACCTTCAGAACCTGACCAACAGCATGTACAGGACCGGAATCTACACCTTTACGCCCAGTGCAAAGATCAGTGCCCCGACCTATTACATCAATCCCGGCTTTGCCGCATTGTTTACATTCAGTTCCTCGTTCTGATGCGCACTGCGTGCTGCCTGCCGCAGGGGGGGGGGCAGCACGGGCATGTTATAAAAACCATGGATAAGGCAATCGGGTGTCCATAATAATGAATGCTGATGACGGGAGTGTTGCCGAATGTATTGCCCGCCTCGAAAGCCCATCTTCGGACGGTTGGCGGCATCGGGTGCGTTTGGTCATTGGAATGGCAACTTTCCTTGATTCCTTCGATATATTCTCGATTGCTTTCGTCATGCCGGTAATGGCGCCCCTGTGGCATCTTTCACCCGTGCAGGTGGGGATGGTGTTTTCTATCGGTTTCCTGGGGCAGATGATCGGGTCTGTGGTATTCGGTTTTTTTTCAGAACGTTACGGTCGTATTCGCGCACTTTCGGTTGCTGTGTTTATATTCGCGGTGGCCACACTCCTCTCCGCGCTGGTGCAGTCCGCAGCGCAGTTCGAGGCCCTGCGGTTCATACAGGGACTGGGACTTGGCGGGCATGTGCCGATTGCCGCGACCTATATAACAGAGATCTCCCGTCAGGCCGGACGGGGCAGGTTTGTCCTGCTTTATGAAAGCATTTTTGCGGTTGGCAATGTGCTGGCCGCGGTTATCTGCCGTATATTCCTGGCGGCTTTCGGCTGGCAGTCGATATTCTGGCTTTCTGGTGTGGCTGGTGTGCTGCTCCTGCCGTTTGTCATGCGCCTGCCGGAATCGCCACGCTGGTTATGCGCGCGCGGGCAGGCGCGTTATGCCCTTGATCTGGTCCGTGGTCTTGAGACGGGCAAGCAGCAGGGCCCTGGCCCGTTGCCTGTACCGGTCCATGGTGGGGCTGCCGGTCGCCTGCGCGTGTCCTTATTCCTGCCGCGCGATAGCCTGCGCCTGCTGCTGCTGACCGTTCCGTTATGGTTCGCGCTGGGGTTCCTTAATTATGGGCTCGCGACGTGGTTGCCCATCATCTACACACGTCAATTCAGGCTGCCTGTGTCCGATGCACTGGATTATAGCATCATTCGCAGTGTCATCATCTTTATCGGCACGATCGCGTGCAGTTTGGCCATCGACGCCATCGGACGCCGTAAGATCGTAATGGGGGGCTTCCTCTGTGCGGCATTGCCACTTGTTGCCCTGGCACTCATGGGCAGCGCGATGACCGCTGGGTGGGTGTTTTTCATGACCCTTATCACCAGTTTCTTTGTCGCTGTCCTTATGCTGGCTGTTTATCTCTATACCCCCGAACTCTGTCCTGCGCAGGCGCGGGGTGCGTTTACCGGGTTTAATGCCGCCGTTCTGAGGTTTGCGTCCATGATTGCGCCCGGTGCGGTGGGACTGGGCATGAGCCACGGTTCCATTGCCGGGGTGTTCATGCTTTTCGCCGCTGTTGGCCTGATGGTCAGCGGCATAAGTTTCGTAATGGCTCGGGAGACCCGGCATCTGGTTATGTGATGCCATTGCCGTGACCCTGTCCCGACCTTTTTCACAGGATATCAGGTTAATGACAGATGCCGCCGACACATGCGCGCATATGCAGATCAGTCTGGATCAGCATATCGGGCGTTTTGCCGATAAGGTTTTTGATTGGGAAGCTTTTCCGGCCAATATTGGTTATGCCGAACTGGCGCGCGGGCAGATGCGCTATATCGGGGGAGGGGGATCCCCTAAAGTTTCAGACAGGACGACCCTTCCTCCCACGCATTTTACCCTCAGCCTGCTGGAGGAGGAGACCGGTACCTATGCGGCTGGACATTCGCACGAAATCGAGGAATCTTTTCTTGTGCTGGAGGGGGAGTTGACGGTGGGATGGGAAAAAGACGGCTCCGTCATCGAGGCGACTTTGGGGCCGCTGGATATGGTCCAGAATCTGCGCGATGTTCCACATGGGTTTCGTAATGATGGTGCGCAGAAGGTGCTGATGTCCGTGACCGTTGATTCCGGGCGTCCCCTGCCGCCACATAACGTTTTCCATCCGGCACAGGTCGAGGGTACGGTGGCCCGCGCATTTGGCGCGCGACCGGGATGTACGGTGCGGGAGGGAACGCTGACCGACAGTCCGCTGCACACCCTGATCGCACCGTATCTGGTACGTTTCGCTGACAGCCATCAGATCACGGAGGCCGCAGGTTTTGAACGCCGGGTGTATGTCGGCGTGGGGGGCGCACCAGCCACAGCGGTGCGCAAGGAATTGTTCATCATTCCCCCCGGATGTGCGATCATGGCAATTACGCGGCTAGTAGAAGAGGCCATGCTTGTGATCGCAGGGGCGCTCGTCGTGGGCTGGCAGTCGGCGGCGGGTGGTGTGGAACGATGCCTGGGACGGCATGACCTCGTGCTGGCGCCAATGGGGCAGGCACATTATTTCCGCAATGACGGGGATGTGACGGCAGTGGCGTGGGTTGTGATTGGCGGGGTGGACGCGGACGATTTCGTATATTCCACAGCCATGGAGCGTGTCGCGTCGTAACAGGGCATCGCGGTTTAGAAATACGTGCAGGCCGGGAATATGGGCATGTCGATCAGTATGAAGCGATCATGCGGGTTTTTGAATCATAATCCCCGGCAGGACGAAAGCCGCAATATATTGCAGGACATGGGTAAGGGGATTTTGGGTGTTTAATCCCGGAAAAGTGGGACTGGTAAAAAATTTCATCACGGCCTAGGATCGGTATATGGTTATGCCCACCGATCTTTCGTCGCCTGAGTGTGCCGTCGATGGCGCGGTCGTTGATGACCGCTATATTGTCCCTGGCCTTGTGCGTGGGCTGGCGCTTCTTGAATGTTTCGGGGCGGAACGACAGGAACTGTCAATTGCCGAGATGGTGCGTATGACAGGCCTGTCGCGCGCCACCGCCTTTCGCCTGACCTACACACTGGACATGTTGGGTTATCTGGAGCGTGTCGGCAGCGGCAGGACATATCGCCTTGGGACCAAGGTGCTGTCATTGGGATATAGCCTGCTGGCCGGTCGGGATCTGGTGGATATCGCGACGCCATTTCTGGAACGGCTGCGTGACGAGACGCGGTGTTCCACCCACCTTGTCGTCCGTGAAGGCAAGGATATCGTGTATCTGGCGCGCTGTGCGGGAAATACGCGACTGATCAGCGGCATTACTGTCGGCACGCGCTTTCCTGCCTATGCCACCGTGACGGGGCGGGCGATCCTTGCACATCTGCCCATGGCTGAAGTTGTCATGGAATATGAAAAACATGCTTTTCACCACTACACCCCGTCCACGGTCGGGACGCTTGGCGAACTGGTGAGCCAGTTGGAATTGGATCGTAATCGCCCCAGCCTTGTCAGTTGGGGATATTTTGAACCGGATGTCGCGACGATTGCCGTGCCGATCCGTAATCGGGCAGGTAAGGTGGAGGCCGCGATTAATGCGACCTGCCCGCTTGATACCTATTCACGGGAAGAATTTGAAACCCGGATATGCGCCGCAGTGGAACGTACGGTACGCGATATTTCACGCGCGATGGGATATCTGTCGTAATCTCCTGCTTCAGGCAGGAGGGGATTTGCAGAATTCCTCCAGAACCTTATTAAAGGTTTCGGGATATTCGTAATAAGACGCATGTCCCGCCTGTTCCATGATCCGCAGGATACAGCCCGGCACGGCAGTGGTGATCTCTTGTATTGCGCGCATGGGCACGATCACATCCTCGCGGCCGGTCATGATGTAGACTGGTCGTTGCAGTCCCCGCAGATCCTGTATCAGGTTCCCGGTTGCCAGAAGATGCACCGCCTGTGTGTATCCTGCCACTGATACCCGGCCCATTGCGGCCACTGCTCCTGCAATCTGTTGTGCTGTTGCTTGCGGGGACAGGGTGCGTCGGGCGCGTTGAGCGGCCATTCCTGCCGGTCCCAGGCGGGTTATATCGTCAATCCGGTCCTGCAATGCTGGCGGAAAGGGGCTGTTGGGCAGCAGCCCCAGTCCGCTTGCCGGTGCAGAAAGGATCAGGTTTGCCACGCGGGATGGGGTGCGCAAAGCCATGCGTGCAGCCGTCAGTGCGCCCAGAGAATGCCCCACCAGATCACATTGCTTTATGCCGTTATTGTCCAGCAGGCTGCTCAGAATATCTGCATAATCATCAACGACGGGGCGTTCCATGGGAAAAGGCGCACTTTCGGCATAACCGGGAGCGTTCCATGCGATAACCTGTCGTCGGGTGCCAAATGAGGTCAGTTGTGCCTGCCATGACCGGGCGTCGGAGCCAATACCATGCAGCAGTACAAGGGGACGTAACATCGCCTCCTGTGCTGGCATGGCGTGTGCCCAGCTTATGTTCAATGGCCCGTTGCGCAAACCCTGCAGAAGGGTGGAGCGGATGTCATATGTCATGACTGTGCCTCGAACTGGATATCATCGGGCTGTGCGGTGCCGATAACGCAAAGCAGCGTAACGGGGGTAAGTTCATTATTGCGGAAATAGTGACGACGCCCGGCGGGTGTAAGGATGACATCGCGTGGGCCGATCTGCTGCTCCACGCATATGCCGTCTTCCTCCCACCCAACGGTAATGTGACCCTCTAGCACCAGGAAGGCTTCTTCCACTTCACGGCAGTAGGGCCTGACCCCGACGAAGGGTGGAATCAGAAACATCTCCTTACGCACGGTCGTCGCCTTCACACCGCCTTCACCCACATAAATCTTGCGTCCAAACCCTGCGGGCAGCCAGTGCGTTTTCTGGTTGTCATACCGGATGACATTGCGGGCCATCAGTTCACGCAACGGGAGTTCATCTGCCGATGTCAGCAGATGCGTGTGCCCAGGCTGTGCGCCAAAGGCCGCCGCAAGTTCCGCGCTGGTATCCTTTGGGTGGTAAAGATAGCGTGGTGGTAGTGGTTTTCCAGCCCCGACCATGACCGACAGCATGACAGGTTCTATGCCTGAATTACGAAAACCATGTGCTATGTCACGGGCATTCAGTATCATATCCTTGGGGCCAAGTGCGACTTCCACCACTTCACCCTCTGATTCCCATCCAATGGTCAGCACGCCGGACAGGATGAAGAAGGCTTCTTCGATTTCATGGGCGTGGCATGCTGCAAATTTCCCCGGTTCCTTATAAATCAGGCTCATGGTGAAATGTTCAGGGCGTAACGTGGTGGTATCGCCACTTTTGGGCGAGCCACCAGATCCGATCATGCGCATCTGTGCGCGGGCCAGTTCCGGGTATCCGGCGTTTGATGGGAAGGCATTCCAATCAAACTGTCGCGTTGCATAACGTTGTATGTGGCCTTGGAAATCGTCTTGCAGGGACATGTTCTGAACTCCTGACCTGCCGACCTTATGCCGGGATTGGATCGGGTGATGAGGGTGCGTGATGGGGGCTTTCAGTCTTTGTGTAAGCCGCCTGCCACACGCCGATAATTGTTCATAATATAACTATGTGTTCGTATTCAATCAAATATATGGATCGGAGTCTGTGTGGAAATCTGACAGAATTTGCAGGAATTCGTCTGAATGGACGTTGCCTTGTATATGCCTAAAAATGAATATTATGTTGTTAAATAAAGAAAAACAAATGGAATTTGTCTTTGATGACGCTGGTTGTCATTCCAATGATGTGATGCCGAAATAAGTTGATCGAGATATTTATCTGGGATATAAAATGTTTATATAGTGATTAAATGTTCAAATATGAACATATTTACGATGCGCTGACTTGCTTACAAAAGCATGTGCTTGTGTGCGTAAGTTACGGGCAGGGCTGCTGCAGGATTGTCTGGACATGAAAGGCGTGGCTGCGACATGGACGAATATGGGCAGGATATGCACGAAGTCACCGTGGTCAGGCCGGAGGGGGAAAGTCATTACCTGTCCCCGCCGGTACAACGCGCCTGCCGGCTTTTGCGATATATTGCAGAGGGTGGTTCATTTGCGAACATCAAGGCCGTTGCAACGCAACTTGACATAAGTCGTACTACATTGCTGCGGCTTTTGCATACGTTCGAGGCCGAACGTTTTATCGAAAAGGTCTCTGGCGGTGGGGATTACCAGATTGGTATCGACCTGGTCGGTATGGTGGGCGACCACGCCTATGGGCAGGACCTTGTGCGGATCGGCATGCCGGTGATCGCCCGGCTTGCGGAGGAAACCGGACTGTCAGCGCATCTTGGGGTTCTGGACGGTCTGGATGCCATGTACCTTGCCCGTCGGGTGCCAAATGTCCCGTTGGCCAGCAATATTACGGTGGGTTCGCGTATCAGCGCACATGCAACCACACTGGGCCGTGCGATCCTTGCCGTTATGGATGCAGAGACAGTGCGGGCAATGTATGCGGGATGTGTGCTTGGGCAATATACGGACATGACACCAACCACCTGGGAAAGCCTTGAGGCACGCCTTCGGGCGGAGCGCGAGATGGGATATTCTGTCAGTGATGGTGTCTACAGCAATGGGGTCAGTTCTGTCGCCGCACCCATTTTCGGCCATGGTCACAAGGTTCTGGCCGCGCTGAATGTGACTGGTCCTACCTCCTTGTTCAAGATGTCTCTTCGCAGGGAAACACAGATCATCGAACAGGTCTGCAAGGCTGCGCATACATTGTCGGTGCGTATCGGTGATCGTGAAGAGGCTGCGCCACCAGTCGGCAGCCATTGTGACCTGCATGTCGGAAGATGACGGGGGTATTCCTATGAACATGGGATTGAATGACCGCGTTGCCGTCGTGACGGGAGGATCATCGGGGATTGGGCTGGCGACGGCGCGTGAACTGCTGCGTAATGGCGCTTATGTCGCCATCTGTGGTCGTGACGCCAATCGGTTGGCCCATGCCCATGCCGTATTGGTAGGTCTTGCAGGGGCGGGACGGGTATTGGCTGTTCAATGCGATGTTCTGGAAAGCGGGCAGGTGCAGGCATTGCATGATGCGGTGATGGCGTGGCGTGGCGGGTGCCATCTGCTGGTCAATAATGCGGGCCAAGGGCGTGTTTCCACATTCGCGGATACGGATGATGCAGGGTGGCGCGAAGAGCTTGATTTAAAATTCTTCAGTCAGATAAACCCGATCAGGGCATTTCGTAAAACCCTGTCCCATGATGGCGCGGGGGCTATTGTGGCGGTGAACTCATTGCTGGCATATCAGCCGGAACCCCATATGGTATGCACTTCGGCGGCACGTGCCGGGGTGCAGAATCTTTTGAAATCGCTTGCATGCGAACTGGCGCCTGCCATCCGGGTCAATTCGGTTGTGGTCGGGTTGATTGAATCCGGTCAATGGCGACGGCGTTTCGAAGTACGGGCCAACCGCAATCTTGGTTATGACGCATGGCTGGCTGATGTTGCAGCGCGCAGGACTATACCGCTGGGTCGGTTGGGAAAGCCGGAAGATGTGGCTCAGGCGATCGTATTTCTTGGCTCTTCCGCTGCGCATTATATTACCGGTGCCCGAATTGAGGTCTCAGGCGGTCTTTCACGCCAGATATGATGGAAAACACTTCATGGTGAATGCAATGACCGGGGAGGTTCCCGATACGGGGATGTCCGTGGGCGAACAGGTTGCGCAATGGTTGGAGACAATCGGGGTTACGACCGTGTTTGGCGTTATTTCGATCCATAACATGCCAATACTGGACGCGTTATATCAAAAGGGCTGCATCCGTTTTGTTCCCGCGCGGGGGGAGGCAGGTGCAATGAACATGGCCGATGCCTATGCCCGTGTCAGCGGATGTCTGGGGGTGGTGATTACCAGTACCGGCACGGCCGCAGGGAATGCAGCAGGCAGCCAGGTAGAGGCCCTGACCGCCTGTTCACCGGTGCTGCATATCACGACGCAGGTTGATCGCCCCCTGATGGATCGCGACCGTGCGGCCATTCATGATGTGCCGCACCAGCCCGTCATGCTGCGTGGTGTATCCAAATCCGTGTTCCGTGTGTGGGAAGCACGAACCCTTCTGCCGATGCTGGCGGCGGCGGCGGCGGCGGCGCTCAGCGCCCCCATGGGGCCAGTCTCCATTGAAATCCCGATTGATGTCCAGCGTGAACGTGCTGCTGTTCCCCTCTATATGCCGCGTCCATATGTTGCGCCAGTTATCCCCGATCCGGTGGCGCTTGATCACTTTGCGACAATGTTGCGCCGCGCGCGACGGCCCGTCCTGTGGTTGGGTGGGGGGGCAAGGAAGGCCATGGCTCAGGCTGTCTTGCTGGCGGATCGGGGATGCGCTGTCGTGACCAGCACGAACGGGCGGGCTATCGTGCCAGAAAACCATCCGACCACGTTGGGGGCATTCAATATGTCTCTATCGGCACAGGAAATCTATGCACGTTCTGACCTTGTCATGATTGTCGGGTCACGCCTGCGTGGAAACGAGACATGTAATAATACAATGCCATTGGGGCAGGCGCGTATACAGGTGGATGCGGATGCAACCCAGGGGGGACGGAATTACGCGGTTGATCTGTTTGTGCATGGCGATGCGCAACTCGTGCTACAGGGGGTTGTGGATCGTATTCCTCAAGATCTTGATACAGACAGAAAATTTCTTGAAGATGTCAGGCATGCACGTTATAGCGCCGAGGCAGACCTGCGGCAGGCGCTGGGGCCTTATGCTGTCGTTGCGGATACATTGCGTCATCATGTATCGGAGGAAAAGCTTCCGTTCGTGCGTGATGTCACGATCGCAAATTCCATGTTTGGCAACCGTTATGTGACTTTGGCCGCTCCGAATCTGGGTGTGCATGCGCTTGGCGGTGGCATCGGGCAGGGGATCGCAATGGCGATTGGAGCTGCATGCGCCGCACATTCTAGAAAAACCGTGGCATTGCTGGGGGATGGCGGGGCCATGCTGTATATCGGTGAACTGGCCACGGCTGTTGAGCAGCAGGCCGATATTGTCTTTGTACTGATGAATGACCGGGGATATGGCGTGATCCGCAATATCCAGGATTCCCAGTACGGTGGGCGGCATTGTTATACATTATCGAATACGCCCGATTTTGCAAAACTGTCGGAAGGTATGGGGATGGCTTATCGCCGTGTCGATGATGCGCAGGATTTTCCCGGCACATTTGCACAGACCTTGCGAATGGAAGGAGCGGTCTTGCTGGAGGTCGATATGCTTGCGATTGGTCCGTTCGCACGCAGCTTTACGGGCCCCCCCGCAGGTGCCGCTGGCAGTGGTGTGGCCTGATGGGATGCATGCGGGTCAATATGGGGGTGATCGGATGCGGTGGGATGGCCGCCACGATGATGCAGGCCCTGTACGCGGCGGGAATGCGTTTCCCGACCCTGACATTCCTGGTGCCGCAAGGAAGTGCGGAGCGGGTTCGCGACCGTATCGGAACATGGCAGGAGGGCGATACCTGCCCGACGGTCGTGACAACATATGATGCGTTTATGGCGGCCCGTCCCGATATCGTGGTCGAATGTGCCTCACAGCAGGCGGTCACGATGTACGGCGCGGATATTCTGGCGGCGGGCGTGCCGCTGGTTCTGGCCTCTGTCGGGGCATTGGCTGATGATGATGTGCGTACATCCCTGCAGCGTGCTGCATCTTTTGGCGGCACACGTTATCTGGTTGCGCCAGGTGCGATCGGGGCGCTTGATGTTCTGGTGGCGGCCCGTCTGTCGGGTCTGCGCGAGGTGATCTATCATTCCCGCAAGCCACCACAGGCATGGCGTGGCACACTGGCTGAGCAGAAAATGTCGCTGGATACACTGTCTGTCCCAGAAGTATTTTTTGATGGCACGGCACGTGCCGCAGCCCTGGATTATCCCAAAAATGCCAATGTGGCCGCCGCCATTGCCTTGGCCGGGGTTGGTTTTGAAAAGACCCGTGTCAGGCTGATCGCGGATCCCGGTATTACGGGCAACATCCACGAGATTGTTTTTGATTCAGGGTGTACAACCGTTTCCATCCGTTTGGAGGGACGTGCATCCCCTGATAATCCACGCACTTCCCAGACTGCTGGGTACAGCCTGGCGCGTCTGGTGATAAACCATGTGACATGTGAAGTGATCTGAAAAATCCGGAGCAACGCAATGACGTTACAAGATCCCTTTCCAGAAACGGATATGCCCGATGGCAGGATTTATGTCGGCGGTGAATTCCGTGTTGGTACTGGCGAGGAAATTACGTCCTATTTTCCAGCGGATATGCGGATCAATCGGGTCATGCGTGGTGCGGGAACCGCCGATGCGGCGCTCGCACTCGAACGGGCGCAGGCGGCGGCGATGGCCCCTGCCTGGCGCAACCTCCTTCCCCATCAGCGTGCATCATATCTGTATGAAATTGCGGAGGCACTTGCACGCAATGCTGACAGGATCGCGTGGATACAGACACGTGATACAGGCAAGACCCTGATGGAAACGCGCGCGCTGGCCCAAAGTGCCGCCGCGACATTCCGTTATTATGCCGCCGTTGTGGAGACGCGCGAAGAAGCGATAACGCCAGCCCGTGGCCCTTATATGACACTGTCCTGTTATGAGCCGGTCGGTGTTGTCTGCGCGATTACACCATGGAATTCGCCCATTGCAAGCGATGCGCAGAAAGTGGCCCCCGCGCTGGCGGCAGGCAATGCGGTGGTGCTGAAGACTGCGACATGGACGCCGCTGGTTGCGCTGGAATTCGCACGTATCATTGATACAACCAGCCTGCCGAAAGGTCTGTTTTCAGTATTGCCCGGAAGTGGGGAGATCGTTGGCGAATATCTGGTCAATCATCCCATGGTCAGGCGTATTTCTTTTACCGGTGGCACCCGTGTCGGGCATGCCATCGCCCTGCATGCCGCAAAACGCATGATCCCGGTATCGCTGGAACTGGGTGGGAAATCGCCCACCATCGTATTCGCCGATGCGGATCAGGATGTGGCAATCGCCGGGATTCTTTATGGTATCTTCTCTTCATCAGGACAATCCTGTGTCGCGGGATCACGACTTTTCATCCATGAAGACATATATGAAAGTTTTCTGGAGCGTCTTGTCAGGGCAGCAAAAGGCCTGAAGGTCGGACACCCCTTCGCCCCACAGACTCAGGTTGGGCCGCTGGTTCATGCCGCACATCTGCGCACGGTGGAGGGATGGGTGGAAAAAGCACGTAAGGCGGGTGGTGATATCCTTGCAGGTGGGCGGCGACCGGAAGGCAGCATGTATGATGCAGGGATCTATTACCAGCCGACAGTGATTGCTGGACTGCCAAATACGTCCGAAGCCTGTAGGGAGGAAATATTCGGCCCTGTGCTGACGGTGCAGAAATTCTCTAATGTTGGGGAAGTTATTGCATTGGCCAATGATAATCCTTACGCGTTGGCATGCGGTATATGGACACGTGATAACGTGCAGGCCATGCAGGTGGGGCGGCGTATTACCACTGGCACGGTATGGATCAATACCTATAAGCAGTTTTCCATATCCACGCCTTTTGGCGGAGAGAAGGAAAGCGGCATGGGCAGGGAAAAAGGTCTTCAGGGACTTCTTTCATACATGCGGCAGAAATCCTATTATATTGGTATGTCTGAAATCCCGCATCCTTGGGCCGCGTCATGAGAATGCAGGCGCATTCCCGTTGTTTGAGGACGGCATATCCTGATTTTTTGTAAAAATTCCAAAAGAAAAATCTGCACAATGTTTCAGATGGCTGATGAACAGGCCCGCTGAAATTGGCAGGACATAACCGCCCATCCCGATGTAATGGCACAACAGATCAACAGCATGTGTCATGGGCAAGCGTCCATCATGGATAATCCGTGCAGATAGTCCATGGTAAAAGGCCTGCCGAAGCAATTCAGGCATTGGACTGCGGTTGCTGGGCATTTCGGAAACTGGACGAAAATTTCAGTTTTCAGTTGGCTTTTCAATTTCCCTTCTGACGGTGTGTTGATCCGGCTTCACGGTCTTTAGCCGCACCACAGCCATGTCATGATCGTGCAGATCGCCATCATAGCGCACCCTGAGCATTTCCATTGTTGGATACCATGGGCGGCTGGCATCTTATTGTGTCAGGAGCCTCTTCCATGGGAAACGCGTGGATATGTTTCGCCACAATGTATCCACTCGGGATGGATATCACCTATTTTTTACATAAAGAGCAGTTATATTTATACGAATGTATCCAATTAACTGATACTCGTTGCGGGCAACCTTACCCGCCCGTGTGGGGGGACGTCATATAAGGAACAGGCCTGATGCGCACCATTCCTCTGGAACCCCAGGCATCATGGGTGCAGCTTCGCTCTACTCAGGAAGACTGGGATGCGATGGAACCTGCCATTTTGGATACAATGCTGGTTCGGTTAAGTCTGATACGGGCGTTTGAAGAAAGTGTTCTCGATCTTGCTGGTAGTGGTCTGGTCCATGGGCCAGCCCATTCTTCGATTGGGCAGGAAGGCGGTGCCGTGGGAAGCATTCTTCCCCTGTTGCCGGGGGATCAGGTCAATGGTTCCCATCGTGGTCATCACCAGTTTCTGGCAAAGGCGCTGGGATATGTCGCGCAACATCAACCGCTGACATGCACGGCCCCTTTCGATGGGGCAATCCGGGAAACACTGCATGGTGCCCTTTCTGAAATCATGGGGTTGCGTACCGGGTTCTGCCTGGGACGGGGTGGGTCTATGCACCTGCGATGGGCCGAGGCCGGGGTAACGGGAACAAACGCCATTGTCGGTGGTGGTGTCCCGCTTGCCGCAGGGGCAGCGTGGGCAGACCGCCTGGCTGGGACACACAATGTATCCGTGACCTATTTTGGGGATGGGGCTGTCAATATCGGTTCCGTCCTTGAAACCATGAACCTTGCGGCGGCATGGAAACTGCCGTTGATCTTTTTTATTGAAAACAACCTTTATGCGGTCTCCACCCATGTGAATGAGGCAACGGCCGAAGCGCGATTGTCGTCACGGGGGCTGGCCTTTGGAATTCCTTCATGGCAGGTCGATGGGATGGATCCTGTCGCGACCTTCATGGCGATGAACGAAGCCCTGGCGGTATGTCGGGCGGGCAATGGTCCGGCGGTCATCGAAGCCACAGTTTATCGTTACTTTCACCAAAATGGAAAACTTCCTGGCAGTGCCTTTGGCTATCGTGACAAGAATGAAGAAGCCGCCTGGCGTGAGCGGGACCCGATAGAGCATGTCGGGCGTGAAATGATACGGCGCCAGCTTATCACATCGCAGGACATATCCGACCTGCGTGAACGATGCCGGGCGATTATGGAGAATATATCATCAGAATTGACGATTATGGAAGGGAACCAGCGCAGCATCCGACCTGAGCTTTGGCCTGCAGCATCATTCCGCGATGTCGGGATTCGCAGTGACCTTGGTGAGATCGGTAATCTGCCCATCCTGTCGAAAGATGTTTCATCTGAAGGTAAGAAACGAAAATTTGTTGATATCGTTGCAGATGTCATGAACCGACGTATGGAATGTGACCCCCGTATCGTTGTTCTGGGAGAAGATGTCCATCGTCTCAAAGGTGGCACGAACGGTGCTACACGTGACCTTGCGACGCGCTTTCCTGATCGTGTCTTTGGAACACCAATCAGCGAAAATGCCTTTATGGGCCTTGCAGGCGGCCTTGCCATGGATGGGCGTTTCCGGCCGGTGGTGGAGTTCATGTATCCCGATTTCATGTGGGTGGCGGCTGATCAGGTCTTTAATCAGGTTGGGAAGGCGCGGCATATGTTTGGTGGTGCGATTGATGTTCCCCTTGTCCTGCGTACCAAGGTTGCAATGGGAACGGGATATGGATCGCAGCATTCCATGGACCCCGCTGGTATTTTCGCGACGGCTCCGGGGTGGCGTATTGTCGCACCGTCCTGCCCTGCTGATTATGTGGGGCTGATGAATGCTGCCCTTACGATCAATGATCCCGTTCTGGTTATTGAACATGTTGATCTTTACCAGACCATATCGCCGGAGCCGCATGATCTTGATGGTATTATCCCGCCCGGTTCAGCAGCATTGCGCCGGACCGGGGACAAGGTCACTGTTATTACCTATCTGGCGATGGTTCAGCCCGTAATTGATATCGTGGATGAACTGAATGCGGATGTGGATGTCATTGACCTGCGCTGGCTGGATCGGGCCAGCCTTGATTGGGATACCATAGGGGAAAGTATCCGTAAGACAAACCGTGTACTTCTGGTGGAACAGGGCGCACGTGGGACATCCTATGGCGGCTGGCTGGCAGATGAAATCCAGCGGCGTCTGTTCGACTGGCTGGACAGCCCGGTCATGCGGGTGACGGGGGGAGAAGCTTCGCCCAGCATCTCGAAAGTTCTGGAACGTGCGGCATGTGCCGGACGGGATGACATCAGTATTGCCCTGGGGGAACTGCTCGCGCTCGCCTAATGGCGGTTGTGGGGCCCCTTTGGGCATTGGTCCCGTTTAATAATGGAGACTGCAATGCAGGAATTTACAGGTCGTATCCTGCTCCTGACCGGGGCAGCAGGGGGCATTGGCCGTGAAATCGCCGCGTTTTTCTTTGCACGTGGTGCCAGCCTGCTTCTGGCGGATCTTGATGAAAGCGCCGTAATCAACATGGCGCGGCAAATGGACCCTCAGGGTGAACGTATCATTGCCGCGCGGTATGATGCCGCGTGTGAACACGATGCCGGGATTATTGCCAGTCTGGCGCATGATCATTTCGGCGGAGTTGATTTCATGGTGCCGGGGGCGGGGATTTATCCCCATTGTCCGGTGTCGCAGATGGAGGGGGCTGACTGGCGCAGGGTTATTGCGATCAACCTCGACAGTGTTTTCTATCTTTGTCGGGCGGTCATGCCCATTTTGCGTGAAAATAGCGCCATTGTCACACTGACATCCGTTGCGGCCCATCGTGGTAGCCAGAATCATGCCCATTATTCCGCATCGAAGGGCGCAGTTCTTAGCCTGACGCGTTCGCTTGCCATTGAGCTTGGCGGGCGTACCCGCGTCAATGCGGTTTCTCCGGGGATTATAGAGACCGCGATGACGCGTGAACTCCGTGGAGAAAAAGGGGACATCTTAAAGGCCCAGACACCGTGCGGCCGCTTTGGTCAGCCGCGTGAGGTGGCGTCCGTCGTGGCATTTTTGTGTGGTGATGATGCAAGTTTTGTGAATGGGGAGGTCATCCATGTCAATGGTGGCCTCTATATGGCCGGCTGAGCCCTGTCAGTGAGGTAGATCTTCATGGCCGTCAATATTTGCATGCCCGACCTTTGCGCATCGTCCGGAACGATAACGCTGTCGCGATGGCTTCGGGCCGAAGGGGATGCGATTTCTGCCGGGGATATCCTTGCGGAGATGGAAGCTGACAAGGCGACGATAGAAATCGAGGCACCGGCAGGTGGGATTCTGGGGCGTATTTTTGTTCCTGATGGTACTGAAGGTGTCAGTGTTGATCAGGTCATCGGAATGGTCGTCGATCCTGGCGAACCCATCCCGGATGCGCCCGGCAATCTGAATGTTCAGGCCCCGGCGGCAATATGTCCCGATACAGGCCCCATGACGCAGGCTGTGTCCCCGTGTAGCGAGAGGGGAATATCCCTGCCGGACATAAGTAGGGACGTTACGAGGACGCGGGTTTTTGCCTCACCAGTTGCGCGCCGTCTGGCGCGGCTGCATGAGCTTGACCTGCGACGGGTTGGGGGAAGTGGCTCACGGGGAAGGATACTGCGTCGCGATATCGAATGCCTGCTGTCGAATGAAAAAATCATTCAGGTAAAGGAAAAGACGAAACCGGATGTTGATCGCGTTGTTATGTCGGGCATGCGACGGACCATTGCCGCGCGCCTGACGAACGCAAAGCAGACGGTCCCGCATTTTTATGTTTCCGTGGATGTGCAGGTTGATGCCTTACTGGACCTGCGCGAAGAACTCAATCGCGTGGTGCCATTCCACGGCGCCCCCGATGCGTTTCGCATTTCGGTTAATGACATGCTGATCCGTGCCTGTGGTGTGGCTTTTGCCACGGTGCCATCCATGAATGTCCTGTATGCCGAAGATGCGCTGCTTTTCCCGCGGCAGGTTGATATCGCCGTGGCGGTTTCTGTGTCTGATGGATTACTGACGCCGGTCCTGCGTGACGTGGGTGGAAAATCGCTGCTCGTCACCAGTTGCGAAGTCCGCGCACTTATCATGCGTGCGCGTGAAGGAAAGCTGAGCGTGGAGGAAATGCGCGGTGGCAGCTTTACAATCTCGAATGTCGGAATGTTTGGTATTGATAGCGTGACACCGATCATCAACCCACCCCATGCTGCGATATTGGGGATTGGGGCGATACGTCGCCTGCCAATCGTCAGGGACGGGCAGATTGCAATTGCATCCCTCATGACCTGCACCCTTAGTGTCGATCACCGCGTTGTGAATGGTGCGTTGGCTGCGCAATGGCTGGCCGCGTTCAGGAATATCGTCGAACACCCCATAAGATTGCTGACCTGATAAACGTTTTCTTCAGATGATGCCCCTGTGGATTGGGGCATGGGAGACAGGATTATGGCTGACGGCAAATTACGGTGTTATATGCCCGACCTTGGGCGTCTGCTGGAGCAGCTCCCAAAAAAACTGGGGGCGGTGGGGCGAAAATGATGAGGTTGGTTCGCTCAATTTCCTGACCGCGCAAGAAGTCCTGCGCGGCGTGGCATCAGTCCGCCAAGGAAAGGTGTTTACGCTTGGCATTCGTATCGCCGCCCCCGAAGGGGACCCGATCTGGCCCGGCCGTGCGACGGCGCACCGGGTCAACGTTATGGATCGTGGCCATTTTATGTGTGGCAAGGCCGAACCCCTGTCGGGTGGGGGCGAATGGGCCGACGACATGGTGGTGATGTATCTGCAGGGATCCAGCCAGTACGATGCGCTGGGACATGTGTGGTATGATAACACCCTTTATAATGGCTACCCCGCCGCGACGACAGTGGGGGGCATGAGCAAGGCCAGTGTCCTTCCCATTGCCGAACGTGGCGTGGTTGGGCGCGGTATCCTGATTGATATGGCCCGTTTCCGGGGCAAGGAATGCCTTGATCGTGGAGAGACCTTTACACATACGGACCTTGAAGCCGCAGCAGCGCAGCAGGGGATTGAGATCCTGCCCCATGATGTTCTGGTGATCCGCACAGGCTGGATTGGCAAATTCTATCGCACGCCAAAAGAGGAGTTCTATCGCGACTTCCTTGAACCCGGCCTGACCTACAGCCCGGAGCTGGTGCGCTGGTTTCATGAAAAGGAAATTCCCAACCTTGTAACGGATACGATCGCCAATGAAGTGACCGTTGATCCCGAAAGTGGGGTAACTCTTCCGCTGCATTGCGCATTGATGCGTAATCTTGGGGTGGCCTTTACCGAAATCATCGCCCTTGATGCACTGGCGGAGGATTGTGCCGCCGACGGGCAGTGGTCTTTCCTGTATACAGCCGCACCGCTGAAGGTGGTTGGTGGATCGGGTGCGCCAGTCAATCCGGTTGTCATAAAATAAAAATACCGCTTGGCGGAGGAACTTTCATGAAACCACTATCTGGTAGTACGGCGCTTGTGACCGGTGCAGGGTCGGGTATCGGCCGTGAAACAGCTATAGCCCTGGCAAATGCAGGTGCGGCCATTCTGGTCAATGACGTCTCGGGCGATGCCGCACGTGCGACATGTGCGATCATTGGTAAAACCGGTGGGCAGGCCACTCCTTATGTTGCGTCCGTGGCGGACCCGGATGCGGTACGCGCCCTGTTTGAAATATTTGATGATGAAGGGAAAATTCCTGATATTTTGGTCAATAATGCAGGGATCAGTGGAAATGGACCAACATTGGACCTGACGGAAGAAAGCTGGCTGCGTGTCGTGGGCATCAACCTGAATGGAGCATTTTTCTGTAGCCGTGAGGCCGCGCGTCGCATGAGCGCAACGCGGAAGGGGACGATTGTCAATATCGGGTCGATTTATTCCATTGTCGCCGCCCCGCAACGCCTGTCCTATTGTACGACAAAAGCTGCGATTGCGATGATGACGAAATGCCTCGCGCTGGAGTGGGCGGACGCTGGCATTCGTGTCAACTGCGTGGCGCCTGGATATGTGGACAGTGCCTTGACACGCGAACTTGCCGCGGCAGGGCGGCTTGATATGGCGGCGCTGGAGCGGCGTACACCACAGCATCGCCTGGGCAAGGCAAGCGAGATTGCAGACGCGGTGTTATATCTGTGTGAACCGCGCAGCGCGCATATCACGGGTCATGTCCTTTCGGTGGATGGTGGCTGGACAGCGAATGGATATCTCTGATCTGTGTCTGCAGGCTGTTTCCAAATATATCGGTATCGAATCCATGGGAATGAAAGACAGTCATCATGGAGCAATCCCATCCGGTTCCAAGGTTCAGATGGCGTATCGGCTGTCTGCTCGCCCTTGGGGTTTTCGTCAACTATATTGATCGTATCGCCCTTTCGGTGGCTTCACCGCAGATACAGGCTGAATATGGTCTTGATAGCATTCAGCTTGGCTGGCTTTTCAGTGGTTTCTTCTGGGTCTATGCATTTGCCCAGATCCCCAGCGGGCTGCTGGCTGACCGATATGGTGCATGTGCGACAATGCGGGTCAGTACTGTCCTGTGGACGGTTTCATCCGGCCTGATGGCATTGGCGCGTGGGTTCCCCGGCTTCTTTGCGGCACGTATGCTGCTGGGACTGGCGGAAGCTCCTGCTTATCCGGCTGGTACAAAAGCGACCGGATACTGGTTCCCACGCAATGAACGTGGAACGGCTACGGCGGTATTCGACGCATCCGCACGGTTTGCGAATGTGCTTGGGGTTCCGCTTGTGGCACTTGTGACCGTTTACCTGGGCTGGCGCTGGGCATTCGTCATGACGGCATGTTTCAGCCTGTGTTACGCGATTACATTTTTTCTTGGTTATCGCGATCCATCACAGCATCCGCGACTGAGTTCACATGAACATCGTTATATGCTGGCGGGTGGTGCCTGTGTCGAAGGGGATGCAAGCGCAGGAAGTGGCTGGGCCACTATTCCACACCTTCTGCGGCAGCGTAAAATATGGGGTATCATACTGGGGTTTGCGGCATATGGGTATTTTTTTACGCTGTTCCTGACATGGATGCCAAATTACCTGGTTCGTGAACTGCATGTCAGCACGATGCAGTCGGCGATGTATGTCATGATCCCGTGGGGTATTGCCACGCTTGGCGAACTGTTGGTCGGTGGCTGGTTTATTGATGCGCTCTGCCGTCGCGGGTATGACGATACATGGACGCGCAAGGGGATGCTCCTGCTTGGTTTCATTCTGGGCATGGCCATGATCGGCGCCATTTTCACGCATCGTCCCGGATGGGCGGTATTCTGGATTTCACTTTCCCTCGGGGGCTTGTCGAGCGCCGCGCCAGTAATCTGGAGCTTGCCTTCTCTTGTCGCACCACGCGGGGTAGGGGGAACGGTGACTGGTATTGCCAATTTTGTAAATAACGGCGCGGGCATCGTGGCAACGATTCTGACCGGGTATCTGGTCAACCTGACGGGATCGTTCGGGGCGGCGTTCACGTGCGCATCAGCGATGTTGCTGGCGGGTTTTGTCGCTATTGCCATCCTTGTGGAATCCTTTACACCCGTTGGGGAACCACCGGAATGCGCGATTACAATACCCTTGTCCGGCAGGTGGATGAAGGGACGGTGAAGCCCTGAGGGTGACAGGGATAATTTTCCATGCTGAGTAACGTATGACAGAGAATGCCGCTTCGCAGCCATTGGCCCCGACCGCCCGCCGGATTGCAGATGCATTGCGACATGACATCCTGTCGGGTGTGCTTGTTCCGGGAACACGTATCCGGCAGGAAGATTATTCGACCCATTTCGGTGCCAGTCGCATTCCCGTGAGGGAAGCCCTCAAAGCCCTGCAAAGCGAAGGATTGCTTGTCCTTCAGGCGAACAGGGGGGCATGGGTTGCCCATATGAACCAGGCACAATGTCTGGAGATCTATAAGATACGCGAACGTATAGAGCCACTGGCCCTGAGCGAAAGTACGCAACGCATGCCATCTGCAACCATGGACGTGCTTGAGGAACTTGTCGATCGTATGGAGCAGGCGGAAACTGTTGATGCGTTCATTCCCCTGGATCGGGAGTTCCATCTACGAAGCTATGAGCATTCATCACTTCCTGAACTGAATGCGATGATCCTGCGGTACTGGAACACGACGCAGCAGTATCGTCGGACATATATGAACGAGGTGGGATTCAGCCTGCGCACGATCGTCGATTCTGAACACAGGTTGCTGATGGATGCAATCCGGCGACGTGACAGTTACAATGCGGAATGCCTGCTTCAGGTGCATATCCGTCGGACACGCCTTGAGTTTGAAAAAAACAAGGTTGTCGCGACAGGGGAGAGGTAACACCATTTACCATACGAAGGGAATGCGGTCATGGTCGGATTGCCGGGATTGCGCGGTGTGGAACATATTGGTTTCACCGTGCCGGATATTGAAGAAGCCACGCGTTTTTTCGTCAATGTCATCGGATGTGAATATGTCTATTCTCTGGGACCGTTTCAGTCGCCTGATGATTGGATGACCACGCATCTGAACGTTCCTGCAGATGCGATCATGCGGGAATTAAGGTTTTTCCGGTGTAGAAATGGTCCAAACTTTGAGGTATTCCAGTATGAAACACGAACCCAGCATTGTATCCCGCCCCTGAACAGTGATGTCGGTGGGCATCATCTGGCCTTTTATGTAGACGATTTCGACGCAGCACTTACACATCTGAAGTTGCATGGTGTCCGTCTACTGGGTAAGCCCACATATCGCAATACGGGGCCAAGTGCTGGTCAGACATGGGTATATTTCCTGACCCCATGGGGGATGCAATTGGAATTGGTAAGTTTTCCAGAAGGCAAGCGGTATGAACGCACAGCAACCACTATGTTGTGGCAGCCTGCGTCAGCCTGAATGACAGTAATATTCATTTGAATGACCGCAACCCATACAGAGCAGTGTTCGTTATGACGGGCAACGAAATTCTTGCAATGTGTGGATGGGTTATAAATGGCAGAATGAAGTATTTTTGCACTATGTAAGTAATATATTTTTCTGTAGGTTTTGGGAAAATATTCCTTAAGTCCGTGTTCCAAAAAATAAAAATAATTCATGAACCAAGCGAACTCAGGCTGATGCATAAAATCAACATGTCCATGGATGTTAGCTTAAGGAACGTAAGGTAATAGTTCCTGGGTAATGGTGATGTTGTCATGGGTATCCATGGATCAATAATTCGTATTGATATTATCAGCGCTGGTTGATTCTGGTTCATGATCTTCATCGGATGAGGTTCAGGGCATGCGCGTCCTTCATGAATCATTTCTTCTTTATGTTTTAAATCATATTCGCTCAGTAACATGGACTTCACGAAGTTGGAATGCCGTGAAGCTTCCATTGGGGATCGCCGCCTGTTTTGGCTGCTGTCTCCTGCTTCAATCTGTGGCGCTGGCTGCGACAGATCAGGATTCGGTAATTCTGCCGGTTCAGCAACAGCAAACAAAAGCGGCAGATCAAGATACGCAGGATGTTAAACTGCCACGCTGGATTCAGAAAATACTAGGAAAAAAAACCAAGGCGACAGGTCCAGAGGAGGTATCAAACCCTACACCATATGCCGAAACGCAGCCTACAACGCCGTTTTATCTTGCGATACCGGGATTTTTACAGGCACCATATGGCCCACCTTCTTTTGGTCCGCCATTCGGTACTACCCATTTGCTGGGAGATTGGGGCGGGGTGCAGCCTTGGCTTCAGAAACGGGGGCTATATTTTGCATTTGATGTTTATGAGGATCTTGCCGGAAATGTGGCTGGTGGTAAAAAGCGTGATTACAGTGTGGCTGGACAGGTCGGTTCTACACTCGACGTGGACTGGGAAAAATTGCTGAATGCCGGATCATGGTCAAAGGATCTATGGCTGCATCTGCTTGTTGTAAATGGGCATGGTCGGAATCTGAGTCGCCTGTTTGGTGACAATAGCAACCAGGTGCAGCAGATATATGGAAGCCGTGGTAACGTAATTGCACATATGGTCTGGGCTTATTTTGAAAAATCCTGGCTGGATCACAGGATTGATTGGTCCATGGGGTGGATACCAACCGGCGTTTTCTTCCAGAATTCTCCATGGGTCTGTAACTATATGAACGTGTGGTTATGTGGTGGGGAGGCACCTACAAAATTCTTGACGGGTGGTCGTGGCTGGCCATCGGGGAATATTGGGACGGTCCTGCGTGTGATGCCGACAAAACAGGTATATGTCATGGGCGGATTGTTCGCCGTGTCGCCACATCCCTATAATGGTGGTATTTCTGGATGGTCCTGGGCGCAGGATGGGTTGGGAAAACTTTCGACACAGGTTGAAATCGGCTGGATTCCTGCGTTCGGTCGCGACCATCTTGTAGGGCATTACAAGGTTGGCGTGATGTATGATAATTCCCGTTACAGTCATCTGTATGAAGATATCAATGGCAATCCATGGGTGTTGACCGGTCAGCCCGCACGCAGAGAGAGCGGCCAGACATCATTGTGGGTGATTGCAGACCAGATGTTGGTTCGCCATGGGCCAGGAGAACTGAATGGTCTGATACTGGGTGGATATTATGCCTATGCATCCGGTCAGACGTCGCAGATTAATCATGCCTTTGTGGCGGCCCTGATGGATACCGGCGCGGCATGGAAACGTCCGTTGGATAGTGTGGGTATTGCGTTCTTATGGGCCAGTTTCAGCCGTTCCGCAATCCTGTCACAAGAAGCTGCTGCTGGGCATGGGCTGTCACTGCCAGGGGCAAATTTCGGTGTTCCATATGGTATTCAGGGGCATGAGAGCATTTATGAAGCATATTACGGTTTTCATATAATGGATGGCCTGTCGATCAAGCCGGATTTTCAGTATATAAATCATGTTGGTGGCACAACAACCTTCAGAGATGCTGTTGTGTTGAGCACTGCTGTCAACGTTGCGTTCTGATTTTTCAAGACTACAGGAAGCCGTGGCATGATTTGCTACGGCTTTTTTGTATTTATCCTTAATAAAAGGTATTTTCCAAAAATGGTTTATGTAAGGGGTATTTGATTGTGCTGTTGCTCATAAACACCCAGATTTATGTTTGTGAGGTCAAGGAGGGGAGTTGAAAGATCATGCATGCGTGCCCGTATCACAAGATCACCAATAATCTGCTGGGCTTCGATCGGTCCACCCCGGCAAAGATCGCGAAACATTGATGATGTCAGCGAGGAGTCTTTCTTACTCAGTAGCTTTATAATGCCGTCTATGGTTTGTTCATCAGGGCAATATCCTGTTGCTGTGGCAATGGCAACACATTCGTCAATGACGGCGTGTATAAAATTTGTTCCGTATTTTTGGCTTGATATTTCCCCAACTGTTCCGCGCATCAAGCAACAAATACTTCCCAGAGATGCGAGAAGTACCCACTTGTTCCACATATCTTGTAAGATATGCGTCGAACATATTGTTTCAAAACCAGGGCTGGAAAGAATTTTTTCGATTTGTTGTGCTTTGGCTGTTTTCCGACCGGATATTTCCCCAAAAGACAGCCGCGGCATGGAGCCGCTTTGTTCGATATGCCCTTGCTTATTCAGTTTGCTGACAATAAAGCATGTTCCGCCCATGACGGCATGTTGGCCGAAACGTGCTGTCAGGAGATCAAGATGCCGCATGCCATTGAGCAGCGGTATAATATGAGTGCCTGTACCGACAGCAGCAGAAAAATCATCCATGGCAGACGCAAGGGAATAGGCTTTTACGCTGAGCAGCACAATGTCATACGGATTTGTGATATCTTGGGGGCTGGTGGTTTTGGGCGTGAGCGTAATATCTCCGATGGTGCTGCGCAGGCAAAGGCCGTCTGCCAGTAATTGGGACCGCCGTTTTGGGCGCACAAGGAATGTCACATCATGTCCGGCTGCGGCCATGCGGGCACCAAAATATCCCCCCACAGCGCCTGCGCCGACAATAAGGATTCTGCTAGTCATCGGGCGATTTCCTGTCTTTGTTGAGGCCTGACCCAGGCAAAGGAATTCAGAGAACGCATTCAGTCAGATATTAACCTATCACACGAAGGTTTACATCTGGCTGAATGCGTAGGCAGTTCAGGCCACTTGATTTGTGATTCAATATGATGGTCGGGTGAGGACAGATCATCATATCGATGGTGTTATCAATTAGCTTATTTGTATGTACACCTGACAGCAACAGATCCATAATCTGCATGGATTGCAAAGCTACCCGAGCATCATCAGGACTGATACACATTGGCGGAAAGGGGGCGCATTCTGATTGAGGCCCTCTCAATCCTTGCTCAGGTGCCGATCGCGGCTTGGACAGGAGAACATGCGTTTCACAATCCAGCGTTCGGATAAAATTTCTGCATCGCATTGTGCACGATTTCGACGTTTACAGCGCAGCAAACCTGGTTCAGTCCTTGCCGAAATTTCGATCTCTGATAGCCAGTGCTGATATAGAAGTTTCAGAAGGAATGGATGCAGCCCAAACAAGGTTGCCATTAACAAGCCCTGTGTATCGACGAGGAGATAACGTTTCTTCCCCTTGATGTTTTTGCTGCTGTCGGGCAGCCATAATGGGTCGTCTGTTCTCAACACAGGACGTAGAACGCATGGTGCAGACGATCGAGTGTGCCCTCATGTTGCCAGCAGCGAAAGTAGTAGTTCACTGTGCTGCACGACGGCAGATCTTTCGGGATTGCACGTCACTGGCAACCTGTTCCAAGAACATACATCAAGTCGTGTTTGAAACATGCTGACAGATTGTGAACATTGCAATCTATAAGTGCTGCCTAAAAAGCAACTTTCTGTCAGGAAATAGCGGTTTCATCTTTGTCCATCAGGCATTCATAAATCTGATACAGTTTATATAGATATTTCCTGACAGACTCTATAATACATTCCGGCATTCCATTATTCAGGGTTGGTTTTGGAATGCCGGAACTGTTAATCAGAAATCAGCACTTAATGAGACCATGGCCGTAAAAGCAGAACCAACGACATAAGTCGGTGTCGATGCATGAACCGTGTTGCCCTGAAGACCTTTCTGGGTCACGGCAGTCATGCCAAAACCGTTGATGGAGGAGAGGTAGTTAACCCCTCCCATATTCACCAAGTTAAGCATAATTCTGGGGTGAACATGTGTGTGGAATGACGGAAGTGTCCTGCCTATATTCAGGTCCGCGGTAAAATATCCGGGAATTTTCTGGTCATTCATCAGGGTTGAATACTGCTTCCCCTGATAGCGCAGGTTGAAATTACTGAAATAGGTGCCATCATCATATGTCAGGCCAATCGCACCACTCCATTTAGGAGAGCCCGGTTCTTCTTTTCCTTTGGTCGGCAGATAGTCAGTGCCTGCATTCACGTTATTCCCGATGGTTGTATTCAGATACTGCCCCGAAGCATAGGCACTGATATGATGCCATGGGCGGGTACCAATTTCTCCCTGGAAGCCCCATGCTTCCTCGCCGCCAGCAGAAATGGGCGTACTGATCAGTACGCTTGTTCCCGGAAGGTAGGATGAACTTGAAATCTGGTGGTTCGTCAGGTTGTAGTGAAACCATGCCGCAGAGAAATTGACAGGACCATTATGTCGGAACCCGACTTCCTCTCCAATAAAATATTCAGCATTCAAGTTGGAAGTAGGCTGGCTGGAGGGTTTAGGGGATGTCATGGAGAACTGCTGTACGTAAGGACTCCATCCGGCAGGAAGTCGATAAGATGTCGTTGCATTCATATAAACCTGATCAGATTTGGTAATATTATAACTGGCCAGGAATTGTGGTGTAGGTTCAAAATAATTTTTCCCAGCCTTGTAAGGTGAAGCGCCGGGCAGATTTTCTGTTGAAGTCACTGAAGCCATGGAGGCTTTGAAACCAGCATCAAGGACAAGCCTGCCCCCGAGCAGGATAACCTTGTCATCAATACCTATGGCATTGACCTGCTGACGTGTATTTTCCTGATATCCGGTAACACGCATCCCATTGGCCGTCAGGTATTTTTCGCCATAATTCCACGATCCCGTGGCCGACAGAGGATACTGGTCCTGATATTCGGTATGCCCCCCATAGGAATACCAATAAAATACAGACAGTGAATTATGCTTTGTCTTCCAGTTAAGGTTTGTCGTAAAGCCACTGGTATTCTGACGCCAGGGATGGACACTCTCAACAGTGACGGTGCCTGATTGAGCTGCATAACCATCAAGGTGATCATATTGCTGTGTGCCGATATAACCACCAGAAATGGGAATTGTGGAACCGTAATTATTCGGGCCGCTCTGAAACGTTGTATAAGGTTCGACATGTAATGTCAGGCCGTTCCCAAGGGCGAAATCATTATGTATCGCACCAAAAACGACATTCGTAAAACGTTCGTTGATGGCGTAATAGTTCGAATCCCCTGCCTTATATTTCCCGTCGTAATTGAAGCTGGTTCCGTACTGGTTCCACTGTGCAAGAGATGGATTACGATAAATATTCTGGTGCGATGTTGTATATCCAAATACAATATCAGAAGAACTATTTTTTGACCAACGTTTTTCAAGATTCGCATCAATATGATAACGCTCGATATTACCCATTCCACGCCATAGGTTGCCAGCGGAATGTGAAAAAGAAGCAAAGGCCCTTACATCGCTATGGCCGATTTCGCCTGAATTAAGACGAATGAACTGCTTTTGCAGACTATGAGTGCCGCCAGCGAAGTCAACGCTGCCACCAAATTTATCTGATGGGCGGATTTCCTGCATGGAAACAATTGCGCCATCGGCATTGTAAAGCGGTGCAGACAGATCAACAGATCCCTGTGTTACCTTTACCGAAGCGATATTTTCGTTATCAACCATCGATGATGCCCAAGGGGCATAGCTGAAAGCATCCGAAACTGGAACACCTTCAAACAGAAAACCGATCTGGGTCTGGTCAAGGCCGCGGATATGCATGGTTTCCGTTTCGGTATTCAATGGCCCTTCATTGCCGGCCTGAACACCCGGAAGGCTGGCGATCAACTGAGTTGGTGAAACGGTTGGGACCTGTTTTGAAATATAGGCGCGCGAAACCTCGCTGACTGACACTGGGGCCGTCTGCCGTACAAGAAGGCCACCGCCAGAATTATGGTGCTGCGCGGTGACGCTCAGTTCTTCATTCTGCGGAGGCTGCTTGTTCTGGCTTGTGGTGGGTCTATGTGAGGCTGAGGAGCCTGATACCACCTCTTTGGCTTTGCGAGGGGATGGTTGCTGGTCTGATCTTGCCGCAAGGGCATGCCCCGTGGTCATCAGAATGCCACAGCTCATCATGATGCATGAAGAGAGAAGATGGCGACGCAATCGGCCATGTCGGGTACTATCTCTTCCGATGGTCAGAATCGTCATAGAATAAACCTTGGATTGATAAAGATGTTGGACAGGAAGATATGGTTTACAAACCATAGATTTTTGCATGTAAAAATCAGGGCAGATTGCATGGAAAGACAGCGCACATCCTGAATGAGAGGCAGTTTGTGATCCTGTTCGGTATCGACAGGTTTCTGGTCATTGCGTATCAGAACATATCAAGCAGCCTCGCATATGCGCCCTTTTGGGGAGAAGAAGATGCTACAAAATCTATGAGAGGAGACATGTTATTATTTTATGATATTTTTGTTTCTATCGTGTAAAAACGATTTATTAATATTTTTGATTTTCTTTATTTTTTCTGGATCAAGTATCGTTTATGATGTCTTGTAATTTTTGAGGATGTAAAAGTCAGTGCTGATAATGCTGATGGATATTGACACGGGGAATGGAATTTGAAGAAAATCTTATATAAGACGTCTCTGCTGCTTGTATGCGTGGGCTCTCTCAGCGTCTCGTTGCCAGCGGTGGCACAAGAACTTCCGCAAATACATGACCATGTTACAGAAAGCCTGCAGCGTCGGATATTTCCGCAACTTTCTGCCATGATAGCTGATGCTGGTTGGAGAAAAATTTTCTTTTCTGATCAGAATATACAGAAAATATTACAAGACCGCCGTGCCAGGTTTTCAGATATAACCAAATGTATTCCTGCCCCTCATTGTGTTGTGGAGGCATGGAAAATCACCCCCGATGAACGGCGCATTATTGGGGAGGCTCTTGGACAGATATCCTCTCATTTGCCGGTATCCCGTGGCTATGGCATATCTCAATGGGAACATGATGCAGATGCAATTAACTACATCCTGTCAGTGTATGGCGAAGGTAGCCCGCCTCATTATCCACATATTGACGCGATGACACAGGATACAACGTCAAAAGACTTTAATCAGTTGATTTCAGGTCTGCAATTGCAGGAGCTTCAGACCTGGCCACAACAGGACATTGATATTTTTTCTGCCCCTCTGCGGTATGCAGCGATCCTGCTTGATATGAATGATCGTGATGATGCCATACATTTCCCGATGTTATGGCAGACGTGGAATGCGCCAGCCCTTCATCTCGCGCAGAATCTTGACTGGCGTCACTATCCTTATACAGCAATCATTGTGCCTGGGGCGGGGCCGGAGGCGCAGGGCGTATCTTTGTCGGCAATGGGAAAGTTGCGACTGATGTTGGCGGTGGATGCCTTCCGTAAGAAGCAGGCGCCGTTTATCCTGGTTTCAGGTGGAGCAGTCCATCCCGCACAAACCCATTATGTTGAGGCGCAAGAAATGCGTCGTGAGTTGATTTCCCGCTTTGGTATTGCGGAACGCAATATTATTATAGAGCCCTATGCAAGGCATACGACAACCAACCTGCGTAACGCATCAAGGCTTCTTGCCACGATGAACGCACCACGACAACAGCCTGCCTTGATTGTAACGGATCAGGATCAGAGCGCATATATTGCAAGTCAGACTTTTGCACAGCGTAACCTGAGGGAGTTAGGATGCGCGCCAGGAGTGCTTGATGCACGTATATCCCTGTTTTCTATCCCGTTTCATCCTGATGTGCATTGCAATGTTACGGACCCGATGGACCCGCTTGATCCATAAAGATCAAGCGGGGGGCAGGATATTACAAACACAAGGGATGCAAGTTTTTTGATGAAAATTTAAATATATTTTTGCATGTTCTTGGACGGAGACTTAGAAATATCTCGACAAGGGGGAAATTTTATTTGCTATAGCGTCCAATTGCCGGGTCTGTTGTGCTGTTGCTTCCTGTTTCAATATGTCCAGCAATATGCCATCGAATATGGTGATGATGATTGTTGCGTAAGATCAGGTCATACCACCCGGATGTGTGCCGTGTATCAACCTCGATACGAACAGGGGCGGGGGTGGGGGCATAATCCGTCACATGGCCTGTATAACCATTTTCTATCTTCAGATGAGTGAATGGGGAATGGAATGTAAGAATGCAGATGCCACGCTTGGGGTCATTTTCTGTTGAAATCGATGTCTTTCCATAATCATGATGCATGTATCCCGAAAAGCTACGAAAGAAGCCATTAGGGCCATGGATATCGATGTCATAATGACCGTGCTTTGTTGTCCACCTGTCTGCAAGGGTGCTTCCCGGCTGGACACTATAGGATCGGGGCTGGGTATTGTCGGTAATGTCACGGACATGAAAAACTGCTGCGGCTTTTCCGGTATTGATAAAAACAAGACTGATTTCCTTATCCGAATTGTCAATCCCTGCCGTCACATGCAAATCATAGGGAAGGGGCCGGGCACGACGGATGCCGGGTTCCTGGATCGGCATGGCCTGGTGCCGTGGAAGGGTGATGTTGGAATTGGGATGTGTTTTCTGGTCCTGTGGTGCGTAGGATTTGGTGGAGGGAAGGGCCGGAAGGATCGTATTGGGATTCGTAAAATCAAATGCTGATGTCAGGTCGCCGCAGATGGCGCGCCGCCATGGGGTGATTTGAGTTTCCATAAGCGTTGGATGTTCGTCCCTGAACCGACGTTCAATGAAACGGATGAGGGAGGTATGATCAAACACTTCTGAGTTGACCCAGCCTCCTTTACTCCATGGGGAAATGACCAGCATAGGAACGCGTGGCCCAAGGCCATATGGGCCTGCATCATGCGTGGCGTTACCTGGAAAAATCTCATGTTCTGGTGAAATGTTGGATTGTCCCTGCATTGGATGCGCCGGTGGGGTGGGGGGCATGACATGGTCAAAAAAACCATCATTTTCATCATATGTAATGAACAGCGCTGTGCGGCCCCATACATCCGGATTGGACGTCAATGTCTCGATGATCCGCGAGATGAACCAGGCCCCGTAATTTGCAGGCCAATTTGGATGTTCATCATATGCATTGGGGCACATCAACCATGAAACTTGTGGCAGTGTACCATTGGTCACATCTTTCTGTAGGTCATCAAACAGCGTGCCGGAAACGGCGATGTTCGTACCGGTTCGTGCTTTGCGCGCCAGTGGACTTTGTATCGTTGCATTCTGGTAATTGACAAAGCGCAGTAGCGTATTGTTGGCAGAGTTCCCGATATAATGGTTTGGGTCATCGCCCCAGTTGTTTGCTGCTGTCAGGCCGCTGCCAACATCCTGATAGATTTTCCATGACAGACCCCCATGCTCCAGCCGTTCTGGTAAGGTGTGCCAGTCACAGACCATGTCATTCGTGTCAAGTTGCGGTCCATATCCCTTGCCATCATTGCCTGTCCATCCGGTGAACATATAATTGCGGTTGGGGTATGTCGGTCCCATGACCGAGCAATGATAGCTGTCACAGATGGTGAATGCATCTGCCATGGCATAATGGAACGGAATGTCGGTGCGGTTGAAGTGTATCATGGTTGACGGCGTCTTGTGTGCAACCCACTCGTCCCATCGCCCCTGGTTCCAGGCGCGATGTGTACTGTTCCAGTCATGGGGGGTATCCCCGATGAAGCTTAAGCCCAGATTGTCGCTGGCAGGGCGAAAAGGCAGCAGGACATCTTTGCCATATGGCTGTTTCCAGACGGGTTGTCCGTTGGGTAATCGCATCGCCCGTGGATCACCAAAGCCACGCACGCCCGACAAAGTCCCATAATAATGATCAAAGGAGCGGTTTTCCTGCATGAGGATGATAACGTGTTCCACATCCTTGATGGAGCGTGTGCGGGTATTGGCAGGTAGGGCAAGTGCCAGCCGAATGCTATCCTGAAGTGCGGTGACAGTCGCGCCTGCTCCAAGAAATTTTAGAAAGGAACGGCGATCCGACCGTTGCATGGCATGCTCCTAAGGTAACATCAGGAAGGAAGATGTTATCTTAGGGTAATTTATGTTCAGGAAGTGTACGGTTTGAATGAAGATTTTATGACAGCGGGCGGCGTCCAAAACCCCTTCGGAATGGTTCAATCAAATCCCGGGGCTTCTTTGACTGATGAATTTCTGGCCCCGGAATATGTGTGTTTCTTGTAAAGATATTTATTGGATGGATATTCCCTGAATGAGTTTCATGTCTTGGGTCTATGAAACCTGTGTCTGGATGTTACCTGTCCAGTTGGGCGATATTTTTCCTGATATCAGGCTGGGTGGTAATCAGCTTTTCTTTGTAGAACGCCGCTGCGATGGCCTCTTGCTGCGCAATCGCGTCGTCATCCATGGTGTTGAATCTGAAGGTCAGTTTTTCAACGGAATTCCCCACAATGTCCGGTGACAGACCAGTACTGCTGGCAAGGATATGCGTTACATCTTCCTTGTGTGTCTGTGCCCAGTTGTCGCATTCAATGATGGCATTTCTGACGATGGACAAAAGGTTGGGATTGTTTTTGTAAAATGAAAGGCTGGCAAGATAGAATGCCATCGCCCCTTTGATGTCTGCGCCCGTGGCAAGGGGGCGGACCTTCTGACCTACGGCGGAAAGGTAGGGGTCCCATATGGCCCATGCGTCAATGGTTCCGGCCTCAAACGCCGGTCTTGCCGCCGCAGGCAACAGGTAGGAAAGGTGAATGTCATGGAATGACAGGCCTTTTTGCAAAAGGGATGATAATAGCAGCCAGTTGGCGTCCGATCCCCTTGTTACGGCGACTTTCTTGCCTTTCAGGTCTTCAATGCTGCGGATTGGGCTGTCGTCATGGACGATGATTGCCTCACTCGATCCGCATTTGGGTTCATGTCCGAAATATACAATTGAATCCGGTATGTTCGCCTGTGCAAATACGGGGGGCAGATCGCCAGTCTGTCCTATATCTATTGCACCTGCGGCCATGGCTTGCAGCAATGGTGGCCCAGCAGGAAATTGTGACCATTCAACCGCAATGCCTGTATTGGCAAGTGCCGTCTCCAGAAATCCTTTTTCCTTGAGCAGGATAAGCGTACCATATTTCTGGTATCCGATCCTGATCGTCTGGGGCGCAGCAAATGCTTTCTTTCCCATCGACATGCTGGTAAGGGCAGATAGCGTGAATGTCATTAAGCTGCGTCGGTCCAGCATCATCCTGTTTTCCATAAAAACGTTCCCTTCAAAGGTGATAGGTAAATTCGCCGCCAAACATGGCGGGATCACCCAGTTGCCCGTAAAACATTCCCCCGTGCGCCTGTGGGGTCATTGTAATGAAATAGCGTTTGTCCAGCATGTTATGTCCCCAGAAACTGACATCCCATTTCCCGGAACGTGGGCGTGCACCGATATGGGCGTCAAACAGGCCATACGGCGCGATCCGGGTATAGGCTGATTCTGATGGGTCTGCGTAATAACTGCTGCGATAGGTATAGTCTCCACCGATATAGAGCAGGAGATCCGATCCCCAGTGTGACGATGTGGGCAGGAACGATTGAAACGGGATCGTATATTCCAATCCGGCGGATAGGTTCCATTTGGAATTAAGGGGAATCTGGTTTCCAGAAAGATCGCGCATGGTTTTGATATTTGAGGACTCCAGCGGCTGTGTCGCATTTCTAAATGATGCATAGAAGGCATCGGTGTAGGCAGCGGAGAGGCGTCCTTCCAGCCCCGGTGCAATCGTTCCGCGCGCATCAAGTTCGAATCCCCGTGAAACCACGTGCTTTGCGTTGGTAAGATAGGAAATGATCGTGCCTGTAGGCGTATAATAGCTGGCGCTGGTGATATAGTTATGGACGTTATTCCAAAATGCCGATGCGTTCACCAGCAGCCTTTTGTTGAAAAAGGCGTTCTTGACCCCAAATTCAAACATGTCATTCAGTTCAGGCTTCACATCGGGATTTGCCCCTTGTGAAACATTCAGGTTGGCCACATTGATTCCCCCGTTTCTGACGCCACGACTGTATGTCGCATACAGCAGGTGTGCCTCACTGGGCCGGTAAACCAGACTGAGGCTACCGCTGGGTTCCGTTTCACGGTGAAACGCACGATAAGACATGGCCGATCCAAACATGGAATTGCGCAATGTCGCGGCCGTACGGGCATCTGTTGCCGACAGGCCTGCAAATGACGCGCCTGAACTTGTGCTGGACTCATATCCTCCTGATTTGGTTACGAAAGAATACCGGAAGCCGCCTTCGATCGTCAGTTGGCGGTTGATCTGGTATTTCGCCCTTACATATCCAGCAAGGGAATTCGTGACCGGATCGTCTGATGCGCTATATCCATATCCGTTCAGGGCGGCGTTATAGACGGCCGGGCTGTATCCATAACCATAATATTTCGCCCCTTGTGGCGTGATGGCGTCATAGATTGAATCAGGTACGGCTTCGTACATGTAAAATACCCCGCCGCTGACCTGCCATGGTCGGTTTTCTGGTGAAGATATACGCAGCTCTTCGGTGGCATGCTGTTCATACACCTGATTGTTTCCGGCGGTCTGGGCCCATATGCCCGGAATGATACCCGTGCCACCGGTATAGGCATTGTGGGGATACCAGTACCAGGTTCGCCACGCCGCGATGTTTTCCAGCTGCCAGCCGTGCGCAAGCCGATAATTGAGGTTAAGCGACACGCCATAGGATTCCTGGTCATAGGCCTGGCTGCCTGGCCCGCTGATCAGCATGTCACGAAAGCTGTGCGCCGGGATTGCCGTCGCCCCCGCATAGGCCGCGCGTTGTGCATAGGTCCCGGCAATCGCCGCGCCGTTGGCGTAATGCGACAGCATGGTGGAGGGAACGGACACGCAGCAACTGCCGCGCATGTGGGTATAATCGGCGATCAGGCGCAGACTCAGCCTGTCTGTCGGGTTCGCGAGTATCTGTCCCTTGACGCCGATATCATGATAATCCTGATACATGCGACCAGTCGTCACATTTTTTATATACCCATCACGATTATTGGAAAAACCTGAGATACTGTAGGCAACCTTGTCACTGTTTCCGATCGCCCCTGTTGCGCGGAGCCGTATATTCCCCGTGTTATAGCTGCCGTAATCCCCGGTGACGCTATACTGTCGCTTGAATGACGGGGCGGCTGTGGTGATATTGATCATCCCGCCATCGTTATCGACGCCACCACGTGTCGCCTGTGGCCCCTTGAGCACTTCGAACCCACTCAGGTCACTGATATCGTAAAGGGCAGATCCCGGTCGTGTCTGGTAAACTCCGTCGATATAAACCGCCGTCCCGTTTTCCAGCCCGTCCTGCGCCGTGGAACTGAAATTCCCAAGCCCACGTATATTGATTGCCGTATTACGTGGGTTCGTGACCTGAAGGGTAACGGACGGCATCAGTTTCTGCGCCTGTTGAAGATTGGTGATCTGGTGTGACTGCAGGTCTTTTTCCGTCACGGTTGTGACGGAAACCGGGTCATTTTGGTGTGCAAGCGCCTGACGTCGGGATGTCGAGGCCGCAGCACGCACATGTATGGTTTCCATGCCGCTGCCTTTGGCATTTGCTGCGCTGTCTCTGGCAGCGCCTGGTCTGCCTTGAGCGTGGTGGGCTGCGTGTGGTGTACCGGTCAGGTCGGCTGCATGGGCGTCGGCAGCGCTGAACAGGCAACAGGCAAAAAGAGTCGAGGTCATGACAAGGCGTTCCGGGGCGTTAAGGGCCGCACGGTTCGTCATGTGCCGGGATGTTGGATGCTGCCTGTTTGTGAAAGCCATGAAACAACACTACCGAATCGGTTGAAGGTAAAACAACATCCAATGATCGTGAAAAATTAGCAATAGTTTCTTAAATATGCATTGACATTAGTTATATGATGGATTTGCATGCTCAGGGGCGTGAAAGCGCGACAGGAGCAAGGCGCGTGAGGGGCCACAGGTGCTTACGGGTCAGGAGGATTAATCAGGCGCATGAAGGAATTAACGGGAATCAGCGCGCAATGCCGACATGACGTGACAGACCGCGTGCAACAGCCCGCCGCGGATCGTGCGCGCGGGGGGCTGTGGCGCCATGGGTGGCAGCGTTATGTATCATCCGTGATCGTGCTTTGTGCATGGCAGGCCGCGTCCTGGGGGGGCATCATCCCGCCGCGCATCCTTTCATCACCCCTTCAGATCCTGCAGACGGGGTGGGGATTGGTCGGTGATGGGACTTTGCCCGCCAATCTGGAAATATCGCTCCTGCGGGCATCGGCAGGGCTGGGGCTGGCTGTGGTGGTGGGGGTGGTCCTGGCGCTTGTGGCGGGCCTGTCGCGTGTGGGGGAAAACATTGTGGACGCCCCGCTGCAGGTGGTCCGTACGTTGCCCGCGCTGGCATTGGTACCACTGTTTATCCTTTGGTTCGGGATTGGGGAATGGCCCAAGATCCTGCTGGTCGCATTGGGGGCAATGTTTCCCGTCTATCTCAACCTGCATAAGGGAATACGCGCCGTGGACCAAAAGCTGATGGAAATGGCGTCGATCCTGGGTCTGTCGCGATGGGCAACCATCCGGTTCGTTGTGATCCCGGGTGCCATGCCTGATTTCCTGATCGGCCTGCGTTTTGCCGTCGGGATTTCATGGCTGATGCTTGTGGTGGCGGAACAGGTCAATGCGGAAAGTGGGATCGGCCATATGATGATGGATGCGCAGGACTTCTTGCGCACTGACATCATCCTTGTCGGCCTCGTGATTTATGGCGTGCTGGGATTGGTGTCCGATCAGGTCGTACGGTTTTTGGAAACACGTCTTCTGTCATGGCGACCCGCCAGCGAAAGGAATGCGTGACATGGTGCAGTCCCAACAAACCCCGCATATTGTGCAGCAGCGTGGTGAGGTGCAGGTGCGTGCGCTCATGCATCGTTTCGGTGCAGGGCGACCCGTGCTGGACAACCTTGACCTGACGATCAGGGCGGGGGAGTTCGTCGCCCTGCTTGGCAGGAGTGGTTCGGGAAAATCTACACTGTTACGCATGCTCGCCGGGTTGGGGCAGCCCACGCGTGGGGAGGTGCATGTCCCATCAAACAAGGCGGTTGTGTTCCAGGAAAGCCGCCTGTTGCCATGGATGCGTGTATGGCAGAACGTCGCGCTGGCTACCCTGCCGGAAGGAAAGGCCGATCGTAATCGTGCAGAACGCCTGCTGGGGGAGGTCGGGTTGTCGCATCGAACGGATGCATGGCCCCTGACGCTGTCGGGGGGGGAGGCGCAGCGGGTCGCCCTGTCGCGTGCGCTGGTGCGTGATCCGGATTTCATCATGCTCGATGAACCCTTTGGCGCGCTGGATGCACTGACACGCCTGCAGATGCAGCATCTGGTATTGCGGCTGTGGGCGCGGCATGCCTGTTCGATCCTGCTGGTAACGCATGATGTGGACGAGGCGCTTTTGCTGGCGGATCGGGTATTGGTGTTGCAGGAGGGGCATATCCACATGGATGTGTGCATCGACATACCCCGTCCACGCCACCATGCCGACCCTGATTTTGAGGCATTGCGCACGACGCTGCTCAATGCCTTGGGGGTTTTCGTGGATTAGCAGGTCATTGATGGGGGCAATGAAATCTGGTGGAAAAAGTATTTTTTGAAAATATGACCTGACTTGTGGAGATTTCTGGATACGGATTCACCAAAATATTTTCCATATCCCGTGTGATGTAGCGTGAAAATATCGTGGGTGTTCAAACGGTTTGTGCAGGGGATTTTTTTGTGACACAATCGTATCGAAACCCATGTAACCGAGATCCCGATGACCCCAGGATACCGTCCCCCGGCCTTCAGAACGCTGCTTCTGCTTTCCGCCCTCGTGCTTCCTGCGCTATTGCCACCCGGCAGTGCCCATGCGGATGCCGTGGGGGAGGCCACGACCAAAAGTGGCTATGTCGTGAAAGAAGTGATGATTGCCATGCGCGATGGCGCGCATCTGCAGACCGTGATCGTCACCCCCGCCCACCAGAACGGTCCCTTGCCGATCCTGATTACCCGTACACCATATGGTGTGCCGGATCAGGGGATTGTCGATCGGGAATCCATCAAGCCCGTCTCCAGGGAATTGCCAAGCTGGCAGGCCTTCCAGAAGGACGGCTACATCATGGTTTATCAAAATCTCAGGGGGCGGTTCAAGTCCGAGGGGGAGTTCCTCAAGACCTCGCGCTATGACAAGAACGATCCCAAGCAGGCCAATGAGGTCAATGACGCCTGGGATACCATTGACTGGTTGGTGAAAAATGTCCCGCAGAATAATGGCCGTGTCGGGATCTATGGGGTTTCCTATGCTGGTCTGACGGCCGGCCTGACGCTTTTGAACCCGCATCCCGCGCTTAAGGCGATCAGTGAGCAGGCGTCCCCCGCGGATCAGTGGATGAATGATGATGATCATCATTATGGTGCGCTCAGGGAAGCCTATACATTTGAATATACCGTATTGGAGGAGGCGAGCCGGACTGCGAACACAAACTTTGATTTCAGTAAACATGATGTCTATGACTGGTATCTTTCGCTTGGTCCGCTAACGAATATCAATGCGAAATACCTGCATGGTAAACTTGATTACTGGAACAGCGTCATGGCGCATCCAGATTATGATGCGTTTTGGAAAGAGGAAGCATGGGTTAACAAGGTTCATGCCTCCACTGTTCCAAACCTGAATGTCGCGGGTTTCTGGGATCAGGAGGACCCGTGGGGGCCGTGGAAAATATTCCGTGGGGCAGAACAGCATGACCCGGACAACACGAATTTCATTGTCGGTGGTCCATGGTATCATGGTGGCTGGCAGCGGACGGATGGGGAAAATATCGGCCTGCTGCCCATGGGCGGGCACAGGACGGCGGAGGAATTCCGCGGACAGATAGAAGCCCCCTTCTTTCGCTATTACCTGCATGAAAAAGGGGAAAAGCCTAACTGGAAGGCCAAGATGTTCGAAACCGGCTCGAACGAGTGGCGCCAGTACGCGACATGGCCGCCTGCGGGTGCAACGCTGAAGGAACTGTATTTCCATTCAGACGGCACGTTGTCCTTTACCGCGCCAAAGTCTGGCGAGGTCGCATTCAGGCAATATGTGTCGGACCCGGCCAATCCCGTTCCCTATCGTACGCGTCCGATTTCGCCCACCTATCCCACGCCGGAATGGCGGACCTGGGAAACCAATGACCAGCGCTTTGTCGATCATCGCCCTGACGTGCTGACCTTCACCAGTGCGCCGCTTGAAGAGGATCTGCGCGTTGCAGGCCCGCTGGAGGCGCACCTGTTCGCATCCACGTCAGGTCGGGATTCGGATTTCGTGGTGAAACTTATTGATGTCTTCCCCGAAAAAGACCAGAAGGCTTTCGTTGCGCATCCTGATGCTGCGACATGGGCGGATTCCCTTGATGGATATGAACTGCCCATCGCCATGGAGGTCCGTCGCGGGCGTTACCTGCATGATTTCTCGCATCCTGCACCGCTTGTCCCAGGCAAGGTAGAGGATTGGGAGGTGCCGTTGCGTGACCACGATCATGTATTCCTCAAGGGGCATCGCGTGATGGTGCAGGTGCAATCCACCTGGTTCCCGCTGATCGACCGTAATCCGCAGACATGGATGGAGAGTATCTATCAGGCAAAGGAAGCGGATTTCCGCCCTGCCACGCAAAAGGTTTTCGCAACCCCCGCCAGCCCGTCACATATCACGCTACCTGTGCTTCCTGCAGGGGATTAAGCCCGCCGGTCCTGATATCGGGTGATGAAACCCCTTGGATGATGCCTTGTGAAAAGGCATCATCTTTTCAGGATGTTTTTGAAAAAACCGTAGTCCAATGAGGCTGTTGGGGGGGGCTGATTTGGTCAACTGGCGTATGCCGTGTCGTGATGGTTTTCAGGGCATTTCATGGGTGGCTTTTTCAGGCACGCCCATCAGGCTTCGCGCCTGCCGCAGGGGCATGTTCGCCACGATCAGCGGATGGGTATGTTTCGTGATCCCCACCCGTTGGGACAGGTAGATGCCTGAATGGCCCGAACATAGGTAGGCCACGAAGCAGCCTGTGGCGATATAGACAATATCAGTTGCCCCAAACAGTTCGACCCCCATAAAGGTACAGGCCAGCGGTGTATTGGCGGCCCCAGCGAAAACCGCGACAAAACCCACACTGGCCAGCAGGTCGGCGGGAACGCCCAGTATGCCGGACAATGTATTGCCCAAGCCCGCACCAATGAAGAACAGGGGCGTGACCTCGCCGCCCTTGTATCCCGTCGCCAGCACAACAACCGTGAACAGCAGCTTGTAAAGCCAGCTCCACGTATAATCACCCGCGTGAAAGAAGTTTACGATCGACGGCGCGTCATGTCCCATGGACACGACACCAAGGCCAAGGTAATCGCGCGACCCGACAAGATAGACCAGCAGAATGGTTGCAACGCCACCAATGGCCGGACGTAGCCATGGGACAGGGCAGGCACGACGGACCAGCGGGGTCAGGCGATGGATGCCCTCCGCAAACAGCAGGCTGGTGAGGCCGAAGCAGACTGCGGCAAGTCCAACCTTGATCAACAGGGCAGGGTGCGTGTGAAAGACGCTGCCGCCCCAGTCAGGAATAATGCCGGATGCCACGTGGTAGGACGTATGGTGGATCCCCCAGGCGTGGCATACCCAGTCGGCCAGGATGGAGGAAAAAGCAGCAGGTAGTAGGGGGCGGTAATTGATCTGTCCGATACTTAAGACCTCCAGCGCGAAGATCGCCCCGGCAATGGGGGTTCCAAAAACCGCCCCAAAACCTGCGGCCACGCCCGATACCAGCACAATGCGCACCGCATCGTGGTCCAGTCTGAACAGACGGCCAAAGCCGGATGCAATGCTGCCCCCGATCTGTACGGCTGTCCCTTCGCGGCCGACAGATGCACCAAACAGGTGGCTGATGACGGTGGCAACAAGGACGAGGGGGGCCATGCGCAGGGGGACGCCCCCTCCGGGTTCATGGATCTGGTCAATGATCAGGTTGTTCCCGCCCTCAGCACATCGCCCGAGATGGTGATAGGTCAGTCCAACACCTACACCAGCCAGCGGCAGCAGCCATAGCAGGCCCGGATGGGCGATGCGGTCGTTTGTAACCTGGTCCAGTAGCCAAAGAAATATCGCACATAATGTACCAATACACGCAGACATCGGTGCGAGAAGCCCCCCCCATTTCAGAAGGACGCGCATGTTTACCGCCGACAGCGTGATGAGCCGGGAAAGATTCATGGGAAAATATGCCTGTGCAGGATTGGGGATGGCGTCCCGGCAGCCGGCGCATGGCCAAGGCTGACAAGTGACGGACGGAGGTCGTGGGACGGGTATTTCATGGCTCTGTACAAATTCCTCCCTCTGTTGCCGTTATGGCGAGGTAGGAATCATCAGCCCAAGGGGCGGTTCGGTTCGCCGTGAAGGCTGCACCTGGCAGAGTCCATTGCCGGGTGACAGGATGCGTTTTGCACGATGTGAAAGTCAACCCATGTGATGCCCTGATCCCTGATCCTGCGTGTGCGAAGATGCGCCTGTCTCGGGTCATGCAATCTGTATGTGATGTGGCTGTACGTGATGCGACTGGCATGCGCGACGCGGAGCGTATAATGTTGCCACTCCCGCCCTGGTTGGCGGGGGCGGGGATCGGATCGCGCGATGTTCCTTCCGGCAGGGCGGGCGTGGATGCCTTGTTTTCCTGCCGCATGGCCCATTGTTGCGGCATCCATGTGCGATGCCAGCCCGAAAAGCGGCGAAACCAGTTTTGTGCGGTGGGGAAACATGAAAAATACCGATGAAATATGGGGCGGCGTGGATGCGCTTGGGGCGGCATTTTGTGGTTTTGCCGACCGCATATGGGATACGCCCGAACTTGCATATGACGAATATCGCTCTGTCGAGACACAGCGCGACATGCTTGAACGCAATGGGTTCAGGGTTACGCGCAACCTTGCGGGAATCTCTACCTCCGTCATGGGGGAGGCAGGTGAGGGCGGCCCGGTCATCGCCTTCCTTGGTGAATTCGATGCACTTCCCGGCTTGAGCCAGCAGGCCGGGGTCGCCAGTTGCAATCCGATGGACGGGACGTCCAACGGCCATGCCTGCGGGCATAACCTGCTGGGCGGGGGCGCGATGCTGGCGGCCACGGCGCTGAAGAACTGGATGGCGGAAAAGGGGATGCCCGGACGGGTGCGCTATTACGGCTGCCCGGCGGAAGAAGGCGGAGCGGCCAAGACCTTCATGGTGCGTGATGGCGTGTTCGATGACGTGGATATCGCGCTGTCATGGCATCCGGGGTCGATCATGGGGCCGTTCTATCCGGCCTCCCTTGCCAATACGCGCATCGACTTTACATTCCTTGGGCGCGCATCGCATGCGGCGGCGGCACCGCATCTGGGTCGTTCCGCCCTTGATGCGGCGGAACTCATGAATATTGGCGCCAACTACCTGCGTGAACATATGCCATCGTCCGCGCGGGTTCATTATGCCTATATGGATGCAGGGGGGCAGGCCCCCAATGTGGTGCAATCGCGGGTCACGATCCGTTACCTTGTACGGGCCGATGACCTGCGGCAGTTGCGCGAACTGGTCGAACGGGTGCGCGCGATTGCCCAGGGCGCGACCCTGATGACCGAAACAACCGTGCAGGAACGTGTCGTAAGCGCGGTTTCCAACCTGATGGGCAATCTGCCGCTGGAAGATACGCTGTTCGCCAACCTTATCCGTCTTGGCCCGCCTGTATATGCACCTGAGGATTACGACTTTGCACGAGAGATCCAGGAAACCCTGAGTGCGCAGGATATCCGGGCGGCCTATCTGGCTGCGGGTGTTCCCCCCCGTGATGGCAGCCCTTTATGCGAAGTGATTGCACCGCGTGAGTTCGTGCCGCCGCCATTCGGGTCCACTGATGTGGGGGATGTCAGTTGGGCGGTGCCAACGGTCCAGGCCTGGGGGGCGACATGTGCCATCGGGACGCAGTTGCATTCATGGCAGATGACAGCACAGGGCAAGAGCGGTATCGCCCATAAGGGCATGATCCATATGGCCAAAGTGCTGGCTGCGACGGGGCGTGACGTGCTGCAAGATCCGGTCCTGCTGGACCGTGTGAAGGCAGACCATGCCCAACGTCTGGCACAGGATCCCTATGTCTGTCCGCTGCCGCTGGATGTCATGCCGCCCATCGGGCAGGGATGACAATCGCGCAACAGGGATGGCAGAAAATACCACCGGGGCAGGCTGCCAGCCGCAAAGGTTTTTGGTAAATCTGTTTTCTGCTCTTCCTGAACAGGCATTGCCTGGTCAGGAATGAAGGCGATATCCTGAAATCCCCGCCAGTAGAACCCTTGCGCAGCGCTTATTCCGGCACGGCCCATTCCACATGTGACTCCGCTTGCCCATCCCCAAGGAAATGGCACAGCGATGTAAGGATGGTGCGAGCCTCTTCTTCAAAGCGGAAAGGAGGATTGGCGATGATGATGCCGCTGCCGTTCAGGCGTGACGGGTCCAGCGGTGGCCGTAACGTCAACTCAAGGGTCAGCAACTTGCGTTGTCCCGCATCCTTCAGGGTATTGACGAAGGCGCGGACGGGGGCGCGATGTTTTATGGGATACCACCCCGCGACAATGCCTGCGGGGAATCGCTGGCGTGCCGTCATGATGGCGGTGGCAAGGCGCTGGAACTCATCACCGCGTTCGAAAGGCGGGTCCATGAAGACCAGCCCGCGTTTTGCCTGCCGCGGGGGCAGCAGCGCCGTGATGGCTTCGTAACCATCGCGCCCATGTACGCTGACATGGCGATCATGGCGGAACAGATGGCGCAGTGTCTGCTGGTCTTCGGGGTGGAGTTCGCAACAGATCAGGCTGTCGCCCGGACGCAGAAGGCGTGCGACCAGAGCGGGGGAGCCGGGATAGGACAAGCGCCCTGCCTGCTCATCCCGCATGACCGTACGGATGATCCGCAGCCAGTTTTCCACGCCCGGTGCCGGGGCGGCGGCAGATGTGGGGTGGGATGGGGCGTCAAGCAGACGGCCGATGCCATCGCGCCATTCCCCTGTTGACTGTGCCTGTATGCTGGAAAGGTCATACAGGCCAGTGCCCGCATGGGTGTCGAGGACACAGAAGGGCGAAGGTTTGCGTCGCAGTACCTCGACCAACGCCATCAGCACGACATGTTTCATGACATCAGCGAAATTGCCCGCATGGTAGCTGTGTCTGTAATTCACGCTCTTTCGGCCCCACAGGTTGATCCACCCCACGCATGGGGTGGGTGAGTGTTAATGCATGGCCGTATCCTTTTCCATCGTCGCGCGGTTTTTTTGCCATCTTGCCAGTAGATGCATTCCAACGCCCGTTCCCATGATGAGGAGATAGAGGCCGAACGCCGCAGGGTTGCTGATGGCCATGCCCATAAACGACAGCACCGCGGCGACAAGGGCAAATCCGGGAATGATGGGATAACCCGGCGCGCGCCATGGGCGGTGCAGGTGCGGCTGCGTGTGGCGTAGTCGAAACAGGCTTCCCATGGCGAAGACATACATCGTCAGCGCCCCGAAGACGGACATGGTCACGATATTGGCCGTCAGCGGTTGTCCCCCGATGGTGACGTACTGGTCTGCATAAATCGCCACCAGTCCGACACTCCCCCCCACGAGTATCGCTGCCCATGGGGTTCCGAAACGTGGATGTACCCATCCCAGCAGGGCCGGAAGATAACCTTCGCGCGCCATGGCATAGATCTGGCGTGAATATCCCATAATGATCCCGTGAAAGGAGGCGACGAGGCCGAACAGCCCCAGCCACACCAGCATGTGGACATACCCGCTACGCGGTCCGACGACGCTCAGCATCGCCTGCGGCAACGGGTCATTAAGGTTTGCCAGTAATTTCCAGTTGCCAACACCGCCCGCCATGATCATGACACCAAACGCCAGCAGCATCAGTGTCGTGATCCCTGCGATATAGGCCATGGGGATGGTGCGTTGTGGTGCGTGTGCCTCTTCCGCCGTCATGGCCACACCTTCTATGGCAAGGAAGAACCAGATCGCGAACGGCACGGCGGCGAATATGCCGATGATGGCGTGAGGGGTGAACGTATCCGACCCCGCCCATCCGTCATGGATGAAATGCCCCCAGGAAAATCCTGGTGCGACCACGGCCATAAAGATCAGGAGTTCCACAATCGCGGCGATGGTGACGATCAGTTCGAATGTGGCGGCGATGCTGACGCCTGCGATATTGAGCGCCATGAAAATTGCGTAGGCCCCGGTCGCCGCCATTTGCGCGGTGATGGATGGATATTGCACATGCAGATAGGCCCCGATCGCCAGTGCGATTGCCGGGGGAGCAAAGACAAGTTCCACGATGGAGGCGAACCCCGCGATAAAGGCCGGCACCGGCCCGTAAGCCGCCAGTACATAGGCAAATGGGCCACCGGCGCGCGGGATGGAGGTTGTCAGTTCGGTATAGGAAAAGATCAGCGCCGCATACATCAGCGCGACCATGACCGTCGTGATCAGGAATCCCAGTGTGCCCGCTGTGGCCCAGCCATAACTCCAGCCGAAATATTCGCCCGAAATGACAAGGCCGACCGCGATCCCCCACAGGTGAAAAGTCCCCAGTCGCCGTTGCAGGGGGGCTGTCTCCGTATGGGAATGGGGCGAATGCGAAGGCCGTTCGGAAGGTGATGCGGGCATTGTCCGAAATCGTGCGAGAGGTGGGATGGATGGCGGGCATGGTGCGCGCGCCGTCATGATAGCGGGCCACGATGTCATGTTATGTTATTATTATGTAATGATGTTGACGCCCCGGCAATGTGGGTGATGATGAAAAGAGATGTCCATCCCCGCCGCATGATCGGGATGGCGTACACGCATGCAGGACGGGAATGGTCATGGAGAGGAAAGTTTCGCGGCCGGATGGGAATGAACCATGGCAGTGGCCCGAAAGCCGGTGGCGCGGGATTGTCAACCGCGTCAGGGCCGGGCGCAGCCTGCGGCCGCCCTCATGGCCCGGTGGTGCACGCTGTGCTTTTGCGGTTTCCTTTGATGCGGATCACGATACGATTCCCCTGCGCGATGGGGATGAAAGCCCCATGCGCATCAGTCAGGGTCATTATGGCAGCAGGCGTGGCATCCCGCGTATCCGCGCCCTGTTGCAGGCGGCGGGGATTCCGGCGACGTTCTTCTATCCCGCAGTATCGGCCATGCTGTATCCTGACGAAGTACGGGCGTTGGTGGGCGACGGGCATGAAATAGGCATTCATTCATGGATACATGAACGCAATACCCTGCTCCCGCCCGAGGATGAATTGCGTCTGTCATTGCGCGCGCGCGAAGTGCTTGCGGAGATTGGCGGCGTGGAACCCGTCGGCATGCGGACCGCAAGTTGGGATTTTTCCGTCCATACCATGTCCATCATCCAGCAGATGGGCTTACTGTATGACAGCAGCCTGATGGCGGATGACGACCCGTATGAACTCCTTGCCGATGGGCGGCCCACAGGAATTGTCGAACTGCCACCCGAATGGATACGTGATGATGCGATCTATTTCAATTTCGAACGGTTTTCCGCCCTGCGCCCCTACACGCCGCCTTCGGGCGTGGCGGAGGTTTTCCGGGCGGAGTTCGATGGGGCCTATGCCGAAGGCGGCCTTTTCCTGCTGACGCTGCATCCGCATGTCAGTGGACATCGCAGCCGGATTGGCATCATCTCCGACCTGATTGCCCATGCACGTGTGCGCGGCAATGTGTGGTTTGCGACGCATGCCGATATTGCGCGATGGTGTATGGCAAACGCAACGTCGGGCGATGGCGCGGTCCCGTAATCACGTTGCGCATACGCCCGTTTTCGTATCGAAGGTCAGCATATCGTGGCATATTACGCATCCTTGGCAGGGGAGCGTTTTACGTTCCCCTCCCTCAAGCAGGTTCTGGCCCATGCCTCGCCTTATCGCAGTGGCGATGAACTGGCCGGGGTTGCCGCCCCAGATCCCGTGCGTCGCGCCGCCGCGTGCGAGGCGCTGGCCAATATCCCGCTTGCGGCATTCCTGAACGAGGTTCCGGTTGCCTATGAAGCGGACGAAGTCACGCGCCTGATTATTGATACCCATGATATGCGCGCCTTTGCCCCTGTATCGCACATGACCGTGGGGGAACTGCGTGACTGGCTTTTGTGTCATGAAACCGACGGCGCGTGCCTGTCCGCCCTCGCCCCGGGACTGACGCCCGAAATGGTAGCGGGTGTCAGCAAGTTGATGCGTAATCAGGACCTTGTCGCGGTGGCGCGCAAGATCACTGTGAAAAGCGCATTTCGCAATACGCAGGGCCTGCCCGGACGCATGGGGTCGCGCCTGCAGCCCAATCATCCTGTGGACAGTCTGCCGGGAATTGCGGCGGCGATGCTTGATGGGCTGCTGCTTGGTGCGGGGGATGCGGTTGTGGGGATCAACCCGGCATCCGACAACATGGCCACCGCCCACGACGTCCTGTGCATGATCGAGGATGTACGCCTTCGTCATGCCATCCCGATGCAGCACTGCCTGCTGACGCATGTGACCAATACACTGCAATTGATGGAACGTGGGACACCGGTTGACCTGGTGTTCCAGTCCATCGCCGGCACACAGGATGCGAATGCGGGTTTCGGGGTTTCGCTGTCCCTGCTGGAGGAGGCCCGCCTTGCCAGTTGTGCGCTGGGACGTGGCACGGTTGGCACGGATACCATGTATTTCGAAACGGGACAGGGGGCGGCGCTGTCGGCCGATGCCCATCATGGAATGGACCAGCAGACGGCAGAGGTCCGTGCCTATGCCGTTGCGCGTGCGTTTTCACCCTTGCTGGTCAATACCGTTGTCGGGTTCATCGGCCCGGAATATCTTTATGATGGCAAGCAGATTATCCGCGCGGGGCTGGAGGATCATTTCTGTGGCAAGCTGATGGGCCTGCCGATGGGCTGTGACGTCTGTTACACCAACCATGCGGAAGCAGATCAGGATGATATGGACAACCTGATGATGCTCCTGTGTACGGCAGGCGTGAATTTCCTTATCGCCGTCCCCGGCAGTGACGATATCATGCTTAATTACCAGAGCCTGTCCTATCATGATATCCAGACCTTACGCTCTGTCTTTGGTGTGCGTGCTGCGCCAGAGTTCGAAGACTGGCTCCGTATCCGTGGCCTGATCGACGGGCGGGGACGGATGCGTCTCAATTCCCCTGCCATGTTTGCCGATATGTTTTCCAATATGTTTCCGGGCGGCGATGCCCGTTTGGGGAGGCATGGCGATGAGTAAGGCGCCTGTCGTGTCATGGGATATCCTGAGGGCGCAGACATCGGCGCGGATCGGGCTGGCACGCACGGGGGATACGATGTCAGGCGCGCATGTGCGGCAGTTCAGGCATGCGCACCTGCGTGCGCGGCATGCCGTGTCCATGGTGATGGAGGTATCACGCCTCGGGCTCGACCGGCCATGGATGGAGGTCGAAAGCGCGGCGCGTGACCGTGATGAATTCGTCCGTCGTCCCGACCTGGGGCGGCAGCTCTGCGCCGACAGCCGGGCACGCCTTGTGCAGGCGGGACATGATCGCGCGGTCTCTGGTCCTGATGCCTATGGTCCCGGGCGCTTCTATGACATCGTGTTTGTGATTGCCGACGGATTGTCGGCCCGCGCGGCAGAACGACAGGCGGCGGGGGTGCTGTCCGGGGTTTTGCCGCTTCTGACGGGGTGGCGTATCGCACCTCTGGTGGTTGCCCATCGTGCCCGTGTGGCGTTGGGCGATGAAATCGCCACCTGCCTGAACGCGTGCAGCGTGGTCATGATGATTGGCGAACGCCCCGGCCTTGAATGTGCCGAAAGCCTGAGCCTGTACATGACATGGAACCCACATCCTGGCATGCGTGATTCCGCACGCAACTGCATTTCCAATATCCATGGACAGGGGGGACAGTCGCCGGTGACGGCGGCAAACCGCCTGGCATGGCTGCTGAAGAATGCGCGCCAATGCGGGTATAGCGGTATCAACCTCAAGGATGAAACCTGCCTGATCGAAGGGGGCGTCTCTCACGCATTATCAGGTAAAGGCTGAGGGGGGAGGCCTGGTAAGGCGCCTTATGGAGGACTGTTTTCAAAGAGGCCCTTGGGAAGTGATGTCGAATTTACTTAGAGAGTGTTTGAAAACAAATCATTGATAAAAAACAGGAAAAGTTTTTGGGTGCCGCCTTTTTTCAAAAAGGCGGCGTCTTTCGAAGCTTTTTGAAAAAAGCTTCACCAAAAACCTTTATCATTTCATGATCTTATCTTGAACCAACCCGATCAGGTGGAGAGGCGCGACGTATCATGGCGGGCATGGTCCCTGTTGCGCGATGGCGGTGCGTGCGCGAAGGTGCAGAAGACGACACTCAGCACAAGAAAGATGACGGCGCCAGCCTCCATCACGGTGGGCCATCGTCCCGTCCACAGGCAGCCATAGAGCAGCGCGAACAGGGTTTCTCCTACCGCCATCTGCCCGCTGAGCGTCATGGGAAGGAGGCGGCAGGTGCGATTCCAGAAAATCCCGCCCAGCAGTGATGACACCAGTGCAATACCGGTGCCAAGCGCAATGAACCACACCCATTGAGATGGCGTATGCGATGCCGCGCCATGGCAGGCGAACGGGATGAGGAATAGTGCTTCGGCCCCTGTGGCAACCCCGGTCAGCAGGCCCCATTCCTCCGCACTGGTATCAGGAAGCCGCCTGAGCCAGCGTGCATTCGAAATGGCAAAGATGCTCCATGATGCCAGTCCGCCGACAGCACATATGAAACCTGTAAGGTGGGCGGTGTCGAAACCTGCCTGCGTGTCAGGTGCATACAGGGCCTGTACGGCGGTCAGGCTGATCCCCATCAGCATCAGCAGCATGGATGGCACAAGTCGGCGCAGGTCCAGCCCATCGCCTTCACGCGTGCCCAGCACCCCGACAATCACCGGCAGGAAACCTGTGACGATGGAGGTGATGTTGATACCGCAGAGCCCGACCGCTGTTGCGATCAGGATGTAATAGCCAAGATTGCCAGTCAGCCCCAGCCACAGCAGGGCGGGGCGTCCCCCACGCGGGATGCGCGCGGCAAGGCGACCCGCGCGTGGCAGCAGCAGCGCCACGGAAAAGACCCCGTACATAACGTAGCGTACCGTTGCCAGTTGCAGCGCCGTGAAATCCGGCATCATGGCCGGTGCGACGAACACCAGGCCCCAGCAGGCCCCGGCGGCCACGCCATTGCCCAGGCCAGCCAGCAGGGAAGAAGGAGACCCGGCGCGTAAACTGTTCATGTCCGTCCTGTTTCAGGTGTCTGTGGTCAGTATGGAATAGTGCAGGCGACATGGAAATGCCACGGCCATGCATCATGTTATGGCGGCGGTTGGGCTTCTGACGCTGATGGGTGCATGGACGGGTTTCGGCCTTGCCTCCACGCCGGTGAAAGGCGATGAAAGTTTGTCCTCAGATGCTCTCTTTACAGGAATAAGATGCCATCCCGATCGGAGCCCATATATATTTCCTCCTCCAGGTCGGGGACGGAGGATGCCTTCCCTTTGGGCGCTCCTGATAAAGTGGAAGGACAGGCGACCGGGGGCATCCCGCCGCAGGGGGAAGCATGCCTGCGTGCTGGGGTCAGGGCCGCCCTGCTGGCACTTGGGCAGGGATTACTCGATGCCAATGCGGATATCCGTGATGCGGTTGGGGCGGATGGTCGCATATTGTCGCGCCTGTTTGACGAACTGCTTCGGGTGGTTTGTCGCCTTGCATTCCTTGCGGGGATGGAGGCGCGTGGCCTGCTGCATCATGTAGAGGGGGATGCAGGGCGTTATTTTTCATACTGGCTGGCGCGGGCCTGCGCACCGGACGGGGCGACGGATGACAGGGTTTGGGAAAGCCTGCGCCGTGTCCTTGCCGCAATGGATGTCGGTGATCCTGAGCGCGGGATTCCGGCATTGGGGGCGTGGGTGGATCCGGTGGGGATGCCTATGCTGATGTCCGCACGGATTGGGGATCAGGCATGCCTGTGTGCAATTCGTCACCTCGGCTTTATTGGCGGCGAAGCGCATGCATCGCTTCGGGTTGACTGGTGCCGTGTTGGCAGCGGGGATCTTGCTACCGTGTATGAAAGCCTGCTGGAAATACGGCCCGGTAGTGTCGGCGGGCTATTCACGCTTGATGATGCCGGGCGGGGTAACGATCGCCGGACATCGGGAAGTTACTATACACCTGACAGCCTTGTTCAATCCCTGCTCGACAGTACGCTCGATCCCGTCATGGACCGGGCCGAGGCGTCCGGCGGGGCGGCGGCCCTGCTTGCGCTGCGGGTGATTGACCCGGCCTGTGGTGGGGGGCACTTCCTGCTTGCTGCCGCACGGCGCATGGCCATGCGTATCGTGCGCCACCATGCCCCGAAGGGGGGAGAATATCGCACCATCCTGCGTGATGTGGTGGCGCGTTGTATATATGGGATCGATTGCAATCCCATGGCGGTGGAACTGACGCGCATGGCATTATGGATCGAAACGGGCATCCCCGGACGTCCTTTGTGCTTTCTGGCGGCGAATATCCTGTGTGGGAATGCGTTGCTTGGCGTGGCTGATGTGGCGGTGCTCCAGCAGGGGGTGCCAGATACGGCCTATCGTGTAATGGGCAATGATGATCCCGCCATCGTCCGTCGTTGCCTGCAGCGCAACCAGCGCGCAAAGGCTGAATTGCCCCCACCAGACGTTCTGCCGCTTCATGCCCCTTTTGTGGCGGGCCTGTCCGGCCTGCGGGAAATGGCGGAGGATACGGTGCATGAAATCGCGCGAAAGCAGCAGTATTTCGAGGACTGGTGGTCTTTCGTGTCCTGTTCCGCCCTTGGCCGGGCCTGTGACATGTATGTCGCGGCGTTCATGCTGCCCCGCCCCGTGGGCAGCACCGCCGACATGGTGCCTACGACGGCGCAGATATGGACGCGGCTGTCGGGTGATCCTCCCCCCGCCGGGTATGAGGACGCGGCCATTCGCATTGCACGCGGGGCACGCGTATTGCACTGGTCACTGGCCTTTGCCGACATCATGGGGGGGCATGGGGGATTTGACGTCGTGATCGGCAACCCCCCGTGGGAGGTAATGCAACTGGAGGAGGAAGAGTATTTCGGGTCACGCCTGTCCGAGATATCCACCCTGAAGGGGGCGGCGCGCAAGGCTGCGATTTCAGCACTCAGCACAGTGCGACCCGACCTGTTTGCGCAGTTTGCCCATGCGCGGCGACATAGCGAGGCGATGGGTATTTTCGTACGTGCCAGCGGTCGCTTTCCCCTTGCCGGGCGGGGCAAGGGAAATACCTACGCGCTTTTTACCGAACTGTTCCTCTTTCTTGTACGACGTGAGGGGCGGGCAGGGCTGGTGGTACCGACCGGCATTGCGACCGATGCCACGACTGCGTCACTGCTGGGGCATCTGGTAGGGGAAAGGCGATTGGCGCGCCTGATGGATTTTGAAAATAGCGCACCGCTGTTTCCCGGGGTTCATCGCAGTTTTAAATTCTGCCTGTTGACGATTGGTAACGCGATTGTGGAAACGGAATTCGCCTGTTGCCTGACCGATACGCAACAGTGCCATGACATGCGGCGCTGCTTTTCCCTGTCGGCAGAAGAAATCGCGCGGATCAATCCCAATACGCGGACGATGCCTGTTTTCCGTTCACGCATGGATGCCGCCTTGACCTCCGCGATTTATGCCCATGTCCCCGTTTTCGTGCATGAGTCTGATGGACCAGCCGGGAATCCATGGGGGGTAGAGTTCCGTCAGGGCCTGTTCAACATGACAAGTGACAGCCGCCTGTTCCGTACTGCGGCCCAGTTGGCGGGGGGAGGCTGGCGACGCAGGGGGGTGGACTGGGTCCATCCTGCCCCAAGGGCGAAGGATGCGGCGGAAGATGGACATGCAGGACGTTATGTCCCGCTGTACGAGGCCAAGATGGGGTATTTTTATGACCACAGGCATGCGGGTTACGGCGCGCGCAAAGGGGAGCGTGGCCATCGCGTCCTGCCGCAGACCGGGTTGCGTGAACATCGTAATCCTGCATTCGAGATCACGCCCCATTACTGGGTTCCGCAGGCAGAGGTCGTGCGCAAGGTCGGGAATATAGCGGATGCACCGGTATTTTTCGGATTTCGCAACATCATGTCCCCCACGAACGGGCGTACCTTCATCTGTAATCTATTACCGCCATGGGGGGTGGGGAACAGCATGACCCTGCTGTCGCCCCGCATGGGATGGGCCGACCCGCGGGCAGCCTGTCTGGTTGCCAATCTGTCGTCGTTGCCATTTGATTTTGTCTGTCGGCAGAAAGCGGGGGGGGTTAACCTGAATTTCTTTATCGTGCGACAGCTTCCCGTGCTGCCCCCTGATTTTTATGGTACGGATGATGTGGCATTCATTGCGTCGCGGGTGCTGGAACTGACCTATACCACCGAGACCATGGCCCTGTTCGCGCGGGGTATGGGGTATGGGGGGGCACCTTTTGCATGGGATGTGGCACGACGCGCATTGCTTCGCGCGGAACTCGATGCATGGTACGCGTGTGCTTATGGCCTGGATCGCAGGCAACTGGAATATATTCTCGATCCCCACGATGTCATGGGGACCGATTATCCATCACAGACGTTCAGGGTACTGCGCAAACACGAAATGGCCACCTATGGCGAATACCGTACCCGTCGCCTTGTGCTGGCGGCCTATGACCGGCTGGAATGTAAAAATTAAAAAGAATTGAAAGACATTGATTATTTAACAGGGCGTCGGATTGGAGTTGAAATGGATATTATTCATAACTGATGAAAACATATTTATTTTTGCATTGAAATTCTATGGTTATTCATAATTCACGCAATGCCGTTACGTAAAAAATCCCAACCCGACACCCTGTCAGAGGCTGTTTGAAAAGTCAGGATTAATAACATCCTGAAATTATAAAGGTTTTTGGTGAAGATTTTTCTAAAAATCTTCAGAAGACATCACATTTTTCAAAAAAAATTGGTAATTAAAAAATTCTGGATATTTTTAAAATTAAGTCGTGCTTTTGGAATTTTCAAAAACACTCGCCAGACATTTTTATTGTTTCTGCGGATTTCTGGTCCTGCCTTTTCAACCGATCCCGTTATTCAACGGATCGGTTGAAAACAGGCATCCCGTAGATCAGGTTTCAGATGATCTGGTTTGTCATGACGCCACCGGTTTCGAGTGCTGCAAGATTCTTCATCAGGATATCGACGACATTGCGTTCATAAAACTGGGTCTCCCCCGCCGTATGCCCGGTCATTACCAGATTGGGGCGCGACCAGAGTGCGGAAGACGATGGCAAGGGTTCCTCGTCATAGGTGTCAAGTGCCGCACCGGCGATCCTGCCCGCATCAAGCGCCTCTATCAGGGCTGTTTCCTCCACCACCGGGCCGCGCGCCACGTTCACCAGGCAGGCATCGTGTTTCATCGCGCCAAATGCGGCGGCGTTGATGAGGTGGCGCGTCTGCGCGGTGAGCGGGCATGTCAGGATGACGTAATCCGCCACCTTCAGGCCGGAATGCAGGTCATCCATGGCGATCTGCTCCACCCCCGCAACGTCGAGGGGACGTGCGCTGTGGCGTGCGCCACTGACCTTCATGCCCAGTGCAAGGCACAGGCGCGCAACACGATCGCCGATCGTGCCCATGCCAACGATCAGTACATGCTTTTCCGACAGTTCCTGAAGGCGTGGGCGCGGATCAGTGCCTGTCGTTGACCAGTGGCGGAGTTTCTGGTTGTCGCGTGCTTCGTAAAGGCGTCGCGCAAGGTTGAGCATCAGGGCCAGCGCATGTTCTGCAACCGCATTGGCGTTGACGCCACGGGCGTTGCACAGCCGGATACCGCGTTTCTTCAGGCGGTTCAGGTCGAACTGATCCACGCCGGAACTGATGGACTGGATCAGGCGCAGCCGGGGCGCCATGTCCAGCAACTCGTTCCGCCAGAGCATGGAAGTCACAAGCACTTCGGCCTGGGGAATGATCGCCTTGAGGTCATCCAGGGTGGACACCTGCGTACAGGCCGGTGCGCCGGGCCGCTTTTCCAGTTCCTGGCGAATATCGTAATATGCGTGCGCCGCGTAGATGTGCTGTATCTTGTCCTGGGGCATGGCGTGTTGACAGATTCCACGATTGGGATGGGTGTCAGCGCATATATGGTCAGGTCCAGGCCGCCAGCACCCCTCCGGGAAAGGGATGTATACATTATGATGCTATAATGACGGGCCGTCTTGTTCAATACAGAAACCGGCAGGGGGCGATGCCGGTGCTATGCAGAAGCAGAATAACAAACGTATTTTTATAAGGTATTGATAAAAATAAACATTTTGATGTCGCCTTTTGAAGGGCGACATCTTTGCGAAGTTTTTTAAGAAGTTTTCCCCGTGAAACACGGGACCATAGCATTATCGGGTCGGATGATGCTGTTCATGTCTCAGAGATTGTTTGAAAACAGATCATTGATAAAAAACAGGAAAAGTTTCTGGGTGCCGCCTTTTTTCAGGGCGTGTTGGGAATTATCGTGAATTGATGATAGCGGCTGTGAGATAGATCATGGCAGCAAAGGATTTATCTGTCTTCTCGCTCCGCATTGCGATGCGCTTGAACTCCTTGAGCTTGCAGAAGAAGTTCTCGATGAGATGGCGCGCTTTGAACAGGGCTCCATCGAACGTGCGCCTGTCGAGGCGGTTCTTGCGCTGGGGAATGACTACACAGGCCCCTTGCGCATGTAGGGCGTCCACGATCCAGTGGACATCAAACGCCTTGTCGGCAAGAAGCGCCTTGAAATCCGCCGGTTCCAGAAGGGGCGCAACCCCGACCGTGTCGTAATGCTGGCCGGGG